>Ga0208888_100639_pt1 | contig 15143 bp, 16 predicted proteins | sample LakWasM115_HOW13_2_FD_183929 | JGI IMG/M metagenome (GOLD analysis project Ga0208888, IMG submission 183929) | Freshwater sediment methanotrophic microbial communities from Lake Washington under simulated oxygen tension - Sediment Metagenome... | ecosystem: Environmental > Aquatic > Freshwater >...
AAAATAAAATTTCTCTAAAACTTGTCCAAAGTTTCCTTTAACTGAATATGAATGTTCCAAATTTTTGGGCGTTACCTAAAGGTCGGGCTTTCAGTTCCAATCTTTTTTGGCGGAAAAAGCCAAAAAAGGATTTCCTCTTCAATCCCTAACGCAAATAATATTAAATGAGATAATCATTTTTTTAATGATACATATTGTCGGTTGATCAAAACATACAATATGTATAGTTTTGCTTTATGATAAACGAATTTTTATTAAAAGAATTTGGAGATAGAATTAAGCAATTACGACTTCAAAAAAGCATAAGCCAAGAAAAATTATCTTTTTTAACTGGTTTCCATCGAACTTATATTGGAATGATTGAAAGAGGCGAAAGAAATATTTCAATTTCAAATATGGCGGTTTTTGCCAAAGTTTTTGAATTAAATATTTCGGAATTAATTGATTTAAAAATTGTAAATCCTAATCATAGCTACAAGAATTATGAAATAAAATCTGATAAATAATGTCAAGAAAACACTCGTTTGTTATAACAGTTTCTAATAATGTGACTGAAAAAGAAGGTGTTAATTTTTTGATAGAAAATTACACAGGTTTTTTTAAAATTGATTTAGCTACAAAAAAAGAATTATTGGATTTATTAAAAATCGAACATCGATTTCTTCAAGCTTTTGATTTAATTTATGTTCCTGAAATGGTTGGAAAAATTGCTGACGTTGGATTTGTTCAGACTTATTTAGAAGATATAATTTTAGTAGAATTAAAAACCACAAAAAAATATTTACCTGAAAACCCAAAAGGTTTCTTTTTTGGTGCTACGGAAAATGAATTTAATTTTGGCAAAATTCTTGGTTCAAGATTTAGATTTTGCTTTGTAAGTTTAAATGAAAAAGGTTCTTCTTATGCTTTTCTAACTTTAGAAGAATTAGAAGAAAGAATTAAAAACAGAAGAATTCAATATCAAATTAATTTATAATTTTATTACAGTTTTGTTTTGATTTATTTGGTCTATATGAAAAATTATATCTTCGTAATCTTTATCGTTGCATTTGTTTTCCTTTAATTTTTCGGCTAAATTTTTTACATAAAAGTATGATTGAAACATCTCATCTTCATCTTCTTCATCAATACGATTTACATTATAAATTATGTTTTCTGGATTGAAAGTTTCTGCCCATTGATATAATTCAGCAGATATGAACTCTTTATTTTTATTAATTTTATCGATAATTTTCATATTAATTCTATGTTGCGTTAGGGATTGAAGAGGAAATCCTTTTTTTTTTTTCTTTAAAAAACAAAAGATTGGAACGGAAAGCCCGACCTTTAGGTAACGCCCAAGACATCAACATTTTCTAAAAATAAATATTTTGGTTTGTTTTCTTTCTCACTTAATATTTTATGGATTTACCACCACAAAACTCCTTTTTTGCCAATTAAGCCTTTAGAGTTTTTTAAGGTTGTTGCAACAGAATAATCTTGACAAGGAAAGCCTCCGACTAACAAATCGTGGTCGGGAATTTCGGAAACTTCAACCGTTGAAATATCTTGATTTGAATGTTTCGAATTTTTCCATCGACTTTCGTAAACCATTGATACATGTTGCACTTTGGTTGATGGCTCCCATTGATTACTCCAAACGACTTCGTATGGACTTTCGAATTTTTTGTTGTAATTCGACGATGCGGATTTATTGTCCCAACCTTCAAGTCCAAGTCTAAAACCGCCAACACCGGCAAACAATTCGACTACTTTTATTTTATTTTCCATTGTGAATCGTCTTTAAATATTTAACCTTTTCTTCAGCCACCTTCAAAATACTCAAGTCAGCCTCTTCATCAAGAATTTTATAAGCGATTTGATCGCTCAAAAAATCATTAATTAATTCCTTTTCATTAACCTTAAAATAATTAGCGACTTGTTTAATTATTTGTTTAGTTGGCTGTCTCTCGTTGCGCTCAATTTTTGCTAGTAAAGAGGTATCAATAAATATTTGTTCTGCAACCGCTTTAAGTGTCAGCCCAGCATCCTCTCTCAGACTTCTGAGGTGTTCTCCAAAAGAATGTGTTTTTTTAATTGTTGTCATTTTGGTCATATTATGTCCAAATTTAAATAAAATTAGCTTATGGACAATTTAAGTCCAAATGAAGTTTTCAACAATTTAATCTTAAATGAAAATCCCAAACCTGTGGCAAAATTTTCCATTCAAAAAAAATTGCCACAAAATCTGTGGCAAAAAAAATAATTTAAAAAATTTTGCCACAAAAAGTGTGGCAAAATTTTTGTTGGCAGAAAAATTGCCACAAAAAATTTTCAATATGAAAAAAGAACATTCCATCAGAACGTTATTGGGGCTTACCCAAGAAGATTGTGCAAGGATCTTGCAAGTGACCCGCAGCCAATGGTCGATGTTCGAACTCGGACAACGCGACCTCCCCCTTGCCGCCAAGCAACTGCTCGCCGAGTTGCTCACCCACGTGCAGTCGCCTGAAACCTTGGCCAGTCGCCATCCCGCGGAAGCGCAACACGAAGTGGCGAAAAAAGCATTACTCGAACGCATGCTGTGCGAAAATGAATACCAACAATTGCGCATCGCTAAAAAAGTAAGCGGATTGACCAAAAAGTACGAGGCTAAAATAAAGGTGCTGAAGTTGGTCGATTATATGGTACAACGCCCCACGGGTAAGGTCGCCTACAAGACGTTGCACCTGAATGAAATGGTACGGAGTGCCAGCACAGCGATGGGCCCGGAAGCGGCTGGTGTATTATTGCAGCTCCAAATCAAACAAGAGGGATTGGCATTGGAGAAACTACTTCTCGAATCGAAAATGCAAAAATTACGGGTAAATACGGAAAAGACTGGGGATCTAAACTAATTTTACTTGATAAGATGGCGTCTATACGGTTGAAAATATAGTAAATTTTTTACAATAAAATGGTTTTATCTGAAGGGGCTTCTAAAGAAGATGCCAGAGCAAGAAAACCCGATTGGAGTATAAAAAGTTCTTACTTGAAACGCATAAGGAAAGCTACGGAACGGTAGCCTTACTAGAAAAAGAATGACTTGGCACCAGTCTATCAGGAACTTGCCGAAGTGGATACTTTTATTACTGCTGTAGAAAGAAAAAAAGCGAGCGAGAAGCCCGCTTTTTTTGTGCGGTATAGCGAAGGAACAGTTGTTTTGTCGTAAGCTATATTTTTTTAATCTGCTGCTTTCAGCAAGATAAAAAGAATCGGTTGGCTAGTATGGCGAAGTTGTGTAACTTTACGAACCAGGCATCAATACGCTTCTATCAATAAGTACTTTTTCGAGTTTTGGTTTTGGGGATGCGGGTCATGCAATACCATGTTTAACCATAAAAAAAATAAAAATGTTTACGCTAGAACAAATCAAAACCGCTCACGCAAAAGTTAAATCTGGAGCAGATTTCCCGTCTTACATCAAAGAAATTAAGGCATTGGGGGTTACCCATTATGAGGCTTATGTGATTGACGGACACATAGACTATCAAGGTGCGAATCATTACAAGGTGACCGTGCCAGAAAAACATGAGCCACTAGTCATTGCCAATACGACTACTATAGAACAGTTTAAATCAGGATTATTAGCACACCAACAAGGCAAAACAGACTACCTAACTTTCATTACAATGTGTGCCACAACGGGTATTGAAAAATGGACGATTTCCATGGAAAAAATGACGTGTACGTATTTTGATCTGCAAGGCAACGCGATTTTGACAGAACAGATTCCACACTAAACCACGTCGCCTAAACAGTGGTGCACTAGCGCATTTCACTGCAGCCTGTTGCCATGGGCTGAAAATTTTCGATGGGAATCGAGTGCAAGGTATAAACGTTGGATAATTCTTTTGTTTTTCAAGTGTTGGATTTTGTAGTTAAAAAGGAAGGCAGGTTCTTATTCATAGACAATTTATTCCTACTTTGCGGCAACATAACAATCAAGATGATGAAATACAGTTGCTTCAATTCATTTTTTCTAGTGCATTCATTTGTTTTTTTTCTCTCTTGTTCGAGTGATACCGCAAATCCGAATAAGCCAACACCTGTTGGTTCCAGACCGGTTGTTCCCCCACAAAATGGGGAAGTTCAAATCGGCAACCAAATCTGGATGACGAAGAATTTAAATGTAAGCCGATATAGAAACGGCGATCCGATTCCGCAAGTGACCGATCCAACGCAATGGGCAAACTTAACCACTGGAGCTTGGTGTTATTACAATAGCGACCCCACAAATGGAACAAAATATGGAAGATTATACAATTGGTATGCCGTTACTGATCCTCGTGGTTTAGCTCCAGCAGGATGGCATGTACCCAGTAACGAGGAATGGAATACCATTACTATATTTTTAGGCGATGCTTTTGTTGCAGGAGGAAAACTCAAATCTGTAGACGGATGGCAATTACCCAACGCAGAAGCAACTAACAGTACTGGATTTACAGCGCTTCCTGGAGGAATTCGAAATAATCTGGGTGTTTTTACAACCGTTGAAACGAAATGCTATTTGTGGAGCAGTAGCAACAGTAATTCAAGTTTTGCCTATGGAAGATATCTCACTAATGATACCGGCTCATTAGCATTTCCCTATACATTTAATAAAAAGTACGGTTTTTCTGTTCGATGTATCAAAGACTAAAGTACTTTGCGTGAGGGATAGTAGCGGAAATCCTTTGCTGCCGTTGTTTGGCAGTAAAGATTGGGAGCGTATAGCCCGACGGCGCCCGTAAATTATTTTTGAAAGCTGCAACAATCTTGCGCCGGCACGCCCCAATATCAATCCTAAATCCCAGTGAGTGGCGTTGCTTTAGCAAATCCTACCGTTTCGCGATACCCTTGGGGTGAAATGTTAGCATTGGTTTTGAAAAATCGGCTGAAGTAATGCTCGTCGTCGTAACCCAATTCGTAGGCAATTTCTTTAACCGTTTTGTTGGTGAGGTATAATTCGCGTTTGGCTTCGATAATAATCCTTTCGGAAATCATCGCCGTCAGGGTTTTGTTAAAATGCACTTTGGTGAGTTTCGCCAATGCTTTTGGTGTTATGTGTAACAACTCGGCATAACTGCTCGGCGTGTGTTTGGTTTTGAAATGGTGCTCAATCGCGTCTTTGAGGTGCTGAAGAATAAAGGGTTCTTTCGCTTCGTTTCCCTTGTCGCTAGCCTCAAAAAGTTGTTCCGTTTTGAGTCTTGAAGCGGTAATTAGGAATATTTTTAGATAAGAAACCAACAATTCGTATTGGGCCATTCCGGCATTTTGCATTTCCGTTTTCATTTGCTCAATGACCATGCTAAAGGTATCGGTGGCACTTTCTGAAATTTGTGTGAACGGAGGTTGGTAGATGTTATTGAACAACACCCCATTGCACGATACTTCTTTTTGATGCATGTGAATGCAATAGAAATCAGGGTGAAAATGAATCGCAATACCTTCGATGTTTTCTGCGGTACAAATCATAAAAGGCTGATACGGTGAAAATGCCAACAAGGAATTCTCTTCGAAATGGTGTTCAGCGAAATCGGCTTTTACTTTACCGTTGCCTTTCTTAACCCAAATCAGCGAATAGTAATTGTTTCGCTGCAAATGGTCGAAATGATTGTTATCTCCAAAATGAAAAAGCTTGAAAGCCAAGTTCCCATTTTGTGGGTTCGTGAGGGTATGTGCGGTCGCGGTATTCATTGCGTAAAGATAATCCGTTGGGTGTATTTAAATTTAGTTATTTTTTTACCACATAGCAACATAGATACTATGAATTTTGAAAGGCATTTCTCTTTATTGTAGAAAATCATAGCGATGTGAATTCAAGAATTGGACTATTATTTTTTTTCTATGTTTCTATGTGGTTAATTTTATAGTCAACAATTGGGTATTCATCACACCCAACGGATCAAATAGATTACAAATAGCGTTCAACTTCTTTTATTGCCATGTCGTTGATGCTGGCAAATCGTTTTTGCATGTAACCGTTTGCATCGAATTCCCACAATTCATTGCCGTAACTGCGAAACCATTGTCCGGCATCGTCTTGCCATTCGTATTGAAATTGCACAGCCATCCGATTTTCACGAAAGCCCCACAATTCTTTTTTGAGTTTGTAATGGTGTTCTTTTTTCCATTTTTGAGTGAGAAAGGCTTTCACTTGCTCGCGACCGTTGATAAATTCGGTTCGGTTGCGCCATTCGGTATCGATGGTGTAGGCGAGGGCTACTTTTTCGGGGTCTTTAGAATTCCACGCCTCTTCGGCCGCTTGCACTTTTTGCAAAGCGGTTTCTAAAGTAAACGGTGGAATCGGATGTCTTGGTTCCATAGTAAAAGAATTAAAAAGACAACCAGGTTTAGTGTGTTGCCTTTGTGTTTTTAGTTGCTGTAAGTACAATTCATAACTTACTTCGTTACTTTACTAAAGCTCGGGTAGCGGTTTTTTTTAAACCACATAGAAACATAGATGGAAACTAAATTAATTCATTTGTATTAATTTTTCTATGTTTCTATATGGTTGATTTTTTTTAGTTGGCCAATGCGACAACTTCAGGGAAATCAATGGCAGTGTTGGCGGTGTTGTTGAAGTAATTGGTCAAGATATTTAATGCGACGTGCGCTACTACTTCGGCAATTTCTGCTTCGGTGAGTCCCGCATTTTTTGCAGTTGTAACGTCGGTGTCATTCACCAAGCCGCCTTTGCTTACCAGTGTTTTTGAAAATTGTAAGATGGCGGTCGTTTTAGGATCATTGCTTTTTCCAGCCCGCGCGGCTTCCAAACTATCGGTATCAATTTTTACTAAATTTTCCCCGATATAGCTGTGGGCGGCCAAACAGTAGTTGCAAGCGTTGCTTTCTGCTACCGCTAAGGCAATCAATTCACCGGTTTTGGCGTTCAAGGCTCCGTGACTTAAAGCGCCACTTAGATTTAGGTAGCCTTCTAATACGGCGGAGGAATTCCCCATGGTGCGCATCATATTGGGAACCATGCCCAATTTGCCTTCAATGGCGTTGAATAATTCTTTTGTTTTTCCGGTTGCTTCTGCTGGGTTAATTGCTGTTAAACGTGTCATCTTTTTGTGTTTTTAAGTGATGTCTTATTGACAGTACAAAGATGCGACGCACAACATTCTCGCAAAATGGAGGATTTACGCTATGTGATGGATAATTTTCCCGTGAGTTTATTTAAGTACACTTTGCATATCCTGCACCGTCGTCAGATGGTACCCCGATTTTGCTTTTTCAAAAATCTTTTTTGCCCAAATTTTTCCTTCGGGTGTTTTAATCATTTCCTTATAAAGCGTTTGCAACGACCCCGTTCTGCTGGTGGCTATCATAAATTGTTCTATCGCAGGATAGGCTACTTTGTATTGGTGTTTGATGCAAATCACAAACCATTGGCGCTTGATGACGAAGTTGCCGCCTTGGGTGAAATTAAATTCGGTATCAAGAGCGGCCAGTTCTTTTTGGGTAAGATCTGCCGGCAAATAATCAATGAAATGTTGTTTTTCGTTGGTGGACTTTATCTTTTGGCTCAACCCTTTGATTCCGGTTTTACGCCAAGTATTTTGAATACTATCAATGGCGGTAAAGTCTTCTGAAATTGGAGTCATGCAATTCTCAGGAAGATCTGATTTGTAGACCCAATCGTTTAGTTTAATTTTTTCGGCAAGCACTTTGTCGCCTTTGATTAAGTTTTGGTTGAAATACGCTATAAAATCTTCGGTGGTGATCGATTGAAATGCGTGGCTTTTGAAATAATGCGTCAAAAAGGCATCGAACTTTGCTCTTCCTACCGCGTTCTCTATAGTTTGTAAAAACGCATAGCCTTTCTCATAAGGGATATTGCTTATGGCATCGTCCGGATTTTTCCCAGTGGTATTGCCTTTGAGTTGGGTGTCGGGATTGTTCTTGCCGTATTCCATCATATCGTCGGACAATGATTTCCGACTCAACACATCTTGCATTTTGGCTTCTTTTACTCCAAAAATGACTTCGCCAATGCGGTGTTCGACATAGGTGGTAAAACCTTCATTAAGCCAAATGTCGTCCCAAGTAGCATTGGTGACTAAGTTGCCGCTCCAACTGTGACCGAGTTCGTGTGCTAATAAACTGGTTAAGGAACGGTCGCCGGCAAGTACGCCAGGAGTTAAAAAGGTTAAGTTCGGATTTTCCATTCCGCCATACGGAAAACTCGGTGGCAATACCAGCACATCGTATCTTCCCCAGCGGTAAGGGCCGTAGAGCTTTTCGGCGGCATTGACCATGTTGCCTAATTCGGCAAATTCCCAAGCCGCTTTTTCTAGTAACGAATGTTCGGCATAAACACCAGTGCGATGGTCGATGGCTTTGAATCCGATATCGCCTACAGCGAGTGCCATCAAGTAGGATGGAATAGGTTTGTCTTGGGTGAACGTATACCTTCCGGTTTCGTTTTTTTGTTGTGGATTCACCGCGCTCATGACGGCCATCAAATCTTTTGGAACGGTAACTTTTGCGGTATAAGTAAATCGAATGCCAGGGGAATCTTGGCACGGAATCCAGGTTCTCGACCAAATACTTTCGCCTTGAGTGAATAAGAAGGGTTTCTTTTTGTCAGCGGTTTGTTCGGGTTTCAACCATTGGAGCGCCACGGCCTCTTTGGTCGTGGAGTAATAGATATTGACCTTGGTGGTAGTGGGGTCAATGGCAATGTACAGTGGTTTGCCATGAAATTCGACGGCAGTTCCCAAATGAAAAGAAGTTGGTTTTTCGTCGGTACCCAGGGTTACTTTGGTGATGTTTAACGTGTTCTCGTCGAAGATAATTTCGTTTCCTTTGCTGGTGTTTTCAATCAGCCATGTTGCTTTTCCGGATAGCGTTTGGGTGTCAAAATCTACAGCTATATCCAAATCTAAATGTTTGGCAGCCGCTTCATTTGGTTTGGAGAATGAATGTTCGTCTTTTACAAAAGCAACGCTTTTTGTGGGGTTCTTTTTTTGACAGGCGACAAACGCGAGTAGCAATAGTAGAATGAAAAGTTTTTTCATGGAAGTCGATTTTGACAACGAATTTAACTAAAAAAGTGGGTGGGAACAATCGAAACGAATGGAAGTTATTTCATTCTTTAGGGTATTAAAGTTCTTCTAGTTGGATTCGTTTTTTGAATTTTCTTAGTTGTTTGAAGTAGGAAGGCGTCAACCCCGTTATTTTTTTAAATTGATGGGATAAGTGGGCGACACTGCTGTAATCCATCAGCAAACTAATTTCGGTTAATGTTAATTCATCATACAAAAGGAGTTCTTTCACCCGTTCGATTTTATTGATGATAATGTAATTCGCAATCGTGGTGCCAGTCACTTCCGAAAAAAGATTGGCAATATGCGTATAATTGTAATCGAGTTTTTCGCTAATATAATCGGAGTAATTGATTTTTGGATATTTTTCCGAATAGTGAATCATTTCAATAATGGTGGTTTTTGTCTTTTCGATCAGTAAAGATTTTTTATCGTCCATCAATTCCAATCCTTTTTTCAACAGTCCTTTTCGCAGCTTTTCTCGATCGGCTGCATGGATGTTTTTATGAAGCGATACTTCGCCTAAATCGATCGTTCCGTGTTCTAATTGGAGTTTGTCTAATTCTTCTTTTACAACCAATTTGCAACGAAGGGAGACCATATATTTAATGTGTATTTTCATGTTCTAATTTTATTCTGATTAGTCAAGCAACTTTGAATGGGATTGATTGTAGCTCTTAAAGGTATGCTTTTATATCGTGCACCAACAACTTTATTTAGATCTGCAGTAGTATAGGCCCTTTCTTTTTGCCTATAGCACCGGGTGTAAAACAAAAAAATCCCGTTCTGATTTTTCAAAACGGGATTGGTATTTTAGCGTTAGGAACTTTAGGCTAACATCGTCACTGGATTTTCTAAAACGGTCTTAGTGTTTGTAAATACTGTGCGCCTGTCGCACTATCAAAGGTTTCTTAGTAATCGAAGCTAGTTGGTATTGATAGTTAAAGCGATGGCAAGTCGTGGAACTTGATTATGCTGTGGCTTCTTTGGGTGCAATAAAACTTCAAAAGGAATCTCCTTAATAAGGAAACAAAAAAGAATTTGGAATAAATTTGTTTGGACTTTGCTATGAAAGTAAAAATTTTCAAAAGGTTTCCAATGATAGAAATCAGGTTTAACAGTATTGTAAAAAGAACTGTTTTAGACACTAAATATTATCGTTTCATAGAAAAATGACTCTTGAATTGCTCCCATTTTTTTGTACCTAGAGCATCAAATACTTGATAGTTTATAGAAAACCAATAATCAGATGAGGGTAATAAGTGTCCGTTTAAGGTACCATCCCATCCATCGCTATTGGGTAGAAGTTCGGTAATTAATTTTCCGTAACGATCAAATATCTTGACAACAGCCTCAGGTTGAAGTTCTAAGTGTCTGACATGCCAAATGTCGTTGTAGCCATCTCCGTTTGGGGTAAAAAAAGCGGGATAATCCATGATCATTGCTTCAGTTACTAGATGGGTACAACCAAAACGGTCTGTTATATAAATGTGATGCAAACCGGGAGTTGGGTTGCTAAAAATATTTGAATCTTGTGAAGTCTCATTATCTATTTGATAAAGGTATGGGCCAGTTCCGCCAGTTACAGTTGCTATTATTGATGCGCCACCGGTAAAGCTATTCACTAGTGAGATTATTAATTTTGTAGGTATTTTAAAGAGAGTTACTATAGCTGTAGCGCTAGTTGAGACACATCCCGTATGAATGTTTGTGGCTACTACGCTATAATTTCCTATTTGAGAAACCGTGTATTGCGATTGTGTGGCGTTGGGGATAGTCGCCCCGTCATGCTCCCACACAAACGTATAGTCGAAGTCATTCAAGCCAGCCGATAAAACGGCATTGCTGTAGGTATTTGTTTCAGAGTCAAAACAAATTGTCGTATCTTCTAAATTAACTTCAGGCAGGGGGTTGATTTGTACTATTGTTGTCGCGGGCGGTACATTGCAGCCCGCAAGAGCTGCAGAGGAATACGATATCAAGTAGCTCCCAGGTGTGCTTAAGCTCGGATTGATCTTACCAGAAAAACTATCGATATTCAACCCACTGTTTGAGGTGAAGGAACCCCCTTGATATTGCCCAGTACCAGTAAGGATAGCATTTTGAGAAGCATCGGTTACACACAACCTTGTATTGGGATAGCTAATAATAGCTGTTGGTGTAAGATTAATTTTTACAGTAGCCGTTACTACAGGAACGGTGCAATTATTTATGGTAGGAATTTGATACGCTATGGTGTAGGTGCCAGGAACTGATAAAGAAGGTGTAATAGCACCAGTATTTGCGTTGATGAAAAGACCCGAACTTGATGAGAAAACACCGCCTTGATAAGCACCTGTACCATTGAGAACAACAGGTTGCGGATTTGTAACATTAGTGCAAAATTCAACGCCATAGTTAATCGTTGCTGTTGGAGGAATTACAACTGTTACAGGATGACTAACGGTGCTGTAACATCCACTGGCATTAGAGGTACTATAAGAAACAGTATAAGTTCCAGATCCAGCATAGGTATGAACTGCATTTTCAGTAGTTGCGGTACTACCATCACCAAAATCCCAAATAAAGGAAGTTAAGGTAATATTATCCGGAATAATTGAGGAACTAGTAAAAATGGCATTATTATAACAGGCGTTAGTTACTGTAAAATCTGTAGTTGGAGTTACTTGTTGCATTATCGTAGAAATGTTGACCGTACAACCTGTAACGGAAGTTAGTACACAACTGTAGGATTGACCCGCTTGAGGAACAGCAACTTGAATAGATTGAGATGTTTCTCCGGTGCTCCAAAGATATGTAAATCCAACGGGCGCCGTTAAAGTTGCAGGAAATGAAGAGGAACAAAAGTTGGAGGAAATTTGAAGTGGAGAACAGTAGGCATCCACATAAGCATAACCGAAATGTGCTCCTAAGCTGCAATCGCCGGTTGCAAACTCTAATGTAATTGTTTGACCTACGTAACTTGTTAAATCAAGACCTACTGTAGTCCAATCTTTGTAGCGAATAGTCGACCCCATGTAGTTGCAGGTTTGAAAACCAGGGATGTTCTCGGCGGCTGCAACAGTATAGAATCCGCAGGTGGGATCTAAAAGTTGTTGAGCACTGTTCAGTATTTTTACTTGAAATCTCGGTTGATCTAAATCAGCATGCCCCGGATCTTCTAGTACAACGGCATATTTATAGATAAACAAGGTACTGGACGAACTAACTGTTATCGAGTATCGCAATGATTCGGCCTCAGCACCTGTGTCTGAATTTCCAAGTCGAGCTGAATACGTTCCGCCAGGCGCCACTTCGGTAACAGTATTGCAAGTATTCGGATCGGTGTTGGTGCCAGTCATAATAGTATGCCTGCCCGTAACAATTGGAGAGCTTAAAGTGTTAATTGGGCAACAATTTCCTATTCCAGTAGTCCATCCATCAAAATTTCCGTTTTCAAAATCTGAATTAGGACATGCCGATGAAGTTCGTAATTCTTGTGCATTGGCGGAGAGAAAAATAACGAATAGTGTTGTAAATAGGAATAGGCGCATAATATAATTGTAACGTTAAAAGAGCAAGTTACAAATATGCTTTAGATAAATAACGTTCTGTGGGAAAGTATTTTACCGAATAATAAAATAGAGGTAAACTTTGAGTTATATACTCAGGAAGGCAAGAGAGCGAAATAATGTCATGTGAAAGTTAAAAAAAATCCCGCTCTGTGGCGGGATCTTTAATTATGCTAACATTGTGACTGGATTTTCTAAGTATTGTCGCAATGTTTGTAAAAATTGAGCACCGGTAGCACCATCAACGGTTCTATGATCACAGGCTAACGTTACTTTCATGGTATTGCCCACAACAATTTGGCCGTTTCTAACGACAGGTTTTTCAACGATAGCTCCAACAGATAATATAGCAGAATTAGGTTGGTTGATAATAGAAGTGAATTCAGTAATTCCAAACATCCCTAAATTAGACACTGTAAAAGTACTTCCTTCCATTTCGGCTGGTTGTAATTTTTTGGTTTTAGCTCTTCCAGCAAGATCTTTAACGGATCCGCCAATTTGTGACAAACTCATTTGATCGGTGAATCGCAAAACGGGAACTACTAATCCGTCTTCCACCGCAACCGCTACACCTACATTCACATGATGGTTAATGATGATCGCGTCTTCTCTCCATTGCGAATTAACTTTAGGGTGTTTTTTCAAAGCCATGGCACACGCTTTAATGACCATATCGTTGAACGAGACTTTGGTATCTGGAATCGTATTGATGGTGGCTCTCGATTTCATGGCTTCGTCCATCGCAACTTCTATAGTTAAATAGAAATGAGGTGCAGTGAATATAGATTCCGACAAACGTTTCGCAATGATTTTGCGCATTTGGGAATTCTTGATTTCCTCCGTAAAGGTTTCTCCAGCAGGAACAAAAGGTTTCACCGCGGCCGCTTGTGGGCTTGAAGTTGTTACTTGTTCCGAAACAGCAGGGGTTGAAACTGCGGTAGCTGTTGCAGGGGTGAAGTTTTCAATATCGCTTTTTACGATGCGACCATTTTCACCAGAACCTTTCACTTGAGCAATGTTGATTCCTTTTTCTTCTGCTATTTTTTTCGCCAATGGCGAGATGAAAATTCTTCTTCCATCGGAAACTACTTGAACTGTTTCTTCTGTTTTTTCAGCAGTAGCCGCTACAGCATGAGCTTCTTCTTTAGCAGGAGCAGCGGTAACAGCACCTCCTTTTTTAAAGTTTTCAGCGATGCCTGTGATGTCGGTTCCCACTGGACCAATAATCGCTAAGATACTATCCACTGGAGCAGTTTGTCCTTCTTGAACGCCAATATACAAAAGTGTACCGGCATTGAAAGATTCAAATTCCATGGTAGCTTTATCGGTTTCGATTTCTGCTAAAATATCTCCTTCGGCAATGGTATCTCCAATTTTTTTCAACCAGGTAGCCACAGTACCGTCGGTCATGGTATCGCTTAAGCGTGGCATGGTCACTACAACTACACCTTTTGGTAAGGCGCTGCTAGATGAAGCTGTTGGAGCAACTACTGCTGGTTCGCTTGGTTTGCTTTCTACTGCTGGAGCTGGTGTTGCTTCCGCAGTTGGAGCGGCTGGGGCAGCTTGTTTGGAGGCATTCAAAAGTGGAGTAATGTCTTCACCTTCGGCGCCAATGATTGCTAAAAGGGCATCAACGGGAGCCGTTTCTCCTTCTTGAATTCCGATATGTAAAAGCGTTCCAGAATTGAAGGATTCAAATTCCATCGTTGCTTTGTCGGTTTCAATTTCAGCTAAGATATCTCCTTCGCTAATTTTATCGCCCACTTTCTTAAGCCATTTCGCTACAACTCCTTCGGTCATAGTATCACTCAAGCGTGGCATCGTGATAATTTTTGCCATAATCGATTATAGTTTATGTGGAATAAATGGATAGTTTTCTTGTTCGTATACCACGTCGTACAATTGTTGTACTTCTGGGAACGGAGATTCTTCAGCGAAGGTAGCGCATTCTTCTACAAGGTTTTTCACTCGTTCGTCGATGGCTTCAATTTCTGCATCAGTTGCATATTTTTGATCTTTGATGACATCCAAAACTTGGGTGATCGGATCTATTTTTCGGTATTCTTCTACTTCTTCTTTCGAGCGGTACAATTGGGCATCCGACATCGAGTGTCCTCGGTACCGGTACGTTTTCATTTCTAAGAAAGTGGGTCCATCACCGCGACGAGCTCTATCAATAGCTTCGTGCATCGCTTCGGCTACTTTCACAGGATTCATTCCGTCAACAGGTCCACAAGGCATTTCGTATCCTAATCCCAATTTCCAAATATCTGTATGATTGGCGGTTCGTTCTACGGAAGTTCCCATAGCATAGCCGTTATTTTCTACAATGAACACCACTGGAAGTTTCCACAACATAGCCATGTTAAATGCTTCATGAAGCGAACCTTGTCTTGCAGCGCCATCCCCAAAATAGGTCAACGTAACGCCACCAGTATTGAAATATTGATCGGCAAAAGCAATTCCGGCTCCTACTGGGATTTGCGCCCCAACGATACCGTGCCCGCCATAAAATCCTTTTTCTTTAGAGAAGATGTGC
>Ga0208888_100641_pt1 | contig 15086 bp, 10 predicted proteins | sample LakWasM115_HOW13_2_FD_183929 | JGI IMG/M metagenome (GOLD analysis project Ga0208888, IMG submission 183929) | Freshwater sediment methanotrophic microbial communities from Lake Washington under simulated oxygen tension - Sediment Metagenome... | ecosystem: Environmental > Aquatic > Freshwater >...
GATTGCGGACGAGGCTGATCCCAAGATGTCACCTGCACAGGTGATTCAGTTGCCTGGAAAGCGGTAAGCCTGGGGGCCCAAGGCTGATATAGGCCGGTCAAGACGGGATGCCCGGCCGCTTACTTTTCAAACGTCTCAAGTAGCAATGCATTGCCTGCCTGGGAGTCAATGATGCCCTTGCAAATTGCGCGTGCTGCGTCATGCATCTGTTGATGTTGCTGCTCTAGATGCTGTGCCCTTGTCGTGTCAATTGCATCGAATTGCGCTCTCTCACTTCGAAACCAACGACCGAATTCACAGCGAATGTGGGCATCCTCGCTGATCAAGTCTGCTTTTGGTAAATCACCCAGAACAGCGCAACGAAGCACCTGATGTGACCATCCAATGTGCACTTTTGCAGCGCTATCCAACTGCTTTATGAAGTGTTCGTCTTCGCTTGTGAAAGTGGTGTTTGGCATGCGTGGGGAGCCTTGGAAAACGACCTCTCGCCGACTTCGAGTCGAACTTCTCCCTTCGTCACTTTTAATCATCTCTCCTTCCAAGTGCATCGTCGAGCACCCTTGCCCTCAATCGACCTCTGTCGCATCAGACATCGCTTCCTACGTCCCATATGGGCCTGTAGGCTAGGGTCAGAAATTGGCCCAATCATCTTCGCGAGCCGCCATTTTGCGGGTAGGGAGCCGAACTGGTGCCGTCACGGGCCCGACCATGCTAGCCTGAGGTCGTGCTGGTGCAGGAACGGAATGGATTCGGGAGCCCGACCTACCGTCCACTCTGAACAAAGCCACCACCTCAGTAAGCTTGACAGCCTGCTCGCGCAAACTGGCGGCAGCAGCGGCAGACTGTTCAACGAGTGCAGAGTTCTGCTGCGTCATCTGATCGAGCTCGTTGATTGTTCCGTTGACCTGGGTGATGCCTTGGGTTTGTTCGGCAGTGGCGGCGCGGATCTCTCCAATGATGTCCGTGACGCGCTGCACGCTTGCGACAAGCTCGGTCATGGTGGAGCCGGCACTTCCCACGAGCAGAGTACCGGACTCAACCTTCTCGACAGAGGCACCGATTAGAGCCTTGATCTCCTTCGCGGCTTCAGCGCTGCGCCCGGCTAAGCTGCGCACCTCGCCTGCGACGACTGCAAAGCCCCGGCCCTGCTCGCCGGCGCGGGCAGCCTCAACGGCGGCGTTGAGAGCCAAGATATTGGTTTGGAAAGCAATCCCATCAATAACGCCAATGATGTCGGCAATCCTCTTGCTACTGGCGTTGATCTCCTCCATGGTGGATACGACCTGGGAGACAACTCGACCACCTCGCTGGGCGACTTCGGCTGCTGATGTGGCCATCTGACTGGCAGTTTGAGCAGACTCGGAGGTCTGGCGCACAGTGCCAGTCAGCTGTTCCATGCTGCAGGCGGTTGACTGCAGGTTACTGGCGGTCTGTTCCGTGCGATGCGAGAGGTCCGTATTTCCTTGTGCTATCTCGCTGGAGGCCGTTCCAATACTGTCAGTGGCCGAGCGCACATTGACAACAAGGTGGCGCAGGGACTTGATCATCTGGGCCAGACCGTCAAATATCGAACCTGCCGGCGCCACCGGAATGTGCATATCTAGCTCACCTCGGGCGACCGCGGACATCACCGTAATTACTTCGGCAGGTTCGCCACCAATCTGCTTGAGCACCGAGCTAGTGACAGCCCAGCCAAGCCCCCCCACAGCACTCAGGACCAGCAGCATGAGCACTAGAGTTGACAACAGTGCATCGCGCACCGCTGCGTCCACAGTGTCCATGTATAGGCCCGAGCCAACCATCCAGTTCCAGCCTTCGACCTTGGTCACGAATTGCAATTTGGGCACGGCTTCGGTCTGGCCCGGCCGCGGAAAACTGGTCATAACAAAGGCCTTGCCGTCTGTGCTCGCCTTCATGGCATTCACCAGCATGATCACGATATCTCCGCCCGACGCATCCTTGACCTGGCCGGACATCTGCTTGCTCTCCCACTCAGTCTTGAAGGGGTGCATGATGGAAACACCGTCCACCAGCCAAATGTAGAAGTACTCGGTTTTGCCATCTGGGCCACCGTAGCGCGCTGTGCGCAGAGCCTCTTTCGCACCCTTTTGCGCGTCTTCTATCGTCATGATGCCGCTGTCAGCCTTGGCCTTGAAGGCGTTCACAATGCTGGTGGCTGCTTGGACAGCAGTGACCAGTTCGTGGCGCTTGGCTTGGTTGATCAACTGACGCTGCTTAAATAGGGAATAGACGCTAAGGAGCAGGAGTGCCGAGAGCGCCGTGACGATCAGCAAGAGAATCTTCTTCTTGAAACTTAGTGAGTTCATGGGATGTCTCCGGCCGTCGGATCGAGGTTGTCGTGAAATCGCGTGACGGCCAACGCGGGATTCAAATATATCAATATATTCAATTTTGTCTAGCAAATCTCGATCGAAAATCTATAGAAATGATTCCTATTGCATATTTTTTATTTTTTTGATAAAAATGATTCTTGTTTCCAACCTCTATGCCCTGATCTGGGCACGACGGTAGTCCGCGCTGGATTGGCGTGGCCATGAATACGCGATGGCGCCCGCTCTAGCTAGATGACTTGGCCGTCTGCTTCCCTCGGGGGGCGTTCCCAGCAATTTCTCTTGCGACTCATTGAGCTGCGAATGTCCCATTGCTTGGGTGTGCACTGGTGGGTCTGATCGAGATGGAAATCAACACGCTGGTAATGCACATCTGCGAGCATGCCCAGACCGATGCCAATCTGGGCATGCAGTGGCACGGAATCGCCATCTATGGGCTGAACTTTTCACCGGCAGCCCGATCACCCGCTTTGGCGCGGCCGCATGGCCATGGCGCGGCTGCTGCTGACCGGTCTCATTGCCGTGATCGGGGCAGGAGGCGTGGACGTGGCGCATTTCTGGGCCACTCTGGTCCTGCTGGGGCTGGGTTGGACTTCGGGTTTTTAGGCGCTTCGGCTCTGGTGCTGGAGTGTCCCTTCAACGCCTCCCATTAAATCAAAAGGTTCTTCACGCATTTCCGGGGAATGCTGCCTTGATCTTGAGGAAGAAGTATTCAACGTCACGGTAGCCATAAGCCATGCGCTTGATGACCTTGATGCGATTGTTGATCCCCTCGAGTTGGCCCGTGTGCATGGGCCAACGCACCCGCGCCAGAATGCCCGGTCAGTACGGGCGCAGCCGCTTGGCAAACAATTGCAGGCATTCAATGCCGCTTTGCTCGCAGTGCTCCAGCCACTGCTTCCAGCGTCGTCGCCACTGCCAAGGATCATGAGCAGTCCACTGACTTTTGAGTGATTGCTTGAGTACGTAGACCGTCATGAGCGCCTCGTTGGCCTCAAGCACCTCCTGCAACATCACCTGTTCGCGTCCCTTGAGGTTGTCTGCATTGCGCAGCAACAGCCGGTGGGCTTGTTTGACCACTCGCCGCGCGGGCTTGTCCTTGCGCAGGGCGTTGGCTGTGTCCACCCGCACGCGTGAGATCACCTCCCGGCCATACTTGGCGATGACATGGAACAGGTCGTAGACGATGCGAGCCTGGGCACACCAATTTGATGGGCAAACGCTTGCAGCACTGGGCCACGGTTTGCGCCATGGCACGCGTCATGCGGGCAAAGCGATCAAGCCAGCTCACATGCTGCAGGCAGTGTCCGCAGCGCGTGCAGTTCACTCGCAGCAGCTGCACTTGCAGTGTCAGGACTCTGCCCGCCAAGGGCAGCTCACGCACGTTGCGCGTGACTCGCTCGTGTACTGAATAGACAAGACCCAGGCATTGCCCGCAGCGCAGGGGCAACTTGTGGTCAGCGGCTCCAGTCGCAACCATGCGCTGTCGTTGGTGATACGGGTGTCGGTGACGTGAAAGCTGGGCCACAGGTCCAGCCAGCGTGTATTCTTGCGCATGCAGCGGTGCTCTGAAGTTTGATGATTGGTCGCACAACCATCTTGCTTGAGACGTCACCGCTGTTTTTTTGTCTGTGGGATGGCCTTCCCTGCTAATCCGTGAAGAACCAATTAAAAGCCCGCTGCCAGCCTTAAGCCGTCGCCCACAGCGGGTGCCGCTTTCACCACCGCCTGCATGCGTTCTGCTTCCATTTCCCCACCGGAAACAGGTAGTCAAAAGCAAAAATTCCAAGCACAGATTCTGGCCTAAATTCGACTCTCCACATGCCGTTTGAAGTTGTTCAAAATGGCTTGCCATCCCTCTCGCTGTTGCTCAAAGGAATGCATGTTTTCCCCATCAAATTCCACGTTGACATGGACGCCTGAGGGCGTTGCGGTGAACTTGACGCTGGCCTGCCGGTCGTCGAACGAATACGCCAGGCATTGATTCACAAGCACCTGGGTGTAGGTTCCGGCGAAATCAAAGCCGAAACTGCCATCTTTGGCTTCCATTCGGGATGAAAACGCACCGCCTTCTCGTAGGTCTACGCTTGCTTTGGTGGTGTGCCAGTCATCGGAGGCTGCGTTCCATTGAACAATGTCTTCCGGGGTGGTGTAGGCGTGCCATACGGTATCGATCGGCGCCTTCACTGTGGTTTCAACCGTGATTTTCATGGGTCACTCTGAGGGTGGGTTGGGGATCGCACGTGGTCGCCTATTTTGAAACAAGCGCTTGAGAATTGGTGACCTGCGCGGTGGCTGGCGTGGTGGCAGTTTTCCTGCGGGCCTCCCCCGTCAGCCTCACTTCCCATCACCCCCACCGCCCCGTGCCCTCAACGCCGGCCGTGCAATCCCCAACTGCCAGGCGCGTCCCAGCTCCTGATCGACCCAGGTGTAGACCTCTTTCGAAATCACACTTTCTGCCACCATGGCTTCCATGGCGGCGCGGCCCTGGCGCAGGGCGAACAGCAGCAGCAGGCGGCGCTCCAGGGCCTGGGTGAAGTCGGGGTGGGCGTCGCGCAGGGCTTGGATGGCCTGCTCGGCCGATTGGCTGCGGGCCTGCAGCACGGTGTCGAGCACGCCGGCCATGCGTTCGCCCAGCAGGGGTTTGAGGCGGCTTTGGTTGTAGCGGTGCAGGCGCTCCAGCACGGCGCGGCGGCAGATCAGCAGCTCGAAGCGGTCGGCCAGGGCGGCGGCCAGGGGGCGGTCCAGGTGCAGGTGGCGGTGAAGCCACAGGGCCACCTGGTAGCTGGCGTGGGGCTCCAGGATGCGGCGCGCAGCGCGGTTGTAGCCCAGGCGGCCTTCGTTGCGGGCGGCGTCGATCATGTGGCCGGTGTTGCGCATCATGGCGTCGAGGTTGCGCACGCTCACGATGCCGTTGCCATAGTCGGGGATCAGGTCGCGCTCGCGTGTGGCCAGCGTGGTCAGGCCGATGGCCAGGCGTTCGCGCTCGTTCAGGTCGGCGGCCAGCGGGGCCTGGCCCAGGGCCAGGCCGTTGCGGTACAGCTGGTTGACCTCGGCCGCGGCCTGGGGCTGAAAGTGGAAGGTGGCGGCAATGCGCTTCACGGTGGCCTCCACCTCTTCGGTGGATAGGTTGATGGCCTGCTGCTGCAAGGCCTGGTCTTGGGCCGACAGCCTGTCCAGCCCCAGCTGGCGGATCACCCAGCGCAGCGAGCTGCCGTTGACCAGCAGGCTGAACAGCACAAAGCCGGTGGCGATCACCGACACAAAATGCCGCGTGGCCGCTGGCAGGGCGGTGTTCTCGGCCACGCCCATTGCCAGCACCAGGGTGACGGCGCCGCGCAGGCCGCCCCAGGCCATGGCCAGCTTGTAGGCCGACGAGATGGGGGCGCTCAGGCGCAGGCGGCTCAGCGCGGGCAGCATCAGGTACAGCACGGCCAGGCGCCCCACAAAGGCGGCCACCACGGTGGCCATCAGATAGCCCACGTCGTGCCATGCTACGTCGCGCAGCAGGTGGGGCACCCGCACGGCGGCCAGCAAAAACACGATGGCGCCGGCCAGCACGGCGATCTGCTGCCACACCAGCTGCACGTGGTCCCAGTTGCGGGGCGCCAGCCGGGTCTTGGCCAGGCCGTTGATGACCAGGCCGGCACACACCACGGCCACCACGCCCGATACATCGAGCCATTCGCCCCCCAGCAGGTACAGGGCATAGGGCACGGCCATGGTCAGCGCGGTTTCGGCCGAGGCGATGTTGCCCATCAGGGGCAGCACAAAGGCCACGGCCCGGCCCACCACCAGGCCCAGCAGCACGCCGCCCCCAAATGAGTAAGCCAGGCTGGCCAGGCCATCCACCCAACTGACGGAGGCGCCATGGCGGGTGAGCATGCTCATCAGCACGGCGGCCAGGGCAATGGCGGCCGCGTCATTGAGCAGGCTTTCGCCTTCCACCAGGCGTATCAGGCGCCCGGGCGCGCCCACATCGCGGAAGATGCCCACCACGGCCGATGGGTCGGTGGTGGCCACGATGGCCCCCAGCAGCAGGCACACCACCGCGCTTTGCGGGGCCACCAGGGCCAGGCCCAGGCCGATGGCCCCGGTGGCCACAAACACCGCCACCACGGCCAGCAGCAGGATGGGCGCGGCATCTTGCAGCATGTTGCGCACGTCCACCGTCAGTGCCACCTGAAACAGAAGCGGTGGCAAAAACAGCCACAGGTAGGCCTCGGCCGGAAAGTCGGGGCTGATCAGGGGGGCGAAGAAGAAGGCGGCAAATTCAGGGGCCACCGAGTCGATGGCCACATAGCTGGCCCCCAGGGTGATGCCCACCAGCGACAGCAGGGTGGATTCGGGGGCGCCCATGCGGGCAGAGGCCACCTGCACCAGGGCCACGATGGCCAGCAGGCTGGAGGTCAGGACAAGCAGTTCGGCAAGACTGGGCACGGGGCGATCAGGTGCCGGTCAGGCACCGGTTGTGAAAAGGGGGGCGGGGGAGGGTGCCATGTTGATCGCCCCGCCTGCGGCAGCCTTGCCCGAGCGTGCCTGGCGCAGCGTGGCAGCGCCACACAGGAGCTGAGGCAGGGGGGAGGAGGGCGGCGGCAAGGCATCCATCACAGGCCATGTCGGGTGCTGGCACCCGGGCAAGGGCCATGATAGCCCCGTCTGCCCCGGGCCTGCCCTTGGCGGCACCGCCTGGATCAAACAAGGCTTGCAAAGAGTGCAAGCCATTGCAAGCAGTGGATGCCCAAAAGGCCAGAAGAGCGCGAACAGAGCGCTTGAGGGCAAGGCCCCTGGCGCCGCCTCAGGCGGTTTGACGGCTCAGGCGAAGGCGGCGCGGGCGCTTCGGGGGCGCGTGGCGGGCGGCTTCGGGCTGAGCGCTTGCGGCTTCTGACGGGAGGGGTGATGGATGTGAGGCAGGGGCTGCGGCAGGGGCGGGCTCACGGGGGGCGGCCAGCAACTGGTTCAGTGTCTGCGCCTGTCGTGCCTGTTCGCCGGCCCGGCCTTGCAGCAGGTGCTGGGCGCACTGGCGCAGCAGCATGGCCATCCAGTCGATGGCCGGGCCCGTGGTGCGACGGTAGTGGCGTGCCTGCTGCCACACGCGCACGTAGCAGGCCTGCAGCACCTGTTCGGCCCAGGGGGGCGTGGCCACCAGCATCAGGGCCAGCACATACAGGCGGTTGGCGGTGGCGTCGTGCAGTTCGGTCAGGGCCGGGCGTTCGCCCTGGGCAATGCGCTCCAGCAGCTGGATCAGGCGGTGGGGTTCGTTGGAGTGTGTCATGGGGCAGGCTGCTTGACCCGTCTTCGTTCGGAAGGTTCCGTTCGTCGCGCGTCTGGAACGTCTGGAGTGTGCCCTGGTGGCCGATTTCTGGCTGATGCGGCCGGCAATATCCTTGCCTGGGCAGGTTTCATGGACCGAGCTGCCCGCAGCCTGGCGGCGCCCGGGGCACAATGGCGCGCCCCTGCGCTTGCCTGCTGCCGGGCTTGATCTCCATGGGGGCGTCGATTGTCTGAACTGCTGCAACATTTTTCGTGGGTGGCCGCCTTGGCCGCCCTGCTGGTGGGGCTCTCCAAAGGGGGGCTGCCAGCCATCGGCATGCTGGCCGTGCCTTTGATGGCCTTGTCGATGTCACCGGTGCAGGCGGCCGTGCTCTTGCTGCCGATCTATGTGGTGTCCGACATGGCCGGCCTGTGGCTGTACCGGCGCGATTTCAGTGCGCCCAATTTGCGCATCCTGGTGCCGGCCGGGCTGGCCGGTGTGTTGCTGGGCTGGGCCACGGCGGCCTGGGTGTCCGATCGGGTGGTCACGTTTCTGATCGGTTTGATGGGCCTGGGCTTTTGCGTGTATGCCTGGCTGCGCCGGCAAAACGAGGCAGCGCCTCAGCCGGTGAACCTGCTCAAGGGCTGCTTCTGGGGCACGGTGACGGGGTTCACCAGCTTCATCTCGCACGCCGGGGCGCCGCCGTTTCAGGTCTATGCGCTGCCCCAGAAGCTGCCCAAGGCCCAATTTGCGGGCACCGCCACCTTGTTGTTTGCGGCCATCAACCTGGCCAAGATCGTGCCCTACCAGCTGCTGCGCCCTTATTCAGCCCAGGCGCTGTGGGGTGCGGCGGCTTTGCTGCCCTTTGCCCTGGCCGGCACGGTGGCCGGCGCCTGGCTCACCCGGCGCCTGGCCGATGCGTGGTTCTTCAGGCTGGTTCAGGTTGGCTTGCTGCTGGTGTCGGTCAAGCTGATGGTGGACGCTTGGGGCATGCCGCCGGGCTGAGGCCCACGTCAGCCCTGACGGGCTGGCACGAGGTTGCTCGTGTCGAATTGCACCCGCCAGGCCTGAAACTCCTCCGGCGGCATGGGCCGGGCAATGAAGTAGCCCTGGGCATAGTCGCAGCCCAGGCTGGCCAACTGGTCCCAATGGGCCTGGGTTTCGACGCCCTCGGCCACCGTCTTGCGGCCCAGGTCGTGCACCAGGTCGATGGTGGAGCGCACGATGGCGGCCGAATCCTTGTTGTTGCACATGTCGCGCACAAAGGATTGGTCGATCTTGATGTAGTCCACCGGCAGCTTCTGCAGGTAGCTCAGGGCTGAGTAGCCGGTGCCAAAGTCATCGATGTACAAGGCGATGCCCTCGGCGCGCAGGCTTTGCAAGACGCCCAAGGCATATTCGGCGTCTTCCATCACGGCGGTTTCCGTGATCTCCATTTCAAGCAGGTGGGGAGCACCGTTCCAGGTGCTGCGCAGATGGCGCAGGCGGGTCAGCAGGTTCTCATCACGCAGGTTGCGCGCCGACAGGTTGATGGCAATCGGCAGGGCTTGGCCTTGGGTGGCCCAGTCGTGGTTGAGGCGCAGCGCCGCCTGAATCACCCAGTCGGTCAGCGGTGTGATCAGTCCGGTCTGTTCGGCCAGGCCGATGAACTCCATGGGCGGGATCAAACCGCGTTGGGCGTGCCGCCAGCGCACCAGCCCCTCGGCACCACAGAGGGCGCCGGTGCGCATGTCCACCTTGGGCTGCAGGTAAAGCAGCAAATCCCCGCCTTCGATGGCGCGGCGCAACTGACCCGCCAGATTGAGTTGTTGCGGTTGGCTGGCGCCCAGTGCGAGGTCGAAGATCACATGCCCCACCCCTTTTTTGCGTGCCATCTGCAGGGCAATGTCCATGTGCCGGTACAGGTCGTGTGGTGTTTGGCCGTGCTGCGGATAGAGGGCGATGCCGGTGCGGGCTGAGATGTCGATCTCGATGTCGGCCATCGGCATGGGCGTGGCCAGCGCAGCGCTCAGCTGTTTCACCTGGGCCACGGCGGCGGCCGCGTCGGCGTCGGGTAGCAGGATGGCGAATTCGTCGCCACGCAGTCGCGCTACTTTGGCGCTTGGCGGCACGCTTTGACACAGGCGTTGGCCAAATTCGCAAAGCAGTTGGTCGCCGAAGCTGAAGCCCAGGGCATCGTTGATTTCGCCGATGCGCTCGATATTGATCTGCAACACTGCAAAGCGTCTGGTGTTCCGGTGCTCTGCCATGGACAAGGCCATGCTGAGGTCTTCAGTGAAGTGAGTTTCGTTGGGCAAGCCCGTCAGCGCATCGTGGCGCGTCAGGTGCAGCATCGCCTCTTCGATTTGCTGCTGTTCAACCCGGGCGCGCAGTGTGGCAATGCCAAAGGCCAGGTCGTCTGCTGATTCGCTGAGCAGGTTCACCTCGTCGGGTTTGAAGGTGTCGGGTTCTCGGTCGTACAAGGTCAGGGCACCGATGACCTTGTGACCCACCCGCAGCGGGCAGGCCAGTGCTGAGCGATTGCCGTCCAGGTATTGCAACCAGGGGGCGTAACCCGAGCTCTCCAGCACATTGGCAATCACGGTGGTCTGGCCGGTGCGCACGGCCTGCGCGGCCGCCCCTTGCCCGTTCTCGGTATCGGCCCAGGTCAGGGGTAGGCGACTCAGTAACTCCGGGCTGTTGTGGTTGCCACTTTGGGCCATCAGTTTCAGGCTTTGGGCCGGGTCGTCCATGCGGTACCACACGGCTGCCATGCCAAAACCACCGGTGCTCACGATCGCCTGGCACATGTGCTGCAGAAGTTCGTCTTCCGTGGTGGCACGCAGCATGGTTCGATTGACGGCACTCAGGGTGCGCAGTGCGCGGCCTACGTGCTCCAGCTCATGCACGCGGCGGGCGAGTTCGGTGTTCAACCCCTGGATGGCGGCCTCGCTTCGTTTGCGTTCGGTGATGTCGCTGCCCAGCAGGTAATAGCCCAGTACACGCCCCAGCGCATCGTGCTTCGGAAAGTAGTTGACGGCATGCCACAGGCCGGGTTCGGGCTCCCAGTCAAAACTCTGGGGCACACCCTGCAGCGCCTTCCGGATCATGGGAGCCGCAATGGCATAGCGTTCGGGGCCCAGGATCTCGCTCACGCTGCAACCGGTGATATCGGCGCGTTCGGGCGCGAAACGCTGCCGATAAAGGTCGTTTACATACACATAGCGTTGCTGGGCGTCGACATAGCCGATCAAGGCTGGCACCGCAGCCATCACACTGCGCAGGTGTTCTTCGCTTTCCAGCAGTTGCCGGGTGCGCTCTTCAACGTGCTGTTCGAGCAGCGCATTCTGGCGCTCGATTTGCAGCTCGGCCTGGTACTGTTGGGTCACGTCGCGAAACACCAGCACTGTACCGCGCATCTGGCCAGATGCGTCTCGAATGGGCGCAGCGCTGTCGGCGATCGGGCATTCGCGGCCGTCACGCGCGATCAGGTTGGTGTGGTTGGCCAGATCTTGTTGCTGGCCGGTCTGCAGCACGCGCACGATGGGTACTTCGACCGAGGCTCGGGTGCTCTCGTTGACGATCACAAACACCTCTTCGGCCAGGCGTCCGCGGGCCTGGGCCTCGGTCCATCCGGTCAGGCGTTCTGCCACGGGGTTGAGTCGGGTGATGCGGCCGTTCAGGTCTGTGGCCAGGACACCGTCACCGATGGACTGCAGGGTGATCGCCAGGTCTTCTTCGCGCTCCACCAGGGCTTCGCGCTGTTGTGCCAGTTGTTGCAGTTGACGCTGGATCAATCTGTAGGTGGCAGCCAGAAGGGCCAGCAGAAGGGCCGAGACGAGCAAGCCCCCGCGAAGCAGCCATTGGCGGCTGTGCTGTTGCTCTGCGTTGCGTGTGGCCAACAGGCGCAACTCTTCATCCCGCATCTGGTCCAGCAGACTATAGACCTTGTCTCGGGTTTCGCGCAGTGGGGCCCGGGCCACGTAGGCCGTGGCGGCTTCGACACCCTGCGTCTTGCGCAAGACTTCGACTTGCCGGGCAATCGCTATGCGCTGGTCAACCACCTCGCGCAGTTGCTGCCAGCGGGCCTGCTGTGCTGTGTTGTCGGCCGTGAGCTGGGCCAGGTGGCCCATGGCCTCTTCCCGGGAACGGGCGGCTTTTTCCCGTTCAAGGAGGTAGCTGTTGTCGCCCGTGATGCGAAAGTTCTGAGTGCTCAACTCGACCTGGAGCATGTCGCCGCGGGTGATGCCAAGCGAATTCAGCACCTCATGGGTGTGATTGACGCTTTGCGTGGCAGATGCCGCATCGCTGGCCAGCTTCCAGGTCAGCATCAGCAAGGCTGAGACCACCAGGGCGGCGGTGCCAAATGCGAGCAGCACCTTGGCACTGAAGCGCTCTTGCAGATCCGGGTGTTGGGGCATGGTTAAACAGACCCAGCTTCTGGTCTTGGCCCTGATCTGTTCGTGTCGGGCAATCTGTACGGCATAGAACACCTCCCTGAAGGCGTTGGTTTTCAGTGGTATGCACGACTCAGTTCAGATCTTCGCCTGAGGCGGCAGCGTGCGGCTTGGCCTAGATTAGCCGCATTTGAACTTTCAAGCCACCCATGCATGTGCTGAGATAAGGGATGAAAAGAGGGTAAAAAAAGAGCCCCGCCGTGGGCGAGGCTCAAACCTTGGATGCGATGAAGATAGAGCACCGGGTCGGTGGGGGGCGTGCGTGCGTCCCTTGGCCGGCCATGCGTCAGAACGACACGCGCAGGCCGATGTCAAAGCCGGTGGAGTTACCGTTGACGTTGCTGGCGCCGGTGACCGGGCCGAGGGCGCCCGAGCCGTACGAAGAGGCGGCCATGGAGGCGCCGCCCGAGTTGCTCACGCGGGCCACGGTGGCGTAGGCGGCGGTGCGCTTGGAGAGGTTGTAGATGCCGCCCAGGGCCAGTTTTTGCGCCTTGGCCGAGCCTAGCTTGACCTGGCCGAGCGAGGCCAGCACGTTGAAGGCGCCCACGGGGGCGTTCACGCCCAGGCTCCAGCCCTTGGTGCTGAGGTCGTTGCCGGTGGTGAGCACATTGGAGAGCTTTTGCTGGGCCACGATGCCCACCACCTTGGCGGGGCCGAAGTCGTAGGCTCCATACACGCTGGTGTCGGCCATGTCACCGGCCAGCGGGGCGGCGGCACCGGTGGTGCCGGGCCCGGCCAGGCCGTTGTTGCCCAGGCTCTGGGTCAGGCCGGCGAAGGTGGTGCGGGTGTAGGCGGCAGCGACATCGAGCGGGCCTTGCTTGTAGCCCAGGCGGGCGCCGGCATAGCGGCCGTTGCTGGAGGTGTTGATGCTGTTGATGGTGGCGTTGCTGGGCTGGTTGCCGAAGGCGACCATGGCCTGGCCATAGAAGCCGCCCAGCTTGCCCGGCAGGAAGTAGCCCACCGAGTTGGAGGCGCGCACAAAGGTGTTGGTGGCGGCCGAGCCGGTGTAGTCCAAGATCAACGTGCCCACGCCGGCGGCGGCGAAGGGGTCGGCGTTGAGGTAGTTCTGCCAGCTGGGGGTGGTGTCGCGGCCGATGCGCAGCTCGCCGAAGGCGCCGGCCAGGCTGACGGTGGCGCGGCGGTTGAAGGTGAGGCCACCGGCGGCGATGTCGGAGCGCTGGTTGTTGGTGGTGGTGCCGCTGCTGCCGATGCCGCTGGCGGGGTTGATGGCGCCTTCGAGCCAGAAGCCGGCGCTCAGGCCACCGCCGAGGTCTTCGACGCCGCGAAAGCCGAGGCGGCTGGCGCTGTTGCCGGAGGGCGAGACGCCGGAGACGCGGCCGGCGTTGGTCTTGACGTTTTCATAGGCGAGGTCGAGCACGCCGAACAGGGTGACCGAGGACTGGGCGAGGGCCAGGCCAGGGGCGCTGAGCCAGCTCACGGCCGCACAGGCCAGCAGGGTTTTCTTCAGATGAGTCATGGTTTTATCTCCAGGGTTGACGAAAAGCACAGGTTGAAAATCGGGTGGCATGACAGCTCCCTGCCCGTCGGGTGATAGGCATTCAAGGTGCCGTCTTGGGGCGCTTGGGCGCAGCCTGACCCGCAACCCTCGGCGTGTGCACAAGGGCTGGTTCAAGGCGTGGGGCGGCGTTGACCAGGGCTCAAGCCCGTGGAGGCCGTGGCCTCAGAAGGGCGCTCAGCCGCTGGGCGGGCTGGATGGGTGCATGGTGGTCTCCGTCGGGGCGCAGGTTCTATCGACTTGCTGCCGGTTGCTGAGGTAAGAGTGGGTGACAGGGCCTTGGGGGCCTCAGGTCACCGGGGCTGGGTTGAACAGCACCAGGGCGTTGTGCAGCTTCCACTGCTCGGCCCAGGTCTTCTGGCGGCCGCTGGCCACGTCCAGCATGTACTGGAAGAGCTGGCGGCCCACGTCTTCGATCGTGGCCTGGCCGGTGGCGATGGTGCCGGCGTCGATGTCCATCAGGTCGTGCCAGCGCCGGGCCAGGTCGCTGCGCGTGGCCACCTTGATCACTGGCACCTCGGCCAGCCCGTAGGGTGTGCCGCGGCCGGTGGTGAACACATGCAGGTTCATGCCGGCGGCCAGCTGCAGCGTGCCGCAGATGAAATCACTGGCCGGGGTGGCGGCGTAGATCAGGCCTTTTTGCGTGAGCTTTTCGCCGGGCGATATCACGCCACTGATGGGGGCGCTGCCGCTTTTCACGATCGAGCCCATGGCCTTTTCGACGATGTTCGACAGCCCGCCCTTCTTGTTGCCTGGGGTGGTGTTGGCGCTGCGGTCCACGCGGCCCTGGTTCAGGTAGGCGTCGTACCAGGCCATCTCGCGGACCATGGCCTGGGCCACCTCGGGGGTGGCGGCGCGGGCGGTGAGCTGATCGATGCCGTCGCGCACCTCGGTCACCTCCGAGAACATCACGGTGGCGCCGGCCCGCACCAACAGATCGGTGCAAAAGCCCACCGCCGGGTTGGCCGTCACGCCTGAGAAGGCGTCGCTGCCGCCGCACTGCACGCCCACCACCAGCTCGCTGGCGGGCACGGTCTCGCGGCGGCGTGCGTTCAGGCGCTGCAGGTGCCCCTCGGCCTGGCGCAGGATGTGATCGACCATCGACATGAAGCCCACATGGGCCTCATCCTGCAGGCACACCGTGTCCAGCGGGGCATCCACCCCGGTGGGCACGCCGCGCTCGTCACGGATGGGGATGCTGCCCGGGGGAAGCAGGCGCTCGGGCTGAAGTTTTTCGCAGCCCAGGCTGATGACCATCACCTCGCCGCCAAAGTTGGGATTGAGGCTGATGTTGCGCACGGTGCGGATGGGGATCACGGCATCGGGCGCATCGATGGCCACACCGCAGCCGTAGGTGTGCTCCAGGGCCACCACGTCGTCCACATGGGGGTAGCGCGGCAGCAGTTCGGCCTTGATGCGCTGCACGGCAAAGTCGGTCACGCCGGCCACGCACTGCACGGTCTGGGTCACGGCCAGGATGTTGCGCGTGCCCACCGAGCCATCGGCATTGCGGTAGCCCTCAAAGGTGT
>Ga0208888_100644_pt1 | contig 15052 bp, 12 predicted proteins | sample LakWasM115_HOW13_2_FD_183929 | JGI IMG/M metagenome (GOLD analysis project Ga0208888, IMG submission 183929) | Freshwater sediment methanotrophic microbial communities from Lake Washington under simulated oxygen tension - Sediment Metagenome... | ecosystem: Environmental > Aquatic > Freshwater >...
CGGGCCACCGACTCTCCACTGCCGAAATGGAAGAAATCGTAAGTTCGCATGCTTCAGTAGCCGAATGTGCGGTGATCGGCATTCACGACGAATTGAAAGGCCAAATTCCATTAGCGTTAGTCGTAACCAAATCGGGGGAAAAAATGGAGCACTTTCAATTAGAGCAAGAAATTGTCAAATTAGTTCGCCAACAAATTGGGGCCGTGGCCGCTTTGAGAAATGTAGTCATCGTGCAACGTTTGCCGAAAACGCGTTCTGGAAAAATTCTTCGAAAATTAATGCGAAGTATTGTCGATGGGGAATCGTTTCAAATTCCGTCCACCATCGATGACGAAACGATTGTAGAGGAGATTATACAAGATTTAACGAAGTATGAAATTGGAATATATAAAGTAAATAATTAAAAAAAGAACCAATAAAATAGCCATGAGTTACTATAAAATAAACAATTTAGAGCAGTATTTCAAACATTACAATAAGTCGATTCGCGAACCTAGAAAATTCTGGGGCAAAGTTGCCGAAGAAAATTTCACTTGGTACCAGCATTGGGATAAAGTCATCGATTTTAATATGGCAGAAGCCGAAATCAAATGGTTTACCGAGGCCAAAGTGAATATTGTTAAGAATTGCATCGACCGGCATTTAGCGCGAAAAGGAAACAAAACCGCGATAATTTTTGAACCCAACGACCCTAAAGAAGAAGCACAACACATTACCTACAACGAACTGCACGAACGGGTTTCCAAAATGGCGAACGTGTTGCGAGAACAAGGCATCGAAAAAGGCGATCGCGTTTGTATTTACTTGCCGATGATTCCAGAATTAGCCGTTTCAGTATTGGCTTGTGCTCGAATTGGCGCCATCCATTCGGTAGTGTTTGCTGGTTTTTCGGCTTCGGCTGTGGCATCCCGAATTAACGATAGCGAATGCAAAATGGTCATCACTTCTGATGGCGGTTATCGCGGTAACAAATCGATTGATTTGAAAGGCATCATTGACGAAGCGTTGGAAAAATGTCCTTGTGTCGAGGCTGTTTTAGTAGCCAAACGAACGCATACGAATGTCAAAATGAAAGAAGGTAGAGACCAATGGTTGCAACCGCTTTTAGATGCTGCATCGGATAATAATGTAGCAGAAATTATGGATGCCGAAGATCCTTTGTTTATTTTATATACCTCAGGTTCTACCGGAAAACCTAAAGGAATGGTGCACACTACCGCTGGTTATATGGTGTATACCGCCTACACTTTTAAGAATGTTTTCAATTATGAAGAGAACGATGTTTTTTGGTGTACGGCCGATATTGGCTGGATTACCGGTCACTCGTACATCCTTTACGGTCCTTTATTGAACGGAGCTACGACAGTAATTTTTGAAGGCGTTCCTTCGTATCCTGATTTTAGCCGGTTTTGGGAAGTGATTGAAAAACATAATGTCACACAATTTTATACCGCACCAACGGCCATTAGAGCTTTGGCCAAAGAAAGTTTGGATTATGTGCAACGCTTTCCTTTGAGCTCCTTAAAAGTCATTGGTTCGGTGGGAGAACCGATTAATGAAGAGGCTTGGCACTGGTACAACGATCACGTAGGAGGGAAGCGCTGTCCGCTTGTAGATACGTGGTGGCAAACCGAAACGGGTGGGATTATGATTTCGCCGATTCCGTTTGTAACGCCAACCAAACCAACGTATGCGTCACTTCCGTTACCCGGAATTCAACCCGTATTGATGGATGAAAAACGTAATGAAATTGAAGGCAATCAAGTCACCGGAAGTTTGTGCATTAAATTTCCGTGGCCTGCCATTGCCAGAACCATTTGGGGCGATCACCAACGGTACAAAGACACTTATTTTTCGACGTTCCCAGGGAAATATTTTACGGGTGATGGGGCTTTGCGCGATGAAGTAGGCTATTATAGAATTACCGGTAGAGTAGACGATGTGGTGATTGTTTCCGGACACAATTTAGGAACTGCGCCCATTGAAGATGCGATTAACGAACATCCAGCAGTTGCGGAAAGTGCTATTGTAGGTTTCCCTCACGATATCAAAGGCAATGCGTTGTACGGTTATGTAATTCTGAAAGAAACCGGCGAAAACAGAAATCAAGACAATTTGATAATTGAGATCAACCAAATTATTTCGGATCAAATTGGACCTATTGCCAAGTTGGATAAAATTCAATTTGTATCTGGATTGCCAAAAACCCGATCCGGTAAAATCATGAGACGTATTTTGCGTAAAATTGCAGAAGGTGATTTTTCTAATTTCGGAGATACTTCTACCTTACTAAATCCAGAAGTCGTCGAGGAAATTAAAGATGGAAAATTATAAAGTTGTCAAAGCTGTTTCGAAAGGAGCAGCTTTTTTTTTGCATGAACCTTAAGTAATGCAAGTTCCGTTTCCCTTTTAAGACTAGCACTTGTAACCAGTGGTTGGTTTCCTTTTAATAAATTCAAAAAAGTTGTGACAAATTTTTTTTGAAAAATTAAAATGTCACAAAGCTGTGACAAAATGAAAATCTAAAATAAAATTGTCACAGAAAATTTAGGACGCTTTTGTTTTTGTGCTATAGCAGCATTGGAAGTAATAAAAAGTGTGGTTCTCTTCGTTTTAATATTTAATTAATTTTGTTTTGTAGGTATGCCCAAAACTTTTGAGCGTTAAGTAATATACTCCCGAATCGTAATTGCTAAGGTTCAGTGTAAAATCATAGTTAACAATCTCTTTTTTTTGTACTAATAGATCTTGTCCTAGTTGGTTAATAATACTGACCTCTATTTGTGAACCTAAATTCTCATTTATATGAATGTTGGTAAAATCACGAATTGGATTAGGGTAGATCGTAACTTTATTTTTAAGAAAATTATCAAGACCAAGGGTACAATTTGTTGCACTAAAAAGTGTGGGGGAAGGATAAATAATATTTGTGTGCGTAACACCCCAATGATATAGTGTATTATTGGCTTTGATACCATCGCCAAAACTATCAATTAAGTCTATATTCAAATTCAGCCAATCCGTATCTGAATCTAATTGAGTCGGCACAATAACATTGCTGGTCATACCAGGCCCCATACCTAATTGATATCCGGAAGAATTTCGTCCCCAACCCCAACGGGTACTGTTGTTTTTTAGCGCTATGGTTGTGCTAGAGCCAATGCATACTTGTTTCCAATCGGAATCAGTACCAATTTGTATTGGGATTTGTGAGGCATAATTGTCTATTCCGTTGCCAAAAAAATATCTAACACCAGAACTCACACCCCAACCCCATAATGAGCCATCGGTTTTAATGCCATCTGTCATAGTATAAGTATTTCCAGTAACAGCTATTGTACCCCAAGTATCATTACCGATTTGATGCGGTGACCGGTAGTTGTTGTTGAAAGTTGCATCTGCATAACCAATGTAGTTACCACTATTTCCCCACGACCAAAGTGTTCCATTTGTTTTTATAGCATAGGCACAGAGAGAAGTTTCAGCAAAGACTTTAGCCCAGTTGGTCTCTGTACCTACTTGAATTGGAACATTGGTCTTGTATGAATCGTCCAAATTTCCAATACCTAACTGCCCCATTGCATTACTGCCCCAAGCCCAAAGTGTTCCATCGGTTTTAACTGCTAATGTAAAAGAACCTCCAGCTGAAACTTTAGCCCAATCATTGTTTGTACCCACTTGTGTCGGTCCGAAATATCCAAGGTCATCATAAGTACCTAACCCTGCTGCACCTTGTGGGTAATTTTGCCCCCATACCCAAAGTGTTCCATCAGTTTTAATGACAAAAACGTTCACACTATTTATACTAATGTTGTCTGTCCAGTTACTATCCGTTCCAATTTGTGTAAACTCAGTAGGTGGCGGATTATCGCCAAACCCTAAAAGACCTCTATTGAATGTTGTTCCTTTAGACCATAGTGTTCCGTCGGTTTGCAAGGCAATGTAATTGCGCGAATAGGAAACAATTTTAGAGTAGCATTGCGCAAAAGAGTGGTTCGTAACAAGGAATAAAAACAAGAGTGATTTTGCAGTCTTCATGCGGTTTTTTTATTTGAAGTAGGCCTTACCATTTTACAATACTAGATTTTTATCAAATTTAGTGTTATAAATGGATTTGCAATACTAGTTTCTCCTAATTTGAACTAGGATTTTCCCTACTTCAAATTAGGGGAAACCCTATTTTTATTAGAGATCTTGGCGGTGTTGAGAAGAGTTAAGGAAAGGTTTCTGAAAACTTTCAATTATGATTAGGAGTTCTGTCGGTTTTTCAAGTTCAAAAAAGTTGTGACAAAATTTTTTTGAAAAATAAAATTGTCACAACCTTGTGACAAAATAAAAATTAAAAATAAAATTGTCACAAGACTGCTTTGTTATAGCAATTTAGTTGCACTTTAAAACAACACTATTTTTTTAACACAATTGTATACCACATTATGAAATAGAATTCCCTAATTTTACTAGGCTATGATTCATACCGAAGTACTTTTATTGGGAGGCGGCTTGGCCGGACTAACCGCAGCGATACATTTGTCTAAAATGGGACTTCAAGTTACGGTGCTAGAGAAGCACAGCTACCCGAAACACAAAGTCTGCGGGGAGTACATCTCCAATGAAGTGCTCGGTTATCTGAAGTGGCTCGATTTGAATTTGGAGTCGCTACATCCCACCAAAATTTCCAAACTTCAATTCTCAACCTCCAACGGCACCGCCATTGATTGCGTTTTGCCTATGGGTGGTTTTGGGATTAGTCGGTATGCTTTGGATGAATACTTGTACCAGCAGGCTAAGACCAATGGGTGCAGCATCGTATTGGCAACCGTAGATCGTGTAGCTTTTAAAGACGATACATTTACAGTAACCACGACGGATAATGCTATTTATGAAGCTGGAATTGTTATCGGTGCTTATGGAAAACGTTCCAATATCGACGTACAATTACAGCGTAAGTTTACCCAAAAGAAATCCGATTGGTTGGCCGTAAAAGCGCATTACGAAGGTGATTTTCCTAATGATTTGGTAGGATTGCACAACTTTAAAGGCGGCTATTGTGGGATTTCTAAAGTAGAAGGCGATAAAATCAATGTGTGTTATTTGGCCGATTATGAAACCTTTAAGGGATTCAAAAATATAGAAGCGTATCAAGAACAAGTAGTTTCGCAGAATCCGCATTTGAAACCTATTTTTGAAAACTGGAAATTGCTATTCGACAAACCGATTAGCATCAGTCAGATTTCTTTCGACCAAAAACAAGCCGTCGAAAACCATATTTTAATGATTGGAGATACCGCTGGATTGATTCATCCGTTGTGCGGAAACGGCATGGCGATGGCCATTCACAGTGCGAAATTGGTCTCTGAATTGGTTCAAAAATATAGTTTGGGTGGCATCCAATCGCGAAAGGAATTAGAGGAAAAATACCAACAATTATGGGATTTGAATTTCAGCAGTAGGCTTCGATTCGGACGCCTGATTTCCAAAATATTGCAAATGCCAATTGTAACGGCTATTGCCTTCCGAGCGTTGCTTTTTGCCCCGTTTTTATTGCCTAAAATTATTTCAAAAACACACGGTAAAGCACTACTATAAGCCTATGCGTCTAGATACTACATTCCGAACCGATACTGCAGAATTGATGGACGATTTTGCGATGGAAGGTGACATGCTGAAAGAAGCGTTGGATAAAATCGCTACGATCAACCAACTTTTGGGAGGCAACCAACTGACGCTTTCTGGTATTCAAACGTTGCTTTCAAAAGTGGGCCTGGAGCATACGATTACGATTGTAGATCTTGGGTGTGGCAATGGCGACATGTTGCGAACCCTTGCTGATTCGGAGGTTTTTAGAAAATACTCGTTGCAGCTTATCGGAATTGATGCTAATGCTTATACCATTGCCTATGCTAAAGAATTATCGCAGGACTACCCCAACATATCCTACCGTTGTGAGGATATTTTCGAACCCGGATTTAAAGAAGTGTCTTTTGATATTGTGCTTTGCACGTTGACTTTACATCATTTTAAAGAAACTGAAATTTTGAGTTTATTGGAGCAACTCTATGCCAAGGCAACGATTGGAATCGTGATTAATGATTTACAACGCTCTGGAATTGCGTATCGTTTGTTTCAAGCGTTGAGTGTGGTTTTTCATTTAAATCCAATGTCTACTCAAGACGGTTTAACTTCCATTTTAAGAGGGTTTAAGAAGAGGGAATTGGAAGCGTTTTCTAAAAAATTAAATTTTAATCATTATTCAATCCATTGGAAATGGGCGTTCCGTTACCAATGGATCATCTCAAAATTATGAGTGTAAAAATCAAAACCGTTGCAAAACAATTGCCGAAATTTTCCAGAACTACTGCCGAAATCCTGCCGTTTTTGGATGCCTGGCTCGTAGATCAGGACGATAGATTTATTCGGAAAGTCAAGAAGATTTTTGAAGGCGCGGCAGTAGACAAACGCTATTCGATTATGGATCCGATTGAAGTGTTTAACAATACTTCTTTTGAAGAAAGAAATGCTATTTATGTGCGGGAAGTCATTATTCTTGGCGAAAAAGTACTAGAGAAAGCCTTAACAAAAGCGCATTGGAAACCCACCGATTTGGATTACATTATTACGGTAAGTTGCACTGGGATTATGATTCCTTCGTTAGATGCCTATTTAATCAATTCCTTGGGGTTGCGACAAGATATTATTCGGTTGCCAGTTACCGAAATGGGTTGTGCTGCGGGAGTTTCGGGGATTATTTACGCGAAGAATTTTCTGAAAGCCAATCCGGGCAAAAGAGCTGCTGTTATTGCAGTAGAAAGTCCAACAGCTACGTTTCAATTGAATGATTTTTCTATGGCGAATATCGTTAGCGCAGCTATTTTTGGGGATGGTGCTGCCTGTGTTTTGCTATCGTCGTGCGAAGAAGATCACGGCCCAAAAATTCTGGATGAATCCATGTATCATTTTTACGATTGTATTGATATGATGGGTTTTGAATTGACCAATTCGGGTTTGAAGATGGTGTTGGATATAGAAGTTCCACAAACCATTATCAGTCATTTTCCAGATATTATTCATCCTTTTTTGGCGAATAACCAGCTAAAGATTGACGATATTGAGTATTTAATTTTTCATCCTGGTGGAAAGAAAATTGTGCAAACGGTTACCGATTTGTTTTCTGATTTGGGGAAGAATATTGACGTAACCCGAGAAGTTTTGCGTTTGTATGGCAATATGTCGAGCGCGACAGTTTTGTATGTTTTAGAAGAAGTGATGAAATTGAATCCTGCTAAAGGTGACAAAGGATTAATGTTGAGCTTTGGTCCCGGTTTTTCAGCGCAGCGCGTGTTGTTGGAATTTTAATAAAAGAAACGTAGTTTTAAGAATGAAATCAGAAGAAATCATAGCAAAATTACCGTATACCAAACCCTTTTTGTTTGTCGACGAGATTGTTGCTATCACTGAAAATGGAGTAGAAGGGAGCTTTTTTTTGGACGAAAAATTGGATTTTTACCAAGGGCATTTCAAAGACCATCCAATGACACCTGGTGTTATTTTGATTGAAATCATGGCGCAAATAGGACTGGTTTGTTTGGGAATTTTTTTAGTAGATGATGCGTTTAGTAAAAATAGTGTAATTGGCTTAACATCAGCAGAAGTAGAATTTTTAAAACCAGTACATCCCAACGAAAAAGTAACCGTGATTTCAGAGAAAATATACTTCCGATTTGGCAAGCTGAAATGCAAGGTAAGGATGCTGAATCAAAATGGAGAAGAAGTTTGCGGCGGAACCATCGCAGGAATGTTAACCTAAATCATAATGAGTAAAAGAGTTGTAATCACCGGACTTGGCGTTGTCGCCCCGAATGGAGTAGGAGTGCCCCAATTTATGCATGCTATAAAAAATGGGATTTCTGGTATCCGGCATGATGAGGAGTTAGAGCGATTGCAATTTTCCAGTCAGATTTCAGGAAAACCAACGATTTCAGAGGAACTGGTGTTGCGCTATTTTACGGAACTAGAACTTCGGAATTTTAAAGCAACGGGCATCCTTTATGGAATGATAGCTGGTATAGATGCATGGAAAGATGCGGGATTAGCAATCGAACAGCATACAGAACCAGATTGGAATAGCGGAACTATTTTCGGCACAGGCACATCAGGAATTGAAAAATTTAGAGAAAGTATTTATAAAATTGATGCCTTGCAAACCAGAAGTTTGGGCAGTACCGCGGTAGCACAAACCATGAATAGTGGTATTAGTGCCTATTTGGGAGGGAAATTGGGATTGGGCAATCAAGTCACCACCAATTCCTCCGCTTGTACGACGGGAACGGAAAGTATTTTGATGGGGTATGAACGAATCAAATCGGGGCAAGCCGAACGGATGCTTGTGGGAAGCACTAGTGATAGTGGTCCGTATATCTGGGGTGGCTTTGATGCTATGAAAATTGGAACGTTTAAGCACAACGCAACACCAGAACAAGGTTCGAGACCCATGAGTGCCTCAGCATCGGGAATTGTTTATGGCAGTGGAGCAGGGGCTTTGGTGCTAGAAAGCTTAGACGTTGCTTTGGAGCGAAAGGCTCGAATTTATGGAGAGATTATAGGAGGTAATTTGAATTCTGGCGGCCAACGAGGCATAGGTACTATGACGGCACCGAATTCGATGGCTGTTCAAAAATGTATCGCCGACGCATTGAAGAATTCAGGAGTTGCAGCAGAAGAAATCAGTGCTATCAATGGACATTTAACGGCTACTAGCAAAGATGCGGTTGAAATTCAGAATTGGAGTGAGGCATTGGGCAAGACAGGAACCGATTTTCCGTACATTAACTCCATAAAATCTATGATTGGTCATTGTTTGTCGGCCGCGGGAAGCATTGAAAGTGTGGCTTCGGTCTTGCAATTGTATCATGGTTTTATTTTTCCGAATAGTAATTGTGAAGACGTGCATCCAGAAATTACCAAAATTATTGATGAATCCAAAATACCTAGAGCAGTTCTAGAAAAAGAAATTAGCATTATAGCCAAGGCGAGTTTCGGATTTGGCGATGTAAACGGCTGTATCCTATTTAAAAAATATCAAAAATGAATAATCCAGAACCATTTGAAAAACTAAAAGGCATTATTAAACCTTATGTTAAAAACCAAGAAGCCTTTGAGAATATCACTGAGGCAACTGATTTCATCAACGATTTGAATATCAATTCAGCGAACTTGGTCGATATTATTTTAGACATCGAAGAAGCCTTTCAAATTGAGATTGATAATGAATCGATGGAAAAAATGTTGAATGTTAAGGCTGCATTAGACATTATCAGCGACAAATTATCCGAAAAATGATAGGGAATGATATAGTTGATTTGCAATTGGCCCAAAAAGAAAGCAATTGGCAGCGGAAAGGGTTTCTAGACAAATTGTTTTCTCTTTCAGAGCAATCCTTGATCTGGCAGGCGGAAGATCCTGAAAAAATGGTGTGGGTTTTATGGAGTTGCAAAGAAGCCGTTTATAAAATAGTCCATCGAGAGACTCATATCAGAGCTTATATTCCGCTAAAAATTAACTGTTTTGACTTTGAGCTCAATAGCAATTTTTTATATGGGAACGCGATATGGAATGAAAAAAAATATTATACTAGAACGCTATTAGATTCGCAGTTTATTGATACAATAGCAGTAACAAATGTCGACGATTTAAAGAAAGTGACCTTTCACACTCAACTTAAAAACCTGATTAAGAGTAATGGTGTACCTTATCAACAGGATGAAGGTGGTACTCTAAGTCCGGTTTCGATAAGCCATCATGGAAGATTTGTTCGAATGGTTTCGCTTTAATTCAAACCCAATCTTGATTTTAATTTCAGAAAAAGCAGTGCAATAGTATAAGCATCTTCAGCAGCGGAAATGCGATCACTTTTTTCGACTTTATAAATTTTACAGAGGTCGTCTATTGAAAAGGATTTATCCGTAATGTCATTGAGTTTTCGGTACATAATCTCAATATCCAGGGCTTCGTTTTTAAGTCGGCTACAACCTAATCGATATAAGGCTTCGTTAATCATTTCTACGTCAAAATGAATGCGGTGACCCACTAAGATCGCGTTTTCAATATATTCGACAAACGCTTGTAGCGCTTCAGGCTCGCCCAGTTTGGGTTGTTTGCTTTCGATAATAAACTCATTGGATAACCCATTCTCGTGAAGGTATTTGTACTGTAATAGGACAATTTCAAAACTGTCGCTCACCACAATGGAATTGTTCTCCACGCCAACGGCACCAAAGGAGAGAATTACATCTTTACTCGGATTTAAACCAGTGGTTTCCGTGCTTAAGACTACGAATCTTGAAGTTCTCTTCTCAAATTTTGAGCTATAAATTTTCCAAAATTCGGGATATTCTTTGTTAATATTTTTTATCCAATCAAACATATTATGAAAATTGTGTCAGTTGAAAAGTATCTTTTATTAGCTCTTCCAAATCTCTCATGGGTGCAAGGGCATTTTTTAAGTTTTCTTTGTCCACTTTTGAAAGCTCTTCTAAATTGATGTATTGCCCAGAACTATCATTTTTTAACCCTTCAGCAATTCTCAGTTTGGAAAGCACTTGAAAAGCTTCTGCACAATTCAAGTAAATCTCAGAATGTTTAGGATCTACCATGGCTAATTGTTTAAAGCGCAAATAAGTATTGTTAATTCCTTTGATATTAAGACTCATGGTGAAGAGACGCGCACCATCTATCAATGGCATTAAGGCACGTGTTTTTATATCAAATTTATCTTTATAAAGTCCATCCTCTTCCACATTAAATTTCTTAAAAAAGCTTAATGGTGGCGGTTTTCTAAGAGCGTCATTCCCCAAATAGTCAAAGAACAAATTATTCTTTTTTACATTCTTAAAGATAACGTCAGTGATGGCTTCTTCGATTTTTGGTTCTCCAAAAGCAATTTCATAGTCAAAGAAAATACTGCTAATTTCATTGCTGATTTCGCCGGGTGTATTCATCCAATTACTATATTGTTTTATCCAGTCTGTCAATGACTTACACCATAACATATTACTCGCTATATGCCCATTTGGACAGGGTTCGTAGCCTATTTTTTCCAGTGTAGCGATGGCTTTTTTGGCCAGTTTTAAGAAATAATCTTTTACATCTCTGTACTTGTCTGCGGCAACATCTTCAAAAACAATGATACTGTCTTGGTCGGTCAATAATAGTTGTTCTTTTCGGCCTTGACTTCCGATGCTTAACCAAGCAAATCGGGCAGGCGGTGAGCCCAATTCTAAAATTGACAATTCAACGGAGCGTTTGATAATGGCTAAATTTATTTCACTGGCAATATTGGTGATGTGCGAAAGCGGAATATTCTTAGTCATCGAATTTTGAATTAGTTCCGTCAATTTTGACCTTACTTTTTTCAAATCTTTAGCATCGTTGGCTCTTTTTATTTCTTTTATTAAAACACCAGGGTTACTGGCTTGAGCAACTATAAGATCGTGTTCAGAAATTACCCCTTTGATATCGGATTTATCAGACCCATCCGAGGTTACACACAAATGACTGACATTATACTTTAGCATCAGCAATTGCGCTTCAGCTAAAGAAACGTTCTCGGGTACTGTAATCACTGGGGCCGACATAATTTTGTCAATGGTTACAGAAATTGGAAAGCGACCCGTTGCAATCTTAGACCGCATATCATAATCAGTCACCATACCAATGGGTAGGTTATTTTCATTGACTAAGACACAATTCAAAAGATTGTCCGTCATCATTTGAGCGACATCTTTCACCAAACTAGACGTGATTGTTTTTAAGGGAGTTTTGTTGTAAGAGAGTGTTTGAAAGTATTGAATTTCGGATTGTTGACCCGAATAAACTACATTATCAAGTAGTAATTTTCCTTTATTTTCTCGGTCGCTAGGATTGTTTGAATTATTAGCAAAGCTCTCTAGCAAGAAATTCAAGACGTCTGCATTTTGCGCGACAAAAGGACGAAACGTGGCAATTGGAATGGCGTAGACTACAGATTCTTCTCGAGCCTTTGCGGTCATCATATAGTTATTCTTCGCGAAAAAGGGTCGTAATCCAAAAACATCACCAACAACACATTTGTTTAATAAGGTTTCTTCAGCATCTGAAATTACTGATAAATTGATTACTCCTGAAGCCACTACATAAAAGGAATCATGTAAAGGATCATTGATTTGAAATAATGTTTTTTGTTTTTCAATATTTAAAACGTGAATACTGTTAGCAACAACTTTGAGTTCCTCATAAGAAAGGTTATTGAATGGAGGATATTCTTTTAAAAAATCTGCAATACGTTCAGCAATGGCATTCATAAGTATTTCTTTTTCAATAGCTATTTAAAAGCAATTATAAACTTCAAACCTTTTACAAAAATAGCAAACCAAATTTGGAAAGAGTAGAATTCGGAGATTCTTTTTTCCAATAGCTGTCCAAGTTAGTTATAGGTCTACTTTAAATAAACTATTTTACATAATATAAATTATAATTCATTTTACAGTAATCAAAACTAGGTGTTTGGCTTACAAGTAATCTTAGCAAGATTATATACACAATTGTGATAATATAATGAATTTTTATTAGTTATAAACACTTAAAAACGTGATTGTTAAAAACTTTATTTCTTGAAGATTAAATAGATTCCTACATAACTATATTATTTTGTAAGTTTTTTACTTTATTAAATTTAATTATAATGCATTTCGTCGATAAAAATAGAAAAATTAACATTTTCATCGATGTAAACTGCACTTAATCTAAGTATGTTTGTACAGCATTTACAAACTAAAATCTGATAAATGTATTAGAATAGCTAATAATAAGATAAATTTTAACCTACCTTTTATGAAGAACTACATATCACTTTTGGGTTTGTTTCTTTGTATTATTGGAAGATCTCAAACCACGACAATTAATTACACAGCATCTAGTGCGGTAATTTCAAATCCAGAACGTGGCTTTTACCGACATACTTCTGCTCATGCAGGAGTCTACAATCCATTAGATCAAGAATTAATTACAAATTACCGACTTGACAATAACATTACCTTGTTATCTCGTAATTTTCGATTAAATGATTTTATTAATTCCCCCATTTCTGCATCTTATTTGGCGAATATGCAAAGTGATTTTGATAAGATTCGAAATGCTGGACTCAAATGCATCATTAGATTTACATATTCTGACGACGATACCTTAGCTCAAATGGATGCTACAAAAGCAACAATGTTGTCACACATACAACAATTGAGACCGCTTTTCCAAGCAAATGCAGATATCATTGCTGTGATGCAAGCCGGCTTTATTGGTGCTTGGGGCGAATGGTACTCTACGAGTCAGCCTGAATTTGGTGGCTGGGGTTACAATCAGACCAATTTAACCAATACCAATTTGAATCATAGGAAAGATATTATAACAGCGATTTTAAATGCTTTGCCTCCGACAAGAATGGTTCAAGTGCGATACCCCGCTTTCAAACAAGATGCTTATTCTTCAAGTGCATTGACTACAACTCAAGCATTCACCGAAACGAGTTTAGCACGGATTGGGCATCATAATGATTGTTTTCTATCCAGCCCTACGGACTACGGAACATACGATGACACTTCCATTGAATATCCCTATTTGGCGCAGGATACAAAATTTGTACCGATGGGTGGAGAAACTTGTTTATTGAATTCTCCGCGAACCGATTGCAGCACGGCGGTTTATGAAATGGGAAAATTCCACTGGTCCTATTTAAATGCTGATTATTACCCAGAGGTGATTGATGGATTTCAAGCGAACAATTGCTTTGTTGATATTGAAAAGAATTTAGGCTATCGATTTGAATTGAAGTCGGCTACTTTTCCACAAGCAATTTCCCTAAATAGTACTTTACCGGTAACAATCAAAATTAAAAATCAAGGATATGCTGCTCCTTTTAACGACAGAAATGTTTATTTGATTTTAAAAAATACCACAACGAATCAAATTTATCCCATTTTAATGGCTACTGATCCACGAACTTGGTTGGGACCGAATGAGATTACGATTAGTGAAACACTTACGCTTCCCAGTAACTTAACCACTGGAAACTATAAACTTTATTTGAGTTTACCAGATAGTTACCCATCATTAGCGGCTCGTCCAGAATATGCTATCCGAATGGCTAATGAAAATGTTTGGGAAAGTTATACCGGTTATAATAATTTAAATTATACATTAAATGTTACTGCCGCTACCTTAGGAATAGCAGATAATTCAAAATTAAATGTTTCGCTATACCCTATTCCGGCAAATTCAAATCTTAGTATTGAACTTGCGGATATTTTGGATTATAAAATAGCGCTATACAATGCATTGGGACAAACTGTAAAATTGAATTTGGTTTCCACTGAATCAAACAAAATTGAAATCAATACACAAATTTTGAGTGAAGGTTTGTATTTTGTAGAATTTACGAAAGGAACCTATAGCGATACTAGAAAAATAATAATCAAGCATTAAAGACAGAATAGTATATTATAAATAAAAAAGGGACTTCCAATTGGAGTCCCTTTTTTATTATTTCCTGCTCTTTTTAATTCGTTTTTTGAGGTTGTACTTAATTCCAAATTGTACCGAGTTAGAATAGTATTTTGATTGCTCAAAGACTTCTACATTCAACGTCAAAGCTGTATAGTCAAATAACTGATACGATATTCCTCCGGTAAGTCTTTCAAAATGGTTGCTATAATCATCGAAGAAATAGCCAGCTTCAATTAACGAATGGAAATTAGTCAACCCAAGCTCCCATCCAACTCCACCTCCGCCATAAAGTCGATTTTTGATCATCCAATACGGAAATCCAACAGCTTGATTTCTAGAAGCCAATGAGTATTGACCTTCAACAAACGGAATGAATTTAGTAGTTCTTAATTCGCCTTTATTGTACATAGTTCTTACCGTCAACGATCCTTTCATAGCATTATCAAAATTGACTATTTCTAAGGTATTGTCATTAATTCGATTGTACACTTTTCTAGCCATACGATTCGGATTGATGATTGGT
>Ga0208888_100651_pt1 | contig 14908 bp, 6 predicted proteins | sample LakWasM115_HOW13_2_FD_183929 | JGI IMG/M metagenome (GOLD analysis project Ga0208888, IMG submission 183929) | Freshwater sediment methanotrophic microbial communities from Lake Washington under simulated oxygen tension - Sediment Metagenome... | ecosystem: Environmental > Aquatic > Freshwater >...
TTCGCGGTTGTAGCGCTGGCCCTGGCACACATCGCAGGGCACGTAGACATCGGGCAGAAAGTGCATCTCCACCTTCACCACGCCGTCGCCCTGGCAGGCCTCGCAGCGCCCGCCGGCCACGTTGAAGCTGAAACGGCCCGGGCCGTAGCCGCGCTCGCGTGCGGTGGGCACCTCGGCCATCAGCTCGCGGATGGGGGTGAACAGGCCGGTGTAGGTGGCCGGGTTGCTGCGCGGCGTGCGGCCAATCGGCGACTGGTCGACGTTGATCACCTTGTCGAACTGCTCCAGCCCCTCGATGGTGTCGTGCTCGGCGGGTTCGTCGTGGGCGCGGTGGATCTGGTGGGCCGCCGCGGTGTACAGGGTTTCGTTCACCAGGGTGGATTTGCCCGAGCCTGAGACCCCGGTCACACAGGTCATCAGGCCCACCGGGAACTCGACCGTCACGTTCTTCAGGTTGTTGCCACGCGCGCCGGTGATGCGGATCACCTGGGCCGGGTCTCTCTGCACATGGCGCTGGGTGGGCACCTCGATGCGGCGTGCCCCGCTGAGGTACTGGCCGGTGAGCGACTGCGGGTTGGCGCGGATGTCGTCAAACGTGCCCTGGGCCATCACGCGGCCGCCGTGCACGCCCGCGCCCGGGCCCATGTCGATCACGTGGTTGGCGGCGCGCATCATGTCTTCGTCGTGCTCGACCACCAGCACGCTGTTGCCGATGTCGCGCAGGCGTTGCAGGGTGCTGATCAGGCGGTCGTTGTCGCGCTGGTGCAGGCCGATGCTGGGCTCGTCCAGCACATACATCACGCCGGTCAGGCCCGAGCCGATCTGGCTGGCCAGGCGGATGCGCTGGGCCTCACCGCCCGACAGGGTCTCGGCGCTGCGGTCCAGGCTCAGGTAGCTCAGGCCCACGTCGTTGAGGAACTTGAGGCGCGAGCTGATCTCGCGCACCACCTTGTCGGCGATCTCGGCCTTGGCGCCGTGCAGGCGCAGCTGCTGAAAGTACTCGTGGCACTCGCGCAGCGTCAGGTGGCTGACCTGGAAGATGGCGCGCGCCTCGGGCCCTTCGCCCAGGCGCACATGGCGTGCCTCGGTGCGCAGCCGGGCGCCGCCGCAGTCGGGGCAGGGCTGGGTGCTGCGCAGGCGGGCCAGTTCTTCGCGCACCACGGGCGAGTCGGTCTCGCGAAAGCGTCGCTGCATGTTCGGGATGATGCCCTCGAAGGGGTGCTTCTTGGCCACCTTGCGCGGGGCCTTGCCGGCGGCGCCTTCGAGCTCGTAGCTGAAGCGGATCTCGTCCGTGCCCGAGCCATACAGAATGGCCTGGCGGGTGGCCTCGGGCAGGGACTCGAAAGGGCCGTCGATGTCGAAGCCGTAATGCTCGGCCAGGCTTTCGAGCAACGCGAAGTAGTGCGCGTTGCGCCGGTCCCAGCCCTTGATGGCGCCGCTGGCCAGGCTCAGTGTCGGGAAACCCACCACGCGCTGCGGGTCGAACACATCGGTGGCGCCCAGGCCATCGCAGGCCGGGCAGGCGCCCACCGGCGAGTTGAACGAGAACAGCCGCGGCTCCAGCTCGCTGAGTGAGTAGCTGCACACCGGACAGGCGAAGCGGGCATTGAACAGGTGCTCGGCCGGGCGCAGCGCGGCTGGGTCGGCGTCCATCTCGAGGGCGATGGCACGGCCATCGGCCAGGCGCAGGGCGGCCTCGAAGCTTTCGGCTAGGCGCTGCTGCATGTCGGGGCGCACCTTCAACCGGTCGATCACCACGTCGATGTCGTGCTTTTCGTTCTTCTTGAGCGCGGGCAACTGGTCGAACTCGTGCGCCACACCGTCCACCCGAAAGCGCACATAGCCTTGGGCCTGCATGCTGGCAAACAGCTCGACGAACTCGCCCTTGCGTTCGCGTGCCACCGGCGCCAGGATCATCACCTTGGTCTCTTCGGGCAGGGCCAGCACGGCGTCGACCATCTGGCTCACGGTCTGGGCCTGCAGCGGCAGGCCGTGGGTGGGGCAGTGCGGGGTGCCGGCGCGGGCGAACAGCAGGCGCAGGTAGTCGTGGATCTCGGTCACCGTGCCCACGGTGGAGCGCGGGTTGTGCGAGGTGGCCTTCTGCTCGATCGAAATGGCCGGTGACAGGCCCTCGATCACGTCCACATCGGGCTTGTCCATCAGCTGCAGAAACTGCCGCGCGTAGGCCGACAGGCTTTCCACATAGCGGCGCTGGCCTTCGGCGTACAAGGTGTCGAAGGCCAGGCTCGACTTGCCCGAGCCCGACAGGCCGGTGATCACCACCAGCTGGTTGCGCGGGATGTCGAGGTCGATGTTCTTCAGGTTGTGGGTTCGCGCCCCGCGAACGCTGATGCGCTGCTGCCGCTGCTCGTTGACGAGGCTGGCCAGGTAGGGGCCGTCGGTAGAGGCGCTGTCGGGGGCAATGGGGTTCACGGTGATCCGGGCTGGGAAAAACCCACCATGATAGACACCACGTCACCGTTTGGCACAGGCCGGCTTGGCGGGCTTCGCTGACAATATGGCTTTTGTGCCTGAATGCCACGCGCATTCGCTTCTCTCCCCCCTTTCACACTTCATGACCGCATCAACCGCTATGACAGCGCTGGAGCGCCGCTCCACCCAGTCGCTGGCGTTCATCTTTGCCCTGCGCATGCTGGGCCTGTTCCTGGTGCTGCCCGTGTTTGCCCTGGAGGCGCGCAAGTACCCCGGGGGCGATGATCCCGCCCTGGTGGGGCTGGCCATGGGCATCTACGGGCTCACCCAGGGGGTGTTGCAGATTCCCTTCGGCATGGCCTCCGACCGCTTCGGGCGCAAGCCCGTGATCGTGGTCGGCCTGTTGCTGTTTGCGTTGGGCGCCTTCATCTCGGCCGGTGCCAGCACGCTGCACGGCCTGGTGCTGGGGCGGGCCCTGCAGGGCGCCGGCGCCATTTCGGCGGCGGTCACCGCCTTGCTGGCCGACCAGACCCGCGACGAGGTGCGCACCAAGGCCATGGCCCTGATCGGCGCCAGCATCGGGCTGATGTTTGCGCTGTCGCTGGTGCTGGCGCCGGTACTGACCGCCTGGCTGGGCCTGTCGGGCCTGTTCGTGCTGATCGCCCTGCTGGCCTTGAGCGGTGTGGCCGTGGTGCTGTGGCGCGTGCCCACCGCGCCGCCGCTGCCGGTGGACGCGCCCCGTGGCAGCCTGCGCGAGGTGCTGGCCCTGGGCTCGCTGCTGCGGCTCGACTTCGGTGTGTTCGTGCTGCACGCGGTGCAACTGGCCATGTGGGTGGCCGTGCCCTCGATGCTGGTGCAGGCCGGCCTCGAGAAAAGCCTGCACTGGCAGGTGTACCTGCCGGCGGTGCTGGCGTCTTTCGTGGTCATGGGCGGCACGCTGTTTCCGCTGGAGCGTCGAGGCCACCTGCGGCCGGTGTTCCTGGCCGCCATCGTGCTGATCGGTCTGGTGCAACTGGGCCTGTGGGCGGTGGTCGATCACCAGCCCGGCTTGCTCACCCTGGGCGGCCTGCTCTTCATTTTCTTCTGCGGCTTCAATGTGCTGGAGGCCAGCCAGCCCAGCCTGGCCTCGCGGCTGGCGCCAGCGCGCCTGCGCGGCACGGCACTGGGCGTGTACAACACCCTGCAATCCCTGGGTTTGTTTGCCGGTGGCGCCCTGGGGGGGCTGCTGGCCCGTTCCGTGGGCCTGCATGGCCTGTTCCTGGTCAGCACCCTGGCCAGCGCCGTGTGGCTGCTGGTGGCTTGGCCCATGAGCACGCCGGGGCGGGTCGCCGCGCCCAGTAACGCCATAATCTCGCCCTGAATCGGAGAATTGAGCCATGGCATCTGTCAATAAAGTCATCATCGTCGGCAACCTGGGGCGCGACCCCGAGATCCGCACCTTCCCCAGCGGCGACCAGGTGGCCAACGTCACCATCGCCACCACCGACCGCTGGAAAGACAAGCAGTCGGGCGAGATGAAGGAAGCCACGGAGTGGCACCGTGTGGTGTTCAACGGCCGCCTGGCTGAAATCGCAGGCCAGTACCTGCGCAAAGGTTCGCAGGTCTATGTGGAAGGCTCGCTGCGCACCCGCAAGTGGACCGACCAGGCCGGCGTCGAAAAATACAGCACCGAAATCCGCGCCGACCAGATGCAGATGCTGGGCAGCCGCCAAGGCATGGGCGGTGGCGGTGGGGGTGATGAAGGCGGCTATGGCGGTGGTCAAAGTGGTGGCTACGGCGGCGGTCAAGGCGGTGGTGGCTACGAAAACGCCCCGCGCCGTGCCCCGGCAGCCGCCCCTGCCGCGCGCCCCCCGGCACCGCGTCCGGCCCCGGCCCCGGCCCCTGCGCCCATGGCCAGCCGCCCGTCGTCGGGCTTTGACGACATGGACGACGACATCCCCTTCTGAGGACAATCTTAACCTCACCTTGATGAGGTGCGCCAGTAGGGCCTCATGCCGGCAAGAGTAGGCATGATGAGCCACGGGGCCCTATGACCGCGGGCCCGTTGTCTGACCGCAGGGCGCCGACTGGATTCGATATGGGTCACAACCCATCCATTCGGGGTCTGCAAGCGGTCTGTTTCAAATGCCAGGGTCTGGTGTTGATCCCGGGTGCGGTGCGGTCTGCGTCTGCAACAGGTCTGTGGCATCGTGCGCCTGCCGGCGTGCCAGAAGATCCATCCGTCCCACTTTCGCATGCAAGTTGCAGGGCCTGCCTGTGGTTGACGGCACCCGGATCGAGGGGGGCATTCCCGGCGGGCTTGGCGCCGTCGTGCACTCTCGAACCTCTCAAGCCGTTTGGCAGTATTCGTCCCGGATCTCCGTGGCAGACGATCACCTTCTGGCTCCTCCTGCTCGGGTCTTGTTGTGTGGTGACAGAACCCGCGCGCTGCCCCGGGTGGGTCGAAGCGCTGACCATGAGCTCCCCGTGCGGGCCTTGCTACGGCACTTGCTGCGTTCCCTGGCAAGGGTGGGCGGTCTCTGGAGCGTCGTCAAGCCAGGGCTGTGCGACACCTTCATGAAACCTATGTTTCCAGTCGTCACGCCCATGGATTTTCTTTGGTTAGATTGGCAAATTTTTACTTTCTCACCTCAATTTCCGCAGTGATTGAGTGGATTTATTTGATAGATATGTAAAAAAATATCAATTTAAGGCTGAAAGGTGTAAAATATGCTCGTGAAGCATCAGTGAGTGGTCTTCTTGACAAGGAAGGATGCAAATTGTTACATTCTGTAAGTGGCCGTGCTGATAACGGTGGCACCGGGGGGCCAAAGCCCGGTGTCTGTTACGCCGGCCTGAGTTCTCCGGCCGGGTGTGAGGGAGTGGACGTTGCTCGATGGCTCGTCAAACCTCTTGACCCATCAACTGATTCGGCTGACAGACAGATGGCACAGGAGGCGGTGATCGCCGCTGAAATCCATGACTGATATGACGGGCGTCGACAGGCTCTTGCCTGGGATGAAGGCGGTATCACCCACTGGGCCGCATAGGAGCCTGGTGCAGTCTGAAGCCCTGGATTGCATGACGAGGGATCACGTTCACGCCACACAGCCTTCGCAAGAGTCCTGGTGTCGTGTTGGTCCTGCCTTCGCAAGAGACATCTGGCAGTTCGCTTCAAAGCAGCACTGCATTTTCCCATCGGTGCGGCTTTCATCTCCAGAGCTGGAGTGCGGTCCGTGGTCATCGGGTCTGTGTCCGGCGACACAGGCTGGCTGCCAAGATGGCGATCGCCGTGCGCCAGAGGGGCGTCTGCCCTCGCCAATCAGTGAACTATTACCGTATATGAAAAGATTGATACCTCATTTATCCCCCTCCTCATGACGGCATCCGTCGGCGTTTCTAGAATTCGAGACAGTTTGCTAAAACCATTGGTCGGCCACGGGGTCTGGATGGACTCCTGATCCCTTGGCGAGACCCGAAAATGCCCCATACGCCGAACGAACCGCGACAGCCACCCACAGACCCAGCATCGGATTCACTATGAGCCATCGCACGTATGCCAGCGCGGCCTGCGCCTTCAGGATGAAGCGCCTGCCAAGTGACCTCAGGGCAAAAGGCTTTCTCCTGGAGTTCGCTCGCCAGCGGTCTTGGATGGCTTCGGTTGGCGTGCTGGCTGGAGTCCGCCTTCAGGTTCATGGTGCCCTTGGGCTCCGGACTGGCGATGCCCTAGTGAGGCAGTCGAATGAGCACCCCAAGAATCTCGAGATAGGCCGAAGAACAGAAAGGGCAGCCGAAATGGCATGCGGTGGGAATGCACGCCATCCAGCGCCGCTGCCGCTGCTTTCTCAACTGCGTGCCACATTGGCTGCACACCGTGAAGAAGCTGGCTCTTGACAGTTCTGCGTCATACATAAAACCACTCCAATCATGGAATCCATATACCCTTCGAATTGTGATGACCCACTGATGCCCGTATTAATAAGTCAACCCGGCCAGTCCTCGGAATTCACATCGACCAAAACATCAAATGGTATGGATGAGAATCCCAAAAAACCACTGTCTGCCGCGTATTTCCGTTTTCTTCAAGTGGCGCGGCTCATTCAGTCGGAAACCTTGTCGAATCATCTGGATGTCAATTCATTGGCTCTTTTGGAGACAATCACCTTGTGCTGGTTCGAGGGCAAGCCCTTGACGATCAGCCAGGTCATCGGCCTGAGCGAATTGGGTTCGCCGGCTACTTTGCACAAGCGCCTGGCCAAGCTTCGGGAAAACGACCTGGTCGTTGCCCAATCCATCGAAGGCGACACCCGCTCGAAATTGATTGTTCCGTCTGAAAAATCGATGGCTTATTTTGAGCGGCTTGGCTATTACTTCAACAGTTGATTTTTTGGCTGTGATTCGGAGCATGGATATGAAAAGCCGAAGCTGAATAACTGCCATCCCGATTCCAAACAAATTGCTGATCAAGTCATGGCGAAAGTAATCGGTGTACGACATTGGTCCGCCGATAATATTGTTCTTTACGCTGAGTAAAAGCGATTGAAATAAAGAATAGAAAAAGACCAGGCTGGAAAATTTTCCGACGCTGAGTCGGATCAGGTTCGGGTCGATTTCGAGCAGCTTGAATGACGCCAGTCGGCACAACAGTGGTGTCACTGCAAGCAGGGCCTGGATCAATTGTTGGCTCATGAGGGGAAGCGCCTCGTGCGTGCCTTGTGCCATGTAGACCTGCGCCAAGCCGATGGCAATGGCACCGCTTTTCGAAAAGATAACCACCAGGATGAAGCTGATGCCCCGATTCAGGGTGCTCAGCACCAGTTCGGCGTCGCTGTTCCGCACCGAAAGATGGGCGGCTGAGTGCTCCAACACACAGGCCAGCAAGAAGATGACGCTGCAGATGCAGAAGTGCTCAAGACCAGAACGCCAAAGCTGGGGCCCCTGCTCCCTCGCCCGTTCGAGGTAATGCTTCATCGCCGGGCCATGGGTGAGGGGGGCGTGCAGCGAACCTGGGCCTGACGGCCTTCTGCTGACATGCGCTTGTTCCAGCGAGGGGGCTGGGTGCGCCATGGGTGGCCCGACGTGTGCAAGTTTGTTTTTTTCATTTCCCTCTCCTGTGCTCTGGATCCTCCGGGCAACTCCGTCGGAACTCCAGAGGTGCATGCTGCGCTGCTCAGGCCTCGGCTTTGTCCAGGCCGTAGACCTCATTGAAATATTGACGCAAATCTTCGTCGGTCTTGATGTGGCTTCTCTTCTGCTTTTCCGATTCCATGACGGAATGTGTGACGTCGCGGAAGAACAAAATGCCGGAGATGGACTCTGAACGAATGGTCATGCGTGACAGTTGAACCAGCGTCTTCCGAGGCCAATCGATCTCGATGATGCACTTGTAGTTGGGTGCATTCAAAGATGAATTCAGCATCTTCTCGTAGAGGTATTCGAACTGTGGAAACGGCTTGAGCGGTTGGCAGTTCAATTGGATGGCGGCCAGGATCTCTGCGGGAGGCATGTGCATGAGATCCTGGATGTGCAGGTCGAAAAGCGTGCTGAAACTTTCGTTGATACGGGTGCATTCGCCGTTGGCATCCAGCAGAACCCAGGCGTCCAGGGCGGGCTCGCTGGCGGCGACAGGGCTTTGGGTCTTGGCGTTTTGTCGCACCTGGCCACGCAGGGGGCGTGCGACGATGCCGACGTCAGGTGCGTGTGCCCGACCTGGTTGCCCTAACCACGAGGTGTCCGGTGCCACGAAGGCCGTGGCGTTGGGTGAAGGCTGGATCCGCAGGTGCGCTGAGAGCCACTGCAATACGGCCCTGACGGGGTGGCTGGCACTCCAGAACCCTGATTTCAGTGGGACCTCGAACGAGGGCCAGTGGAATTCCGAGTCGGCAAAAAATGGTTTGGATCGCTCTTTGGCACGGCCGATCCTCCAGCTTCTGGCCGCAGTCTCTTCCTTGGTGAATGGGTGAAGGCGCGTTGGTGTCTTGGCAAAGACGTGCATAGGAACTCCAACTCTTGGTAATTATTGTTTACAACCCTCAAGCACACTGGCATAAATATCATTTGTAATATTTGATCACTTTTTAGATGACCAAATTGATTTTCTCCCGTTGCCTTTAGTGCTTGTTTATATAATTTATAAGTAAAGTCGGGGCTTGTCAAACAATCTTTGAAAAGCGCGGCGCAGCGTATGAGCGCGGCCTCAGTGCCAGGAGGACTTGGTTCCTTCCAGCCCTGCGATGCAGGGGGGGCGCTGGCGTTGAGCCGCTCTTGGTGGCTTTAGCAGCGCTGTTTCTTGGGAGGCAAGGGCGGGGGGCGGCCTTGCTTTTGCTGTGATTCAAGAGTCCAGCAAGCAAGTATTGGAGATCCATGCCTTGGCGAATGAGCAATTCGGGCTGCTGAGACACCTCATTTCGCGTCCGATCCACCCAGGATTCATGGCAGTCTGACTGCGGCTTCGCATCATTTCTGTTGGGGTTTCCAGGAGCGTTGGCGTGTGAACCGCCGTTGCGCCGGTCGCGCAACCGCTGCGCGGTATTCTTTGTGCCGGGCCTTTCGTGACAATGTTGTCTCAGCGGGCAGGTGCGCGTGGGTAGGCCGGGCCAAAGCCTGTAACATCGCGTAAGTTTGCTTTGGGGCGGCCTGTGCCTGCGCCAAGGTCGGGGGCTGCGGCTGTCACGAGGATCACGCAATTGAAGTTACTGAAGCTAAAACATTGGGTTCCTGCCCTCGGCCTGTTGGCCCTGGCGGGTTGCGGCGGCGGCAGCACCGGAGACACCTCCAACGTGGGGACAGTCACGGGCACGCAGCAGTACATGGATGGCATCTGGACCGGCACCACGGGCACCGGCACGGCCCAGCGCAACGTGGTGGGCTACGTCAGCGGAGGCAGTGATGGCAAGGGCGGCGATTTCTACCTGGCCAAGGGCGCAGCCGGCACCTCGGGCTATGACAGCATTTACGGCCTGCTGCGGGTCGATGTGGCTTCTGTGGCGGCCACCAATGTCACCTATTTCTCGGTGCAGGATGGCAAGTTCGCCACTGGGCTGACCGTGGCCGGCACGGCCAGCACCAGCACGGGGGCGGCGCGCACAGACACCTTCAGCGGCAATTACAGCAACCCGACCAACACGGCTGCGGCCACTGGGGCGGTCACCTCAATCAAGATGACCTACAGCACCCTGAACAACTATGGCGCCACCTACGCCAAGCTGCAGGGCAAGTACACCGGCGGCGCACTGTTCGGTGGGAGCTGGGTGCTGACCGCTGATGCGGTGGGCAACCTGGCCGGCACGGTGTCGGGTTGTACCGTGGCCGGCACGGCCACGCCCCAGACGGTGGCCGCCAACAGCACCGCTTCGCCCGCGATCTACAACGTGGTGCTGAACCTCTCGGGCGGCACCACCACCTGTGCCGCAACCGGAACCACGCAATCCGGTGTGGCCTTCCTGAAATACGACACGCTGGGCAACAAGACGGGTATCTGGATGTTCACCCGCAGCAGCACCACCACTTTGAACACCTATGTGCTCGATGGTGTGTTGGTGGCGGGCAGCACCTCCACGCCGGCCACCACCCAGCAGGTAGCCGCGGGCTTCTGGAAGAGCTCCACCAGCACCAGTTCGGGTGATGTGTTCGCGATGGTCCTGCCGGACAACTCCTACTTCTTCTACAAGCGGGTGGGGGGCGGCTATGACGCGCTGTATGGCAATCTGGTCGTTGCGACCGGCACCAGCATCCTGAGTTCGACCGATGGCGTGTACTTTGCCAACCAGAACCTGGCGTCGACCCAGTACACGGCGGGCATCCTCATCAGCGGTGACGTGCGCACCCAGAGCAGCTTCACGGGTACTTACACCGACCCGACGGCCTCGAGTGCCCAGACGGCCTTCAGCATGGTGCCCGACACCACCAACCTGTACACCTCGCCAATCCTGCCCACGGTATCGGCGCTGTACGGCACCTACACCAGCTCGACCATCGGCTTCGGTGGCACCGGCCTGACCCTCAAGATCGCCGCCGACACCACGGATGGCACCAAGAGCGTCATCACCGGCACCACCACCACGGGCTGCACTTTGACGGGCAATATCTCGGCCTACAGCAGCACCAACACCACGCTCAACCTGTACCGCGTCGACACCCTGACCTTTGCAGGCACCTGTGCCCTGGCCGGTCTGCCGGTGCAGTCGGGCGCGGCCTCGGCGGTGTTTGACGGTGCCAACAATGTGGTCGGCCTGCGCATCGGTGCGGCGGGCTACAGCGGTGCGGCCACCCGGGCCAATCTGGTGTTCATCGGCTCCAAGTCCTGAGCGGATCGACGCCCTCCCTGACAAGGCCCTTCGGGGCCTTTTCTCATGGGCGCACGGGCTGGATGAGGGGATTTTGTGGATCCTCAGTGCCTGGAGCCCCTGGGTTGTTCTGAGGGGGGGGCCGGCCCACAGGGGGCCTAGGGGGGTCGTCCCGGGGGGGGCCACCCCCTATCAGGGACCGATCCTGTGTGCTGAAAAAAAGCCCGCCACCCTTTCGGGTGCGGGCTCCAATCCATCGGCTGCTGTGCAGCGCGATCAGTTGCCGTAGGGCGATTTCACCGGGTTCACAGGCAGGGCTTGCAGACCTGAGTAGGGCTGCAGCGCGTAGCGCAGGTAGATGCCGCCGATGAACTGGCGGTAGTCGCGGGCGTTGTCCAGCGCCAGTTGGCCGCCCACGAACAGTTGCGGGTGCATCTGGAACTCCATGGCCGCGCCCAGGTTGTAGCCCAGGCCGGTCTTGGTCTGGCCCGGGTACACGGCGCCGTTGGCCGTGGAGCCCGCAGTGCCAAAGGCAAAGGCGTCGTTGGCGGCCTGTACTGCGGCCGACTGGCGTGATGAGCTGGTCGGGTAGTAGGCGGCGGCTTCCTCCCGGAAGGTCTGCACGCCCAGGGATCCCTTGAGTTGGTAGGAGAACCGATTGCTGCGCTGGGCCCATTCCAGAGGCACGCTGAGTGACAGGAAGCGTTGCGGGCTGAAGTAGCCGCCGTGCCCGTAGGTGAAGTAGCGCAGGTTCTTGTCGTAGCTCAGCGCGGTCACGTTCAAGCCCGTGGTCAGCGACGAGTTGGCGCTGCGGTCCAGGCGCCAGTACAGGCCGCCGCCACCTTCCACGCGGGTGTTGGTGGCCACGTTGGTGCCGGTCAGGCCGTACAGCGAACCGTAGGTGTACAGGCCGAAGTCACCGCTTTCCCAGTTCAGGTCCAGACGCCCGCCGGTGGAGGACACGCCACCCCAGTTGTCGCCGCTGCGCGGGTCTTTGGTGCCGGCAAAGGATAGCAGGCTGTCCGTCACAGGGCGACGCGAACCGTCCACCACCAGGGTCAGCTCGTCGTTGAGCGGGATGCGGTATTTCACGCCCCCGGTCACGTCGGACTTGTTGAAGCCCAGCGGCGTGGTGCCCACGTCCATTTTCAGGTTGGCCGACTCGTAACCCACGCTCAGGCCCACACCCGAGGCGCTCTGGCCGCCGGCCGAGCGATCGGGCAGCGCCAGCGAGCTGACCGGGCCGCCGCCGAAGCGGCTCAGGGTGCCATAGTCGAGGTCGGGCGTGCCCGCGTTCAGCGAGGTGGGGGTGATGCCCAGGGTCATCTTGCCGTCGCCGGCATCGAACTTGAGCTGCAGGGGGGCCTCGATGTCGGTCAGCTGGCTCAGGCCGGATTCACCCTGGCGCACACGGGCCACCAAGCCCAGCGATACGACGGGAATCCGGTCTTGTCGAATGTCATTGAGCTCATCCAGCGCCGCGCTGTGTGGTCGGCCGCTGGTGGCCGCGGTCAGGTTGCTGGTCTGAGCAAGCTGCTGACTGGGCCGGGCGAAAGCGTTGCTGGGCGCGGCAGGTGCCCAGGCGGTGGCATTGCTGGGCGCCGGTGGCACGCTGCCGTTGTAAATAGCGGCCGGTTCGGGAATCGGCTGCGCCGCATAGATCGGGGCCGGGGCAGTGCTGGTGGCAACGGGCGGAGTGCGCGGGTAGCTGGCCGCAGCCGCCTCGGCCGGGCTGATCAGGGCCGAGCTACCCTGCGGGTTGGCGACCCGCTCGGCGACATCGCGGCTGCTGGCATTGCTGCCACCGCTGGCACTGCCCGTGTTGCGGCTTCGGCTGTTGGTGGCCGGTTCCGTGTTGTTGACCACGTTGCGCGCGTTGACTGCCGGGTTGGCGGGCACGGCGCGTTCGTTCACGCTGTTGCTGGAGGGCACCACGGTGCCCAGCGGGGCGGGCTTGTAGGTCTGGGTCAGGTAGTTGCTGGGGTTGGGGGCTTCTGCGACCAGGGTCGGGGCGGTACCGGCCCCGGTGGGCGGGTAGGTCGACAGGTTGTAGGCCGCACCTGCGCCGACCGTGTTACGTGCAGCACCTGCGGGCTCGGGGATCAGCGTGGCTGCGCGCGGTGTGGTCACGACGGCAGGGGGCGTGCCCAGCGCGGCCACCGGGGCAAAGCGCAGGGGTTCGGCCACCGGGGCCATCGAGCTGGGACCATACGAGATGCCCACTGGCACGGCGGTGGGCATGGCCCCGGGTGTCAGCGGTGCAAAGGGCTGGCGTTGCGGCTGGTTGTTGCGGTTGGCAAACGGGTTGGACGAACGGGCCTGCACCAGCGCACCGCTGGCAGCGAGTTGGGCGTTGCGCTGTTGGTTCTCGGCCGCGACGGCGGCGGTGAAATACTCGGTCGCCTTGCTGGTCTTGCCCTGGGCCCGGTACAGGCGGGCGGCCGCGGTCAGCACCTCGGGGTTGTTGGGTGCGCGCACCAGGGCGATCTGGATCGCCGACTCGGCGTAGGCGTATTCCTTGGCCGAGATGGCCAGCGAGGCCGCCGGCAGCAGCAACTGAAGATTGTTGGGGTCCTTTTCGAGCAGGCGGTTGTACAGGGTGATGGCCTGTACATAGTCGTTGTTGGCCGCGTACATGCGGGCCAGCGCGCCCATCACCAGTGGGTCATTGGGGCGTTCGGCCAACACCGGTGCCAGGGTGTCGTAGGCGGCGGCCAGATCACCCGCTTCTCGCAGGGCCTCGGCCTGGCGCAAGGTGTAGCCCACGCGCAATTCGTCAAAGGCGGCGCGCTGCTGCAGTGTCATGGGGGTGCCCTGCAACTGGCGCAGGATGCCAGCCAGTTCCACATCCTGCTTGGTCTTGAGCAGGATGGCTGCGTATTGCAGGCGCAGCCCGGGCTCGGGGCGGGCCGAGCGGGCCAGCAACTGCCGGATGGTGGCCATGGCGCGGTTGGCGTCACCGGCATCGGTGTAGGCCAGGGCCACCGAACCCAGCAGTTCGGGGTCTTGTCCGGTGAAAGGCTCCACCTGGGCCAGCTTGGCCAGCGCTTCGGCCTGGCGGCCTTGCAGGGCCAGGGCCGAGGCGCCGTCGGCTTGCACATGCACCCATACGCGCTTGTACAGGGCTGCGATGTCGCGTGTGCGGTTGGCTTCGGGAACGCGCTCCAGTGTGGCCAGTGCCCCGGCCCAGTCCTGGGTCTCGGCCGACAACAGGGCATGGGCGTACAGGGCCTCGGGCATGTTGGGGTTGGAGATCAGCAGCCCGTCCATGATGCCGCGGGCCTCTGCCTTGGCCCCCAGCTTGATGTACAGGCGGGCCAGGTCCAGTCGCACCCAGGCATTGGCCGGGTCGTTGAGCAGTGCGTTTTCCAGGGCCACGCGGGCACCGGTGTCGTCACCCCGGGCGGCGGCAGCCTTGGCCTGGCCCAGGGCCTGGGTGGCGCGCAGGCGGCCCAGGGCACCGACCTTCTCTTGCTGGGTGGGGCTCATGCGCTCGACGATGCGCAGGGCTTCGTCGGCCTTGTTGTTCTGGGCCAGCACGCCGACCAGGCCGCGCACGGCGTCCGGGTTGTCGGCCTGGCGGGCCAGCACGCGGCGGTAAGTGGCCTCGGCGGCGTCGTACTGGCCTTGTTCGACCAGCACGTCGGCCAGGTCGTTCTCGGCCGTGGTTTCCTTGGGGTCCAGACGCACGGCCTGTTGCAGGTACTGGCGGGCAGCGTCGAGGTTGCCGTTTTCGCGGGCGGTGGTGGATTGAGCCACCAAGGTCCAGTAGGTGGCGCTGTCGAGCGCGCTCTTCCAGCGGCCGGCCTGGCCTTGCCGGGTAGCGCGTTCGAGGTAGTCGCGGGCCTGCGAGAAGTTTTCCTGGCGCAGGCGAAGCACGCCAAAGCCACCCAGGGCATCGCCGTCGGTGGGGCGGGCTTCCAGCACGCTGCGAAAACCGGCTTCGGCGGCTTCCAGGTCTCCATCGTCCAGGGCCCGGAAGGCCTCCTGGGTGCGCTTGCGCAGCGGGTCGGCACCCGGGCCCTCGGGGCTGCGGGCCTGTTTCTGCTGGCGTTCGATTTCGCTCAGGCGGGACTGCACGGCTGCGTCGCCCGGGAAGGCGCGAAGGAACTGCTGGTACAGCGGGATGTCGGCGCTGCGGCTGCCGGTCCAGACCAGCGCTTTGCGCCAGCTCTCGATGGCGGCACTGCCGACATCGGGGTGGCTGGCCA
>Ga0208888_100652_pt1 | contig 14898 bp, 8 predicted proteins | sample LakWasM115_HOW13_2_FD_183929 | JGI IMG/M metagenome (GOLD analysis project Ga0208888, IMG submission 183929) | Freshwater sediment methanotrophic microbial communities from Lake Washington under simulated oxygen tension - Sediment Metagenome... | ecosystem: Environmental > Aquatic > Freshwater >...
CCTGCCCCAGTGCGCGCCACCGACAGCAGCGACGCAATACCGTAGAACAGGCCCGCCAGCACGTACACGCCCAGCAGCACCTTGTCGGTGGCAATGCCGGTGAGTCGTGTTGCCTCGGGGCTGTTGCCCACGGCGTACACGTGGCGGCCAGGCGCGGTTTCGCGCAGCGCAAACCAGGTGACGAGGTACAGTGCCAGCATGAGCACGGCCCCCCACACGATGGCGGTCTGCCCCAGCTGGAAGGTGTTGCCCAGTGCGGTCATGCCAGCGGGGATGTCGGTGATGGTCTGCGCGCCCGAGTACAGCTGCGTGGCGGCAAACGCGATGTTGAGCGTGCCCAGCGTAACGATGAAGGGCGGCAGCTTGATCTTGGTGACGAGCAGGCCGTTGATCAACCCGAACAGCATGGTCACCGCCATGCCGCAGGCAATCGCCACAGGGGCAGAGAGGCCGTAGTCCGCCGCCATCTTGGTCATCACGATGCCACCCAGTGCCATGACCATGCCACACGACAAATCGATGCCTGCCGTGAGGATCACCAGCGTCTGGCCAATGGCGATGACCGCCACCACCATGACCTGCTGCAGGATGAGCGCGAAGTTCTGCGCCGACAGAAAACGCTCGCTCTGCGTGGCAAAGAAGGCGCACGCCAGGATCAGCGCGATGAACGGCCCCAGCGTGGCCAGCGGCGGTAATTTGGAAGCGGTCGAGGACATGGCGGCTCCGTGCGGGTGGATGAGGTGACTCTCAGAGAGAAGGCGCTTTTTCAGAGCTGCTCGCAAAACTCAGCGAAGCGGTTCTGGCTAGGCGCTGCGTCGCAGGCAGTACGGTAGTACGACAAGACGCAGCAACGACGCCAGAAGAGTTTTGAGAACGGCTCTTACTTGGCGCCCCAGCACAGGTCGGTGCCGGTCTTCACATCCTTGCTGTCCACGCCCGCCATGGGCTTGGCAGCGATCAGCGTCACGCCCGTGTCGGTGTAGCCGCTGACCTTCTTGCCGGTCTTGGCGTATTCCACGCCAGCCGCCACGCCCATGGCCGCCATGCGCAGCGGGTACTGCTGGCTGGTGGCGGCGATCACACCCTTGCCCACGTCGGCAATGCCTGCGCAGCCGCCGTCCACCGAGACGATGAGCACGTTCTTCTCCTTGCCTGCGGCCTTGAGCGCGTTGTAGGCACCGGCTGCGGCGGGCTCGTTGATGGTGTAGACGATGTTGATGTCAGGGTTCTTCTGCAGGCAGTTTTCCATGCCGGTCTGGCCCTTGGCGCGGTCGCCAAAGCTGTCGGCCATGCACACCACCTCGGCGGGGCGCGACAGCTCATTGCTCTTGGCATCATTCGCCTGCAGACCAAAGCCCTTCAGGAAGCCGTTGTGCCGCTGTGCGCCCACCGGGTGGCCGGGGAACAGGTCCAGCGTGGCGATTACGGGCTTCTTGCCCGCAGCGGCGGCCTTGGCGTACTGGCCGATCAGCTCGCCCGCCTTGTAGTTGTCGGTGGCAAACAGCGCGTCCGTCGCATCCATGGGCTCGGTGGGGCTGTCGAGCGCAATCACCATCACGCCGCGCGCCTGGGCTTTCTTGATGGCGGGCACGATGGCCTTGGCGTCGCTGGGGGTGATGAGGATGGTCTTGGCACCGGCTGCGATCAGGTTCTCCATGGCCGTGACCTGGCCCGCGTTGTCGCCGTCGGTCTTGCCTGCGGCCGACACCAGCTTGGCGCCCAGCTTCTTGGCCTCGGCCGTGGCGCCCTCTTTCATCTTCACGAAGAAGGGGTTGGTCTCGGTCTTGGTGATGAGGCCGATGACGGGCTCGGACGTCTGTGCCTGGGCCAAGCCACAGGCCAGGGCGCCGGTGAGGGCAAGGGCAGAAAGCGCGAAAGCGGGGGTGCGTTGCATGACGTTGTCTCCGGGTGTTGGGATGGCAGATTCCTGTCGGCCCCGTGCTGCGCGGCTGGCAGGTGAACCACTCTTGTCGGGTGGATGGGATCGAACTATAGTTGCCGACAAGTTAATAAATCAAGTGGATTTACTTATGGTTTTCCCTATCCAATCCGCCGGTTCTGCCCCCACCTCCAGCGCACCCACCGCACCGCCGCTGCGCGTAGCCACAGCGGGCGAAGCTTTGTTTGACTTGATCGAGGAGCCCGATGGCCGCCTGAAGCCCTGCGCGGGCGGCGCGGTCTACAACCTCACCCGCGCGCTGGGCCTGCAGGGCGTGGGCACGCAGTACCTCAACCCGCTGTCGGGCGACATGCTGGGGCGACAACTGGCGCACGGCTTGCACGATGCGGGCGTGGCCCTGGCAGCGCCCACGCCGGTGCGTGCGCCCAGCGCGCTGGCGCTGGCCGCACTGGATGCCGAGGGCAAGGCCAGCTACAGCTTCTACCGCGACGGCGTGGCCGACCGCCAGGTGACGGCCGCCGCGCTGACGGCTGCTTGCGCCGCATTGCCAGAGCTGCAAGTAGTGGCCACGGGCTGCCTGGCGCTGGTGGCGCAGGACGCAGCCACCTACCAGCCCTGGCTGGCAGCGCAGCGCGCAGCAGGCCGCATGGTGGTGGTGGATGCCAACCTGCGCCTATCGGCCGTTGACGAAGCGGAGGCCTACCGCGCCAATGTGATGGCCGCCCTGCAGCACGCCCACCTCATCAAGGTGAGCGACGATGACCTGGAGGCGCTGGCTGTTCCGGGCGCCAACGCATTGGAACGCGCCCACTATTTGCAGCAGCAAACACAGGCCCAATGGCTCGCCCTGACCCTGGGTCCGGAAGGTGCCTGGCTGCTGCAGCGCGACGGCTTGGCCGTGCATGCGCGCGAGGAGGCTCCGATCACGGTGGTGGACACCGTGGGTGCAGGCGACTGTTTTCTGGCGGGTTTGATCACCGCCTGGCTGGCAGGGCCTGAGCGGGGCGAAGAAGCGCTGACCTTGCGCCCTGGTGGCTTGACGGCGCCCGCTTCGGAAGCCCGGCTGCGCGCCGTGCTGCACCATGCGCTGGCCAGCGCCAGCCACTGTGTGGAGCGGGCGGGCTGCACGCCGCCCCGCTACGAAGAAGTGCAAGAGCGGCTGGCGTTGCGGCGCTCAGCGACCGCAGCGGGCCAATAACACTTACTCGGCGGGTTTGGTGGCCGGCTTGCGGGCCCGGCTGCGCGGACGGGGAGCGGCCGCCTTGGTGGGAGCCGCGCCTTGTGCCTCAGCGGCTGGTGCTTCGGCTGCGGAAGCCGATGCCTCGGCAGCTGTAGCACCGCCCGCATCCGCCACGGCACGCGCACCGCGCGTTCGGGGCGTGGCAGCAGCCTTGGGGGCGCTGGCAGCTGGCTTGGCACCTCCTCCACTGCGGGCGCGACTGCGGCGAGGGGCTGCAGGCTCGGCACCATCGCTCTCAGCAGGTATCTGCTCTGCCGGGGCCTCGGAGCCATCCAACGCTTCGGCGCGCGCATCCTGCTCAGGGCTGCTGTCGATCACCCGCTCCAATGGCCCGGCCTCGTGGGCCACCGGCTGGCTGAAATAGCGGCTGGCCGGGCGCTCTGACGGCACATCCGCCTGCTCGGACGCCTGTGGCTCCTGGTTCGAGTCATTGCGCGGCTCGCTGCGCTGCGTGGAGCGGGTGTCGGGGCGGTCTGCGCCCTCACCGCGACGCCCCCGGCTGCGGCCCGGCGCGCCCTGCCCTTCGCCACTGTCAGAACGCAGATCGGGTGCCGTCGCCACCGCATGAAAGTCATGCCGCGTGGCGCCGCCCTGGCTGGCTCGCTCACCGGCTCCTTCAGGCCGCGCGGGCGCGGCGGCGGCAGTCGGCCCACCGTGGCTGCGGAACACATACGCACCCGATTTTTCATCGCGCCCAAACTCCAGCAGCCCACGCGCCTGCGCTTCCTCCAGCAAGTTGCCAAAGGTGCGAAAGCCGTAGCGGCCTTCGCTGAAATCGGGCTTGCGGCGCTTGATGGCCTCCTTGAGCACCGAGGCCCAGATCTTGCCGGTGTCGCCGCGCTCGGACAGCAGGGCTTCAAACGTTTCGGCCGCCAGCTCCACGCCCTGGGTGCGGCGTGCGTCCTGGCTTTCCTTGCGGCTGCGCTCCTCCTCGGGGCTGCGACGGGGTGCTGGTGGCGGGTTGCTGCCAGGGCTCTGGCGGCGGGCCTGGGCCCGCTGGTTTTCGCGCACCAGGTCGTCGTAGAAGATGAATTCATCGCAGTTGGCAATCAGCAGATCGGACGTGGACTGCTTCACGCCCACGCCGATCACCTGCTTGTTGTTCTCGCGCAGCTTGGACACCAGCGGCGAAAAGTCCGAGTCGCCGCTGATGATGACGAAGGTGTTGACGTGCGACTTGGTGTAGCAGAGGTCCAGCGCGTCCACCACAAGGCGGATGTCGGCCGAGTTCTTGCCCGACTGGCGCACATGGGGGATCTCGATCAGCTCGAAATTCGCCTCGTGCATGGTGGCCTTGAAGCCCTTGTAGCGCTCCCAGTCGCAATAGGCCTTCTTGACCACGATGGAGCCCTTGAGCAGCAGGCGCTCCAGGATGGGCTTGATGTCGAACTTTTCGTACTGCGCATCGCGCACGCCCAGGGCGACGTTTTCAAAGTCGCAAAACAGGGCCATGCTGATGCTGTCGGAGGGGGATGCCATATCGTGTGTGAGTTCCGTTCAATGCTGCGGATCATCACACGGAACGCATTGCCCCCTCCGAAGGGAGTGGCCTCAGGTGGGTTTGGCCAAGCCCAGCTTCTCCACCAGCGCCTTCTCGCGCGTGAAGGTGTCCTGCGCAAACTTCTTGTACGCCGACGTGCTCATGTACATCGGCACCATGTCGTAGCGTGCCAGCGCGGTCTTGTAGCTCTCCTGCTCCATGGCCTGCTTGAAGGCATCGTGCAGGCGCTTGACCACCGCATCGGGCGTGCCCTTGGGGGCGCCAATGCCGAATGGCGAGTTCTGTACCAGGTTCAGGCCCAACTCCTTGAGCGTGGGTGCATCGGGGAACTTAGCCAGGCGCTCGGCGCCCCAGGTGTTGAGCACGCGCAGCTTGCCAGCCTCGACCTGCGGTGCAAAGCCCGTGGAGTCGGCCGCCGCCATGATCTGCCCGCCCAGGATGGATTGCATCAGGTCGGCACTGCCCTTGTAGGGCACGTGCAGCAGCTCCAGGCCCAGCTGCTGGGCGATGAGTTCCATCGTCAGGTGCGGGCTGGTCATGGTGCCGGTGGAGCCGTAGCTCAGTTTGCCGGGGTTGGCCTTGGCCCAGGCCACGAAGTGCGTCCAGGTCTTGAGCGGGGAGTCGGCAGGCACCACCAGGCCAAACGCGTAGCCGGTGACGTTGAGCACGTAGCTGATGTCCTTGACCGGGTCCCAGTTGATCTTGGTGGTGTAGGGCAGGCGGAACACGCCCAGCGGAATCTGCGCCACCGTGTAGCCATCGGCGGGAGACGTTTGCAGCTGCTGTGCGGGCAAGGTGCCGCCGGCTCCGGGCTTGTTCTCCACGATCACGGGCTGGCCCAGGATCTTGCTGGCGTTGTCGGCCAGCGACCGCATGGTGATGTCGGTGGGGCCTCCGGCCGGAAAGGCGATGACCAGCTTGATGGGCTTGCTGGGAAAGCTCTGGGCCTGGGCCAGGAACGCGGGGGCGGCGAGGCTGGCGGCTCCCCATTGGATAATCTGGCGACGTTGCATGGCGAGGCTCCTGAAAATGCAAAAACAAAGACTTCACCATTGGACTGCAGGCCGCGCTGCGAGGGCATGCGGAAACCCCCTAGCCGCTGTCGCCCAGGCGCCAGCGCGCAGCCCTTGCGCTGGTGCACCGCCGGGGCCGCATCACGCCTTGTAGGTGGACAACAAGATACTGGTTTCGGTGTTGCCAATGCCGGGCGTGAGGCGAATGCGGCCCAGCGCGGCGTCAAACGCTTCCAGGCTCTCGGCACGCACCTCGGCCACGATGTCCCAGCGGCCATTGGTGGTGTGCAACGTCCCCACCGTGGGCTCGCCGCGCAGCGCGCGGATGACGGCGGGGGCGGCATTGCCTTCGACCGCAATGCTCATCCACGCACGGATGCGCTGCGGCTCGGAATCAGGGCGCAGGCGCACGGTGTAGCCGGTGATGACGCCGCTCTCTTCCATCTTGTGCAGGCGGTTCTGCACCGTGCCGCGCGATACGCGCAGCTTTTGCGCCAGCGTGGCCACAGGGGTGCGCGCGTCCGCACGCAAGATGCTGATGATTTCGCGGTCGGTGTCGTCGAGCTTGGTCATAGTGGGCTTCAGAACTGGCAGAACGGCAATTTATCAGCCATTTTGACCAGTTATGAGGCTAGAGGATAGCAGGGGCTGCCAAGAAAATTCTGGGACTTCTTCGCTCTTCTTTCACACCCAGCCCCGCCATGCACGTCTCAGTACAAGCCCCCAGCGCCGTTGTGATGGTGCGCCCGCACCGCTTTCACCCCAACCCCGAAACCGCCGCCGACAACGCCTTTCAGGTGCGCACCGCGCAGCCGGCGGCCCGTGACACCTCGCGCCGCGCGTTTGCCGAGGTCACTGCTGCGGCAGAGCGCCTGGAGGGCGCGGGGGTGCGCGTGCACCTGTTCGACGCCCCCGGCGAGCACGACACGCCCGACGCAGTGTTCCCCAACAACTGGTTCTCCACCCACGCGGGCGGCCATGTGGCGATCTACCCCATGTACGCCAGGAGCCGGCGGCGAGAGCGGCGCAGCGATGTCATCGAGTTGCTCAAGGCCGAGTACCGCGTGCAGGACGTGATCGACTACTCGGGACTGGAGGCCGATGGCATGTTTCTGGAGGGCACCGGTGCGATGGTCCTGGACCACATCGGCCGCATTGCCTACACCGCGCAATCGAACCGCGCCGACCCCGTGGCTCTGGAGCGCTTTTGCACACACTTCAACTACGAGCCCATGGTCTTTGCCACGGCCGACGAGGAGGGCCAGCCCTGCTACCACACCAACGTGATGCTCTGCATTGGCACCGCGTTTGCGCTGGGTGGCTTTCACATGATCACCGATCCTGCGCGCCGTGCAGCCGTGTGCGAGCGCCTGCGCGAGACGGGCCGCGAGGTCATCGCCCTGAGCCCCCACCAGATCAGGGAATTTGCCGGCAACGCGCTGGAGCTCTCGGGCGCCCAGGGCCGGGTGCTGGCGCTGTCGGCGCGCGCCGCTGCCAGCCTCACACCGGCGCAGCGTGCCACCATCGAGCAAAGCGCCCGCTTGCTGCCGTTGGACGTGCCAACCATCGAACTGGCGGGTGGATCGGTGCGCTGCATGCTGGCGGGCGTGCACCTGGCTCGGCGCAGTGCGGGGGGATGAAATTTCAGTCCAACTCACTGCTTGCGCTAGTGGAACATGCCCAAATAGCTATTGAATTTATAGCAGGCTACTTCAGCTGGTTGCCTGGTGGCGGACCCTGCACGTCCAGCCGCGCATCACAACCCACGCCCGATGCGATCCAGCGCCGCGCCAGCGCCGACATGGCGCGCACTGCCCAGGGGTGGGTGAGCCCCGTCACCCCGGCCGGATCGGCCACCATGCCGCACCAGTAGCGCTGGTCCACATCGCTCCAGCGCAGGGCTACGCAGGCGCCACGGCGGCGGCGCGAGACCAGTACACCCAGCGGACATGGTTCAGCAAGGCAACACAGACCACAGCCATTGCAGGGCGCTCCCTCGACCGGCTTGGCAGGTGCTTCGGGGTGCAGCCACACCACGGTGGTTGGTTGAGGGGGTGGTACGGGCATGGACGATGGGTAGCGTGCAGCGCGGTCACAGCGCCGCAAGCACACCGATGCATTGTGCCGCCAGCAAACCGCTGCGCGCACCGGGATCGCAGGTGCACAGGTTCGCCCAGCCCTGTGCCGCAACCCGAGGGAGAGCGGTGTGCACCCGCCCCACGCACGCCCCATAAAAAAAAGCCCCTGCCGCTATCGCAGCTGGGGCTGAACCGGCCGAAGGGACCGGGGAGGGAGACAAGCAATCAGATCTTGAACTGAGTCTCAGAGGCGCAAAACGCGGACTCAACAGCCCGAAGGACGGTTGGGGCGCATGGGCACGATGCCGCTGACGCGCAGCGTGGCGCCAGATCCATCCGACGCCGTCAGCGTCTTGCCGCTGAAGCGCACCTGGTCGCTTTCGCGGACCACGGCAGTGTCGGTGGGTTCGCCGCTGCCGTATTCCTTGCCATCGAACGTCAGGAACACCTGGTGCAGGCTGGTGGCGTCGGGGCGGTAACGGATATCGCCAAAGGCCGTGGCCGATGAGCCCACCTTGTTGGCGCCATCAAACCGGAAGGTGCACAGCTCCGGCACCGAACCGACAGGGTTCTTCTTGTCGACATCGGTGAGGTTGAGAGCGCCATTGCCATACACGCCATTCAGGCCGTCGATGGTGGCGTTGCTGACTGTCAGCACACCGGGCTCGTTGCTGGGAGATGGGTCGTCGTTATTGCCACCGCCGCAGGCCACCAGCAACACGGAGGTGGCCGCCAGAGCGGTACAGGTCTTGAGGAATTTGAATGCGTTCATGGTGATGGGCGTCCTTGAAATGTGGATGGAAGGTGGGGAGCCGATCCCCTGCAATCCATCGTAGGAAGCCCATCCCATGCAGCGCGTGCGCCATGTTCTGCGCAGTGCGTAGGACAGAGGCCGACAGGGCTGTGCGCCAACCACCAGGCTGGCCCAGCCTCCTGCCGTCAGCCCTGCACGCCTCAGCGGGCCAGCACGGGCGCGAGGGCCTTGCCGGTGTGGGTCCCCGCCGCCACCACGTCTTCGGGCGTGGCCGCCGCCACGATGCGGCCGCCTGCGCCACCGCCCTCGGGCCCCAGGTCCAGGATCCAGTCGGCCTCGGCGATCACATCGAGGTCGTGTTCGATCACGATCACGCTGTGGCCGCCGTCCACCAGGCGGTGCAGCACGCGGATGAGCTTGTCCACGTCGGCCATGTGCAGCCCCACCGTGGGCTCGTCCAGCACATACAGCGTATGCGGCGCCTTCTGGCCCCGGCGGCCGACCTCGTCGCGCACCTTGGTGAGTTCGGTCACCAGCTTGATGCGCTGCGCCTCGCCACCGCTGAGTGTGGGTGACGGCTGGCCCAGCGTGAGATAGCCCAGGCCCACGTCCTGCAAGAGCTGCAGCGGATGCGCAATGCTAGGCATGGTGGCGAAGAAGCCCACGGCCTCGTCCACCTCCATCTGCAGCACGTCGCCAATGCTCTTGCCGCGCCAGGTGACGGCCAGCGTTTCGGGGTTGAAGCGCGCACCGTGGCAGGTCTCGCAGGGCACCTTCACATCGGGCAAGAAGCTCATCTCGATGGTGCGCACGCCCGCGCCTTCGCAGCTGGGGCAGCGGCCTTCGCCGGTGTTGAAGCTGAAGCGCCCTGCGGCATAGCCACGGGCCTTGGCCTCCAGCGTTTCGGCAAACAGCTTGCGGATGGTGTCCCAGAAGCCGATGTAGGTGGCGGGGCACGAACGCGGCGTCTTGCCGATGGGTGTCTGATCCACTTCGAGCACGCGGTCGATGCTCTCGAAGCCCGACAGGCCCGTGCAACCGACCAGTGGCGGCGCCTTGCCCGCGTCCATGGCATCGCGCCCGGCCTTGGTACTGCGCTGCTGCACCCAGGCCTGCACGTTGGCCAGCAGCACATCGCGCGCCAGGGTGGACTTGCCGGAGCCACTCACGCCCGTCACCGCCACCAGGCGGTGCAGCGGCACGGTGGCTGTGACGTTCTGCAGGTTGTGCAACTGCGCGCCGTGCACCGTGAGCCAGCGCATGGCGGCGCGCTCCTTGGCTTCATTGAGGGCGTCAGCGGCCAGCGATGCCGCCTGCGCCGCACGCTTCTTGACGGCGGCGCTTTGGCGGCCCGTGAGCGCTGCCGCCTCGGCCTGTGCAAAGGCCGCTGTGGCCTCGGCGCTCACCTCGCCGGGCGCCATGCTGCGGCGCAGCTGGAGCGGGTGCTTCATGGCGTGCAGCAGGTAGCGGCCGGTTTGCGAATCTTCGGCGCCCGTGATGTCGGCCACGCTGCCCTGCGCCACCAGGCGCCCACCGCGTTTGCCCGCGCTGGGGCCAATGTCGATGATGTGGTCGGCACGGCGGATGGTGTCTTCGTCGTGCTCCACCACCACCAGCGTGTTGCCCTTGTCACCGAGCTTGTGCAGGGCATTGAGCAGGATCTGGTTGTCGCGCGCATGCAGGCCGATGGTGGGCTCGTCGAGCACGTAGCACACGCCCTGCAGGTTGCTGCCCAGCTGCGCGGCCAGGCGGATGCGCTGGGCCTCGCCACCGCTGAGCGTGGGCGCACCCCGGTCCAGCGTGAGGTAGCCCAGGCCCACTTCTTCGAGGAATTCGAGGCGGCTCTGGATCTCGGGCACCAGGTCGCGGGCAATGTCGGCCTCGCGCTGGGTCATGCCGCCTTCAATGCGCAGGGTCTCGATCCAGCGGCGCACATCGGTCACCGACAGCGCGGCGATGTCGGTGATGCCTACACCGGCAAATCGGACCGCTCTTGCTGTGGCATTCAGCCGCGTGCCGCTGCAGCTGGGGCAGGCGGTGTCGGCCAGGTCCTCCACCTCGGGCTCGGCAAAGGTCTGCTCGCGGCCTTTTTCCTTGTCGTCCTGCACCGAGTCGTCAAACACCTTGCGCTGGTCCTTGGTGAGCTTGACGCCGGTGCCGACGCAGTCGGGGCACCAGCCGTGCTTGCTGTTGTAGCTGAACAGGCGCGGGTCCAGCTCGGCATAACTGGTGGCACACACGGGGCAGGCGCGCTTGGTGGAGAACGCCTGCAGCGTGCCAATACCGGCCGTGGGCTGGCCGCCCTCCATGGCTTCGCGCAGGCCGGTGATGCCACTGAGCACATGCACCACACCCTTGCCGTGCGTGAGTGCGTCGGCCAGCGCGGTGCGCAAAGCCGCTTCGTTCTCGGGCGACACATCGAGGCTGGCCACGGGCAGCTCGATGGTGTGTTCCTTGAAGCGGTCGATGCGCGGGAAATTGGTGGTGGGCAAGAAGTTGCCGTCCACGCGCAGGTGCGTGTAACCGCGCGGGCGGGCCCAGTCGGCCAGCTCGGTGTAGACGCCCTTGCGGTTCATCACCAGTGGCGCGAGCAGGCCGATGTGCTGGCCGCGGAACTGCGTGAGCAGCTGCGCGGCGATGCTCTCGGGCGTCTGCGGCTGCACGGCGGCGCCGTCTTTCACGCAGTGCTGCGTGCCGAGCTTGACGTACAGCAGACGCAGGAAGTGCCACACCTCGGTGGTGGTGCCCACGGTGGACTTGCGCCCTCCGCGCGACAGGCGCTGCTCAATCGCCACAGTGGGCGGGATGCCGTAGACCGCGTCCACCTCGGGCCGACCGGCGGGCTGCACGATGCTGCGGGCATAGGCGTTGAGCGATTCGAGGTAGCGGCGCTGGCCTTCGTTGAACAGGATGTCGAACGCGAGCGTGGACTTGCCCGAGCCGCTCACGCCCGTCACCACATTGAACTTGCCACGCGGGATGTCCACGCTCAGGTTCTTGAGGTTGTGTTCCTTGGCGTTGACGATTTCTATGGCGTTTTTTGCCGCAGGCGCTAGATCCATATGCGCAAGGCGCTCTGATTTTCGTAGCGCCGCAGCCTTTTCGTGCACCGAGTGGCCGCCCACGCCCAGCGCCAGTTCGTAGTCGCGCAGTGCCTGCCCGGTGTGAGAGGTGGCATGGGCCCGCACGTCTTCGGGCGTGCCCTCGGCCACGATGAGGCCACCCGCATAGCCGCCTTCCGGCCCCAGGTCGATCAGCCAGTCGCTCGCACGGATCACGTCCAGGTTGTGCTCGATGACGATGAGCGAGTGCCCTGCGTCGATGAGCTTGCGCAGTGCGCGCATCAGCTTGGCGATGTCGTCAAAGTGCAGGCCGGTGGTGGGTTCGTCGAACAGAAACAGGGTGCCCTTGCGTGCCACCGTCTGGCGCGATTTGCTTTGTACGCGTGCAGCCTCGGCCAGAAAGCCTGCGAGCTTGAGGCGCTGCGCCTCACCGCCCGACAGGGTGGGCACGGGCTGGCCCAGCGCCACGTATTCGAGCCCCACGTCCACGATGGGCTGCAGCGCGCGGATCACGTCGCGGTCGTTCGCAAAGACGGCCGCAGCTTCGGCCACGGTGAGCGCCAGTACATCCGCCACATTCAGCGATTTGCCGCCGCGCTCAATGGTGATCTCCAGAATCTCGGGCCGGTAGCGCTTGCCGTCGCAGTCAGGGCAGCGCAGGTACACGTCGCTCAGAAACTGCATCTCCACATGCTCAAAGCCCGAGCCGCCGCAGGTGGGGCAACGCCCGTCGCCGCTGTTGAAGCTGAACTTGGCGGCGGTGTAACTGCGCTGCTTGGACAGCGGCGCCACGGCGAAGAGTTCGCGGATGCTGTCCCACGCGCCCACGTAGCTCACGGGGTTGGAACGTGCGGTCTTGCCGATGGGCGACTGGTCCACGAACACCACGTCCGACAGGTGGTCGGCGCCCAGCATGCGGTCGTGCGCACCCGGTGCATCCGTGGCCTTGCCGAAGTGGCGCAACAGCGCGGGGGCCAGTACATCCTGGATCAGGCTCGACTTGCCCGAGCCGCTCACGCCCGTCACGGTGACCAGGCGCTGCAGCGGAAATTCGACTGTCACATCCTGCAGGTTGTGCTCGCGCGCGCCTTCTAGGATGAGGCGTGGGGTCGATTCCGTCACCATGCGCTTGAAGCCAAAGCCCACATGCTTGCGCCCGCCCAGGTAGGCGCCCGTGAGTGTGTCGGCCTTGCGCAGGTCGGCGGTGGTGCCGTCGAACACGATCTGACCGCCCAGGCGGCCGGGGCCAGGGCCCATGTCGATCATGCGGTCGGCCGCGAGCATCACGGCGGGGTCGTGCTCCACCACCACCAGGGTGTTGCCCGCGTCGCGCAAGCGCAGCATGGCCTCGGTGATGCGGTGCATGTCCCGCGGGTGCAGGCCGATACTGGGTTCGTCCAGCACAAACAGCGTGTTGACCAGGCTGGTGCCCAGGGCCGTGGTCAGGTTGATGCGCTGCACCTCGCCGCCGCTGAGCGTGCGGCTTTGCCGGTCGAGCGTGAGGTAGCCAATGCCCACATCGCACAGGTACTTGAGGCGCGTGGTGATTTCTTCGTGCAGCAGCTTCAGCGCCTGGGCATCGCCGCCTTTGGCGTCATCACCCACCGGCAACTGCATGCGCGCAAAGAACTGGCGCAGGCGGTCGATGGGCAGCAGCATCAGGTCGTGCAGGCACAGGCCGGGCAACGCTTCGAGTTGCTCGCGCGACCACTGCACCCCCTCGGGCATGAACCGTTTGCCCGGCTCCAGCACCGCATCGGCATCTTCCTTGCGGCCGATGCGCCACAGCAGGCTTTCGGTCTTGAGGCGTGCACCGGCGCAGGTGGGGCACGGCGTGTAGCTGCGGTACTTGGACAAGAGCACGCGGATGTGCATCTTGTAGGCCTTGCTTTCCAGGTACTCGAAGAAGCGCTTGATGCCATACCACTGCTTGCTCCACTGGCCGTCCTTGTAGCCGGGCGCGCCGCCGATGACCCATTTCTTCTGGTCGTCCGTGAGCTTGTTCCAGGGCGTGTCGCGCGGGATGCCTGCCGCCTCTGCGTGGCGCATGAGGTCGTCCTGCGCTTCCTTCCATGCCGGCGTCTGGATGGTCTTGATGGCACCGGCGCGCAGGGTGAGCTTGTCGTTGGGGATGACCAGGCCGTAGTCCACGCCGATCACGCGGCCAAAGCCCCGGCAACTGTCGCACGCGCCCACGGCGGAGTTGAACGAGAAGGCCGAGGGGATGGGGTCGCTGTAGCGCAGGTCGCTGTCAGGGCAGTGCAGGCCGGTGGAGAAGCGCCAGAGTTCGGCCTCACCCTCATCCACGAGACGATAGACATTCAGCCGCCCCGTGCCGCGCTTGAGCGCGACCTCGATGGCTTCGATCACACGCGCCTTCTCGGCGTTGCCCAGCCGGAACCGGTCGGCCACCACATCCAGCACCTTGCGCGGGCCGGTGGGCGTGGCCACTTCGCGCTCGGCCTGCACCTTGGTGAAACCGCTGGCGGACAGCCATTGTTCCACCTGCTCGGCTGACGTGTTGGCGGGTAATTCGACCGGGAAGGTCAGCACGATGCGCGGATCACCGGCTGCGGCGCAACGCGCGGCCAGCTCGGCATAGATGGTTTCGGGCGAGTCGTGACGCACCGGCTGCGCCGTCTGCTTGTCGAACAACTGGCCGGCACGCGCGAACAACAGCTTCAGGTGGTCGTTCAGCTCCGTCATCGTGCCCACGGTGGATCGGCTGGAGCGGACCGGGTTGGTCTGGTCGATGGCAATGGCCGGGGGCACGCCCTCGACCTTGTCCACGGCGGGCTTGTCCATGCGGTCGAGGAACTGGCGCGCATAGGCGCTGAAGGTCTCCACATACCGGCGCTGGCCCTCGGCATAGAGCGTGTCGAACACCAGACTGGACTTGCCCGAGCCACTGGGGCCTGTGACCACCGTGAGTTCTCCGGTACGGATGTCCAGATCCAGGTTCTTGAGGTTGTGCTGGCGTGCGCCGCGGATACGGATCAGTCCCTGGGTCATGGAAGCGGTCTTTCGGGTGTGAGGCGGGACATTCTAGGGACGCACCCGGCGTTTGCGCCGGCGCGCGCCGATTACCCCCGAGGCGCGCTGCGGTGCTTTGACCGTGGACAAAGCACAAGCAATGGAGCAGCGGCGGGCGAAAAGCGGGTGTCCGGGCCCGAAACATCGGTTTAGACTGCGGCCTCCACACAAAACAAGAGGAGACCGCCATGACAAAACAATGGCAACTGCGAGCGGCTGGCCTGGTCCTGGCGCTTGCGGCCAGTGCAGCCAGCCATGCCCAGATCCTGATCGGCCAGACCGCAGGTTTCAGCGGCCAGGTGGCAGCGGGCGTGAAA
>Ga0208888_100654_pt1 | contig 14888 bp, 15 predicted proteins | sample LakWasM115_HOW13_2_FD_183929 | JGI IMG/M metagenome (GOLD analysis project Ga0208888, IMG submission 183929) | Freshwater sediment methanotrophic microbial communities from Lake Washington under simulated oxygen tension - Sediment Metagenome... | ecosystem: Environmental > Aquatic > Freshwater >...
CTGATCCAGGTGCGTGACGGCCAGGACGTGGGCCCTGGCGAAGTGCTGGCCCGTATCCCAATCGAAGGTCAGAAGACCCGCGACATTACCGGCGGTCTGCCGCGTGTGGCCGAGCTCTTCGAAGCCCGTACGCCGAAGGACAAGGGCACCCTGGCCGAAATGACCGGTACCGTGTCGTTCGGCAAGGAAACCAAGGGCAAGGTCCGCCTGCAGATCACCGATCCGGAAGGCCGCGTGTTCGAAGAACTCGTGCCCAAGGAAAAGAACATCCTGGTGCACGAAGGCCAGGTGGTCAACAAGGGCGAATCGATTGTGGACGGCCCGGCCGACCCGCAAGACATCCTGCGCCTGCTGGGCATGGAAGAGCTGGCCCGCTACATCGTCGACGAAGTGCAGGACGTGTACCGCTTGCAAGGCGTGAAGATCAACGACAAGCACATTGAAGTGATCGTTCGCCAGATGCTGCGTCGTGTGGTGGTCGAGAACACCGGCGAGTCGAACTACATCGCTGGCGAGCAAGTCGAGCGCTCGGAGATCCTCAACACCAATGAGGCCCTGCAGCGCGACAACAAGGTGCCTGCCACCTACAGCAACCTGTTGCTGGGCATCACCAAGGCCTCGCTGTCGACCGACTCCTTCATCTCGGCCGCGTCGTTCCAGGAAACGACCCGCGTGCTCACCGAGGCTGCCATCATGGGCAAGCGCGACGAGCTGCGTGGCCTGAAGGAAAACGTCATCGTGGGTCGCCTGATCCCGGCCGGTACCGGCCTGGCCTACCACCAGGCCCGCAAGGCCAAGGACGCCATGGACGAAGCCGAGCGCCGTGCCATCGCCGAAGCCGAAGCCGCCGACCTGGCTGCGAGCCAGGACGCCAGCGCCGAAGCCGAGGGTGCTGCCTCGGAGTGATCACGCCCTTTGACGCGTGAGCGATCAGCGCCCCAGCCCCGTTCAACGATGGGACTGGGGCGTTTTTCATCTGACACTAGCCTTTGGAATGCGTGGAGCCAGCCATGTCCTTGGAAGGGTTGCTTGACCTGCCGATCGGGGTCTGGATCACGGTGGCCGTGCTCCTGTTCTGGGCCGTCGGGGCCTACAACCGTCTCGTGCGCCTGCGGGTGGCCGCGGTTCAGGCATTCAGCTTGCTTGAGTCCCAGTGGCTCAAACACCTGGCCTGGATCGAGGTGCAATGGCTGCACGGTCCGCAAGCGGTGCCTGGCCCCGCAGGGGAGGGCGACACCGCCGAACACGGGCGGCCCGATCTGCACATTCTTCAGCCCGCCGTGGCCCAGTTTCGCGCCTGCCTGCAGGCCGCCAAGCTCAGCCCCTTGAACCCCGAGTCGCTGGGGTCGCTGTCGTCAGCCTGGACGGTTTTTCGCATGGCGATTCGCCAGGTGCTGGCCGATGAGGACTCCGGCGTGCCGCGTCTGCCCCAGGTGCTGAGTGCCCACTGGGAACAGATACTGCTTCAGGATCAGGCCGCGGTGGACGTTTTCAATGAGGCGGCGCAACGGTACAACCAAGCCATCCGCCAGTTTCCGGCGATATTGCTGGCCTGGGTTTTTGCCTACAGGACGGCACGGTCTTTATGACAAGCAACTACAAAAAAATCGATTTGAATGCCGGCCTGAAGTCGGGCGACTACAGCGGCTCCATCCCACTTTGGCAACAGCTGCAGGCCGTTGCCGTGGCTTTGGCTGAGGTCCGCTCGGGCGCCTCGGCCACCACCGCCATCGAAGCGGTGCCCGCCGAGTTGCGCCCCGGCGTGCAATCCCTGCTGTTCCATGTGCTGCGCTGGCTGGGCCAGGCCGAAGCCTTGCGACGCAAGCTGGCCCCCCGCAACCCGCCGGTGCTGGCCGATGCCCTGCTGTGCACCGCGCTGGCCTTGGGCTGGCGCGAACAGGACGCGCCCTACGAAATGTTCACCCTGGTCGACCAGACGGTCGAGGCGGCCAAGCGCCTGCCTGCCATCCGGCCCCAGTCGTCTTTCATCAACGCCTGCCTGCGCCGCTTTCTGCGTGAGCGCGATGCCTTGGTGGAGGCGACGGCCCGCGAACCCATGGCGCAATGGAACCACCCCCGCTGGTGGATCGACCGCCTGCGCCAGGACCACCCACGCCACTGGCAAGAGATTCTGCGCACCAACGCCACCCAGGCGCCCATGACCCTGCGCGTCAACCTACGCCACACCACCGTGTCCGCCTACCTGCAGCGCCTGGCAACCGCCGGCATTGCGGCCGAGGCCCTGGGCGGCCCGGCCGTCATGCTGGAGCAGGCCCGCCCTGTGTCCGAGGTGCCTGGCTTCGACGTGGGCGACGTGTCGGTGCAGGATGCTGGGGCCCAACTGGCCGCCCCCTTGCTGCTGGAGGGCCTGGCCCCGGCCCACCTCGGGCAGCGCCTGCGCCTGCTGGACGCCTGTGCCGCCCCCGGCGGCAAGACGGCCCACCTCTTGGAGCTGGCCGACTGCGACGTCACGGCCCTGGACATCGACGCCCGCCGCTGCGAGCGCATCCACCAGAACCTGTCGCGCCTGGGCCTGCAGGCCCGTGTGGTGGCCGCCGACGCGCGTGACCCTGAACTCTGGTGGCCCGAAAACGGCCAGAAAGTGCCCTACGACGGCATCTTGCTCGATGCGCCTTGCACCGCTTCGGGCATCGTGCGGCGCCATCCCGATGTGCGCTGGCTGCGCCGCGAAAGCGACATCGGCCAACTGGCCATCATCCAGGCCGCCTTGCTGTCCTTGCTGTGGCCCCTGGTGCGCCCCGGTGGCCGCCTGCTTTATTGCACCTGCTCCGTCTTCCGCGCCGAAGGTGAATTGCAGATTCAAACGTTTCTTGCGCACAACACCGATGCCGTTTTAGCCCCATCGCCTGGCCATTTAATTCCCCGCACGGCGCGCAAGGGGGATCCCGTCCGGGACAATGGGCTCCGTGACCACGACGGATTTTTCTACGCCTTGCTCGAAAAACGCGCAGATTGACCGGATCGTCTTTCTCGCGGGATGGCTGCTGGCTGCCCTTTTTTTGTGCATTCGGCCCGCGTGGGCCGACACGCCCGAGATTGAGGTAGCCCAAATGCGGCTGGAGCGCACCGAAGAGGGGCTTTTCCTGTCGGCCTCCGTGCGCTTTGACCTGCCCCAGTTGGTGGCCGATGCTGCGGCCAAAGGCATCCCCTTGTACTTTGTGGCCGAGGCCGAGGTGCTGCGCGACCGCTGGTACTGGTATGACCAGCGCGTGGTCAGTGTGGCCCGCTACATGCGCTTGGCCTACCAGCCCCTGACCCGCCGCTGGCGCCTGCAGGTGGCGCCCACCCCGATTGCCAACTCAGGCCTGGGCGTGAGCCTGGGCCAGAGCTTCGAAGACCTGGACGAGGCGCTGGCCGCCATCCAACGCATATCGCGCTGGCGCATCGCCGATGCGGCGGCCATCGACAACGAGGCTCGCCACAGCGTCGACTTCCGTTTCCGCCTGGATGTCTCGCAACTGCCGCGGCCCTTTCAGCTGGGTGTGACCGGCCGAACCGACTGGAACCTGGCCGCCAGCCGCAACCAGCGCCTGCAGCCGGAGCCCGCCAAATGAGCAGCGCGCCCAGACCGGGCATCGACCGACACTCCCTGTTCAGCACCCGCACCGCCCGTTGGACCGTCGGCATCGGCATTGCCATGATGGTGATCATCGGCGTCTTGCTGCTGTTTTTGCTCACCCAGGCGACCAACAACCGGGCCTTGTACGAGCGCAACTACCTGCGCTTGTTCGTCATCAACCTCATCGTGGCGGGCGCCTTGCTGTCGGCCATCCTGTGGATCGCCCTGCGCCTGTACCAGCGGCTGAGGCGTGGGCGCTTTGGCAGCCGCTTGCTGGTCAAGCTGGCCGCCATCTTTGCTCTGGTGGGCTTTGTGCCCGGCGTGCTGATCTATGTGGTGTCCTATCAGTTCGTGTCGCGCTCGATCGAGAGCTGGTTCGACGTCAAGGTCGAGGGCGCGCTGGATGCCGGCGTGAGCCTGGGCCGGGCCACCCTCGACACCCTGTCCAACGACCTGGCCAACAAGACCCGGGCCGCGGGCTCGCAGCTCACCGATGTGCCCGACGCCACGGCCGGCCTGGTGCTCGAGAAGATCCGCGACCAGCTTGGGGCCAGCGACGTGGTGCTCTGGAGCGCCTCGGGCCAACTGGTGGCCAGCGTGGGTCAGTCGCGCTTCCAGCTCAATCCCGAGCGCCCCTCGGTGCAGAACATCCGCAATGTGCGCAAACAGCGCGCCGTGGCCCAGATCGAAGGCCTGGACGACCCCGCCAACGCGGCCGCCATCAACAATGCCCGCATCCGCGCCATGGCCCTGGTCAACTCGTCCAGCCTGGGCCTGTTGTCCGAATCGCGCTTTTTGCAGGTTTCCGTGCCCTTGCCGCCCACCCTGGTGGCCAATGCGCTGGCCGTGCAAGAGGCCTACCGTGAATACCAGGAGCGCGCCCTGGCCCGATCGGGCCTGCGCCGCATGTACATCGGCACCCTCACGCTGAGCCTGTTCCTGGCGGTGTTTGGCGCCGTGCTGCTCGCTGTGCTGCTGGGCAACCAACTGGCCCGCCCTCTGCTGGTGTTGGCGGAAGGCGTGCGCGAAGTGGCCGCCGGCAACCTCAGCCCCAAGGCCGTGCTGCAAGGCCGCGACGAGCTGGGCGGGCTGACCCGCTCGTTTGCCGACATGACCCAGCAATTGGCCGACGCCCGCGCCACGGTTGAAAAAAGCATGCGCCAGGTCAGCACCGCCCGGGCCAATCTGCAGACCATTCTGGACAACCTCACCGCCGGGGTGATCGTGCTGGACGCTCAGGGCCAGATCCAGTCGTCCAACCCTGGGGCCACCCGCATTCTCAAGGTACCGCTGGCCGCCTACGAGGGCCGCCCGCTGGCGGCGGTGCCCAGCCTGGAAGACTTCGCGCAGCGTGTGCAAAGTCAGTTCGATGCATTCCTGGGCGAGAACGCCCAGCAGCACGGCCTGGACCACTGGCAGCAATCCTTCGAACTGCCCGACGGGCAAAACGGGGCCGCTGCCAGCATGATCACCCTGGTGGCCCGGGGCGCCGAAATGCCCGGCTCCGCCCGATTGCTGGTGTTTGACGACATCTCCGAAATCGTCTCGGCCCAGCGCGCCCAGGCCTGGGGCGAGGTGGCGCGCCGCCTGGCCCATGAGATCAAGAACCCGCTCACGCCCATCCAGCTTTCGGCCGAGCGCCTCGAAATGAAGCTGAGCGGCAAGCTGGCCGCCCCTGAGCAGGCCGTGCTCACCAAATCGGTCAAGACCATCGTGGACCAGGTGGACGGCATGAAGCGCCTGGTCAACGAGTTCCGCGACTACGCCCGCTTGCCTGCGGCCGAACTCAAACCCCTGGACCTCAACGCCCTGGTGCACGACATCCTGCATCTGTATGGCCCCGAGAACGCCACCGTGCCCGTGCGCGTCGAGCTCGATCCGCGCTGCCTGCCGGTGCTGGGTGACGCCCAGCAGTTGCGCCAGGTCATCCACAACCTGCTGCAGAACGCGCAGGACGCCACCGAGGGGGTGGCTCCAGCCGATCGCCAGCCGGTCGAGATCCGCACCCGCTGGAGTGAGAGCTCACGCCGCGTGCGCCTGGTGGTGCGCGATCACGGCACCGGCTTTCCCGACTACATCCTCAAACGTGCCTTCGAGCCCTATGTCACCACCAAGTCCAAAGGCACTGGCCTGGGACTTGCAGTGGTCAAGAAAATCGCAGACGAGCATGGCGCACGGGTCGATCTGTCCAACCACATGAGCGGCGACAACATCGCTGGGGCTCAAGTGTCGCTATCATTCGCCACTGCGCCGGCATCCCCTGCCTGACGCAACATCTTCCCTGGAACCGCTTTCTTTCAATCATGGCAAACATACTGGTGGTCGACGACGAACTGGGCATCCGGGATCTGCTGTCCGAAATCCTCAACGATGAGGGCCACAACGTCGAACTTGCCGAAAACGCTTCGCAAGCGCGCAACGCCCGGCAACGCGACGAGTTCGACCTGGTCCTGCTCGACATCTGGATGCCCGACACCGATGGCGTCAGCCTCCTCAAGGAGTGGGCGGCCGGAGGCCTGTTGTCCATGCCCGTGATCATGATGAGCGGCCACGCCACGATCGACACCGCCGTCGAAGCCACCCGCATCGGCGCTTTCTCCTTCCTCGAAAAGCCCATCACCCTGCAAAAGCTGCTGAAGGCCGTGGAGCAGGGCCTGGCCCGCAACCAGCTGCGCAAGACCGCGGCCCCCGTGGTCAACGTGCCCGAACCCCGGATCGAAGCCCAGGCCACGCCCGTCACCCTGCTGGCCGAAGTGCAGACCCAGGCCCAGCAGCTGTTCGACCTGGACAAGCCCCTGCGCGAAGCGCGCGACGGCTTCGAGAAGGCCTATTTCGAATTCCACTTGCTGCAGGAGAACGGCTCCATGACCCGCGTGGCCGAAAAGACCGGTCTGGAGCGCACCCACCTGTACCGCAAGCTGCGTCAGCTCGGTGTCGACCTGTCGCGCAGCAAAAAAAATGCAATTTGAGGGTTTTTCCTTTTTGGCCCAAAAAAGCTTGCTATAATTTATTTCTCAGCAGGCCCGGTAGCTCAGTTGGTAGAGCAGCGGATTGAAAATCCGCGTGTCGATGGTTCGATTCCGTCCCAGGCCACCAGTACACAGTTTGTAGTCGTCCATAGACGTCCGCAAACGCCAAAAAGCCCTAAGTAAATCAACCACTTAGGGCTTTTTTCATTCCAGACTCGTCCGTACTCATCCGCACCAAGCCGGTGATTTTTGGGGGCAAGTTTGGGGGCAACTGCTAGAGTTGGGGGCAACCCCCGTAAAAGTTGCCCCCAATGCCTCTGACAGACACAGCCATACGCAAGGCTCAGCCCGGCCCCAAACCTCAAAAGCTCGCCGACGGCAAAGGCATGTACCTTGAGATCTCGCCTGCGGGTGGGCGCTGGTGGCGGTTGAAGTACCGCATCGCGGGCAAAGAAAAGCGGATCTCACTGGGCACCTACCCCGAGACAGGCCTTCGCCAGGCACGTGAAAAGGCCGAGGCAGCCCGCGCCATGCTGGCAGAAGGGCTCGACCCTAGTGAGCAGCGCAAGGCGGACAAGGCCCGCTTGGCTGTACAGGTGGCCGCCACCGAACGTGCCGACGCCGGCCTACCGGCCGAAGACAGCTTCGAGCATGTCGCCCGAGAGTGGTTTGCAACGCGCCGCGAGGAATGGGCGCCAAGCTACGGCGACAAGATCATGCGGCGCCTTGAGGTGGACGTGTTCCCCTGGGTCGGTGCCGAACCCATCGAGTCGATCAAACCGCCCCAGCTCCTGGCCGTGCTGCGCCGCATTGAATCGCGCGGTGTGGTCGAGACAGCGCATCGAGCGCTTGAGAACTGCAGCCAGGTCTTCCGATACGGCGTGGCCACGGGTCGCATTCAAAGCAACCCGGCACGCGACCTCAAAGATGCCTTGCGCAAGCCCATGGTGAAGCACTTCCCGGCCATCACAGACCCCGCTCGCCTTGGTCAGTTGCTCCGCGCGATTGATTCCTACAAGGGCACGTATGTGGTTCGGACGGCCCTTTATCTGCTTCCACGTGTGCTGCTGAGGCCCGGTGAGCTGCGCAATGCGACTTGGGCGGAGTTCGACCTTGATAAAGCTGTGTGGACGGTGCCCGCCGAGAGGATGAAGCGGGAGAAGGCTGGCAAGCTATTTGGAAAGCCCCATGTCGTGCCGTTGGCAAAGCAAGTTGTGGCGGCATTACGAGAGCTGCATGGGTTGACCGGGGCCAGTCCATACGTGTTTCGTGGGGAGCGGCACCATGATCGGCCAATGAGTGACGCTGCCATCAACGCCGCGTTGCGAGCGATGGGATTTTCGGCGGAGGAAGTAACTGGTCACGGATTTCGAGCGACCGCACGAACTATGCTTGCAGAACGTCTCGGGATCGCGGAGTCTGTGATCGAGGCACAGTTGGCTCATTCTGTGAAGGATAGTCTTGGTCGGGCATACAACCGAACCGAATTTTTGCTCGAGCGTGGTGCAATGATGGCGGTCTGGGCGGATTATTTGGATGGGCTGCGTGGTTGAGAATTGGTTGGTATAAATGCAAGTAAGAGTTTTGGATTTTATTGTTTTATGAATCTGAAATTAAAATTCCTGGAAAGGGGGATGTATGACTGAAGACTTGGTGCGGGTTAAATCTTTGAGGGTTGTTGGCCTTTTTGGTTTGTACAATCATTCAGTCGAGTTAAAAGATGATCATGTCACTATTATCCATGGACCGAACGGCGTTGGAAAAACCGTCTTTCTACGGTTGACGGATTCTGTCCTTAATGGTCGATATTATGAGTTTTTTAACACTCCATTTTCGTCTTTTCACGTGGTTTTTGGTGGGGGGAGGAGTGTTGATCTAATTAATGAGGGGCTTCTGGATAAGAGGGGTGCTCGATTAATAAAGTTGGTGTATCGGCATGAAAATAAGTCCGAGGAGGTGTTGATAGATAGCGAGAATTCAAATTTATTGAAGATTGCTAGTCAAATTTCGGATGAGCTTCCTTTTGTTTCTCAGGTTGGTGCGGACTCCTGGTTGGATAGTAGAACAGACGAAATTTTGAGTGCTGATGAGGTAATCAGTCGACATTCGTCGGAGGTTCCATCTCGTTATCGTGGGAAACTCAATTCGAAAGAGCCTAAGGCGTTGCAAGAGTTGCGGAGTCGAATAAAAACTCATTTTATTGAGGCTCAGCGATTGATTAAGATTTCTGTTGTTCCCGAATGGAGGTATAGAAGTCCGGAAAGGGTGATGACTGCAACGGTTCAAGAGTATTCGGAAGACTTGAAGAAAAGACTCGAAACTGCATTGGCTAATTATGCAAAAGAGTCTCAAAGATTGGATCAGACTTTTCCTCAAAGATTAATTCAGGATGCTACTGTTCCGCTGCCGTTGGAGAAATTGAAGGACCAAATGACTCTGGTGGAGCAATCGCGTGATCGGTTGAAGAGGATTGGTCTTCTAGATGGGGATGATAGTGTAAATAATGCGTATCCTTTAAATATTTCGCAATTCGATAACCTGTTGCCAGCGCAAATATCTGTGATTTCTGTATTTGCAGGGGATGCCAAGAAGAAGTTGTCGGTATTGTTTGACGTTGCCCAAAGAATAGAGGTTTTGCTGGAGGTGCTCAATAAAAAATTCACCAATAAAAAGGTGAGAGTCTCTCGTGAAGCGGGTATTTCTATTTTGGGGGTGGATGGTGGGGAAATACCTATTGCTGCGCTTTCATCTGGCGAGCAGCACGAGATAGTTTTGCTTTACGACCTTTTGTTTAAAGTTAAGCCAAATACTTTGGTTTTGCTGGATGAGCCCGAGCTTTCTCTGCACGTTAGTTGGCAAAAGGGGTTCTTGGGGGATATTCTTGAGATAATTCGGGTTGCGCAGTTTGATGTGCTGATGGCTACCCATTCGCCATATATTGTTGGTGATCGTGATGACCTGTTGGTCTCTTTGTCGTCGGTTGATGAGCGATAAATTTGGTGGGGATGATGTTAAATAGTAAAAATCCAGGGATAATTTTTGCTGAAATTCAGATGATGAGGGCGGCATTTGATGGGGTTCATTTTCTTGTGGAGGGTCCAGGGGATGAAAGGTTTTGGCGAAGAAGAGTGAATGGAGGTCGGGTAAATATAGTTGCGTGTGAGGGTAAGAAAAATTTATTAGGAGTTGTTGATAAGGCTAAGAATTCGGGTGCTGATTATATTGTTGGAATATATGATGCTGACTTTGATTACCATTTTGGACGCCGATATCATCCCGATGTGCTTGCGGTGACTGATTGCAATGACTTGGACGTCACTCTGATCGCAAGCGAGGCACTCGATAGTATTATTTATGAGTATGGAGATGCTGATAAGATCGGCCGGTTTGAGGCCGCGATGGGGGTGCGTGTTGTCGATCGATTGCAGGTTAATGCTGCAATGTTTGGTTTGTTGAGGTATTTGAATGATCTTGAAGGGCACGGTGTTGATTTTTCCAAACTCTCGCCCGGTCAGTTTGTAGAGGTTGATTCCTGGTTAGTTAAGGTTGATGAGCTCTTTGATCGCTATTCGCAACTTGCAGGTGTCAGCCGGGATGTGTTGGACCAGCTAATAGAGGATAAATGTCCAACTCCTGAGGGATGGAATATGGCGCAAGGCCACGATTGCTTGAAGATTTTAGCGATTGGTTTGCGATGTGCGATTGGGGTCAGGCAAATATCTGAGCACGATATGGCGAAGATATTTAGATTGGCATACACCGAGGCAAGTCTAAAGGCATCAAATATGTACAAAGATTTGGAGGCCAAGCAGCAGCAATTGGGCTATTGCTTGTTGAACTAAGTAGGTGGGATCCACCTGATTCAAGCAGATCCTCACAAGTTTCTGCAAAGCGGTTGCCACTTGGCGTGACGTTCGCAAAGGTGGATAGCTACTGATGGTCACCTGGCGCCATACGTCTATTCATTAGGTCTGTGGGATGTGTATCAAATGATCTTTGGCGGCGGATGTCTGCCTCATCCCGCATGACCTGAATCCCTGGCGCGCTGTCGAGACCCCGCCCCGCCCTCGGGCTTCGTAGGTCTCTTTTGACGGCATTGTCGGCCCTGGTGTTCGACAGACCCAGTGTGGTCTAGCAGTCGATTCTTGGGGTTGTAGAAACAACGAGATTTGACGGAATTTTTCAATGAGAGCGCTTGCCTTCTTGAGAGGGGTTACGTTACTAGATCAGTAGAGGCATGCCCGCATCGGTGGAGAATCGTAGAGGCTGGCTGGCTGGCTGGCTGGCTGGCTGGCTGGCTGGCTGGCGTTGGCTGGCCAACCATGATTCGGCAATGATTTGAGCTCAGTACAGGCAACCACGATGCCCGCAGACGATCAGTAGGGGTCTTTTGAGGGGGATGGCGAGTGGTGTCAGGTAGATCTGAGAAGGTCGCGAGATATCGGCAAACTCAAGAACTAACTGTCCATCATTGATTGCGTCTGATGAATTCACCCTTGCCATCACAAGCTACCACCGACCTCACCTATGCAGGCTAGGTACGTGCTGCGATGTGTTGAAATATCCAGAAAGAAGGATCTTCGCAACGCTAAATTTTGCGAGGATTGGCATCCCATTGAGTTAGTCAACAAGTCTGGGAGGAAGTGTGTCCAAGTTGACCGAGTTTCCGGGTGATCCCGAGCATCCAGCATTGATTTTTTTCCCGGAGCAAATCAAGCTTCAAGGCCTACAGTCACCTGTTCCAATCGGCGCAGAGGCTCGACTGCTTCAAGCCTCTGACGAAACGCTTGTGGCTCTTCGAGCCATTCTTGACCCATACACAAAAACGAGACTCACGTTTCACGTCAACCCTTGGGAGTCCGAGGCGGTCGATAACGAGCATGGGAGGGAAATTCGGCCAATCGCGGATCCATCCCGGTACCGTTACTGGGTAGTTGAGCACTGGCGCCGAATGTTCGACGAACAACTCAAGTATGCCCTTGAGATTGCTGATCCAGGTCTAAGTCCAGTAATGGGGCTGAGCAAACCGATTCCTATGACAAGTGGCTTTATTGATCCTCATTCCATTGTGAACTGGCTTGCCAAGAATCTTGTCGCTGACACCCGCGACGTCGGTCCTAAGGAGATTGACAGTATTGAGCGTACATGGAAATTGCTCATTGACTTCGAGGCTAACACTGATCCTGGCTATGCCTTCATCAAGAAGGCTATCGAAGACTTTTTCTACCTAAAGAGCATTCCTTCCCGCATGCCAATCTATGTCGTTGGCTTGTTTGCAATCATTGAGATGTTGCTGACTACTCACCAGGACAAGACTACCGAGAACTCCTTGAGCCATCAGCTCAAAGAAAAGCTCACGCTGTTCGGCAACCGCTTTACTAATCCCATCGTGTTGCATGAATACTTGCCTAAGGCCGGGGAGATGAATCTGAAGACGATGGTGTCACGGCTCTACAGTTACCGCAGCAAGGTTGCCCATGGGACGCAGATCGACTTCACGAAAGGAGATATGCAGGTGCTGCAGAGCCACGAGGCGGTGTGCCAGTTTCTTCGTCAGATCGTCCGCAAATTGATCCTTCAGGCGGTGCACGAGCCAAGCCTGTTCCGTGACATAAAGAGTTGCTGAGCCCAAAGGCGGCCCGATGATTTTCTCTTCCATTGTGATGATGAACTCACCTTCGTAAAGGGCTCTAATTTGTCCGCGCAATAGACTGCAAAAAGGGGCGTGCCCCCCACAGGACACGCCCCTTTACTTTGTCATGCTTCAGGTCAGGCGCAGCCTCAGATTCAGGCCTCAGCCGCCTCCTGCAAGGCGTGCCGCGCCTTGTGAATCTCCATCGGGCTCATGAACTGTCGGTTCGCAAAGGGCCCCAACTCCAGGGCGCCCAGCGCCTCGATCGCAGGCAGCTCGTCGGCCACCGGGTGAGCGCTGGCCATCTCCTTGATGCAGTCCCATACAAAGGCCTCGCGGCGGGCTTCTGGATCGTCGGTGATGGTCAACAGCCGGGGCAGCTCGCAGTGGCGCACCAGGGCCAGCGCACGGGCCAGGGGCTCGCCCATCTCGGTCAAAGCTTGGTAGACCTGCAAGTGGGCATAGGCCTCGAAAGCGGCGCGGTGTGCAATGAGGTAGCTCTTCGCGTCTTCGGAGGCCTGCACCTGGGGCTCGAAGGTGTTGGCTTCGCACTCGGCCAGGGCCAGGCGCAATTCCTCGGCCATCGTGGCCGCGTCGTTCTTGTTGAACAGGGCGTTCTTCACTTCCTTGGTCTGGGTGTAGTTCGCAGCCGCAAAGGCCCGGCGGAAAAGATCATGGGAATCAGCCGCCGCCTGCTCATGGGCGGTGATCTTCGAGCGCAGTTCTTCACAGCGCTGCAGCAGATCGGCATAGGCCTTGCACGAGCCGGCTTCGTAGGCCTGGCGGGCCATGGCCAGGCGAATGAGGGCTTCCTTGTAGGTGTCTTTGGCCTTGGCGAATTTGTCGTGAATCGAGGTCATGGTGTATCCAGAAATTGAGAACGTGAGAGAGGGGTGAAAGAGAGAAAAAGCGGCCGAGCTGATCAGCAGTCGGTGAGGTGGAAATGGGCAGTCTTGGCCTTGCCGTCGGCGGCGGTGTACTGCAGCGAAACCTTCGTGTCTTGGGCTGCAAATTCGCCCGTGATGTCGTTGAGCTTCTTGCGAGCTGCGGCGTATTCGCGGGTGGCTTCTTCGAGCTTTTGGCTTGCAGCGGTGAGGGCCATTCGGGCTTGAGATTCGTTGGCAAACATGGGTAGATCCAGTGAGAAAAATGGGTTGAAAACAGTTGAAGAAAAGGAGCCGTTGAGAGCAATCCGGTGAACCGGGAGAGCAGGGCCAAGACCCAGCTCAGCCCGGACCATCGGGGCCTCAATCGGCATCGAGCCACTCGATAAAGCCCGTCTCCTGCAGGTGGTTGCGGGTCATCTGTCGCTGAGCCAGCGAAAGCCGCCCCAGGACGGCGCGCAAGGCCTGGCGAAGGGCCTTCATGCGTTGCTCCAAGGCCTCCAGTTGGGCGCGCTCTGCGGCTCGTTCAGCGGTGTGCTTGCGGGCCTGCTCGGAGAGCTGGCGTTGAGTGGTCTGCAGCCGAGTGCGCAGGCTGTCGTCTTCGCGCTGCTGGGCCGCGCTGGCCACCGATGCCGCAGCAGGGGCAGAGGCCGGCACCTGGCGAGAAAGCGCCTCGCGCACTTCGTAATACTCCACAGTAGCAAGCGCGGCCTTGAACTGAGCCCGGCGCTTGTCGCGGTAGCGGCGCTGCCGCTCGGCTGGGGTGAGGCGGGCCATCAGTAGTTCCCCCCGAAATCACGATGCGCCTTGAACCAGTCGCAGCGCTGCAGCACATCCTTCATGGGGATCATGCGAGGGCTCACGCCGGGCATGTTGCCCCGGGCAGCCTCCGCACAACCGCCATAGGGGCGGAAGTGCCGGCACTCACTGCAGCGCCTGCGGTCGTCTCGCAGGCCTGCCGCATCGAGCAGCTCGGCTAGGGCGTCACGCTGGGCCTTGATGGCGTCGCGCAGCTCCTGGGTCAGCAGGCTGGCAGGCGTCACCCGCAGGGCGCCCGAGGCTTCCAGCTCAACAGAAATCCCCAGCTCGCGCAGGGTACTCAGCAAGGCCTCGGCGCGCTCTTCTGCAGAGGGCTCAGGCGAGATCCGGGCGGCGACCTCAAACAAGTTGGGCTCGCCGTTGACGGTCAAACACCCACCAAAGCCCACCAAACCCACCAAGGCCTGACGGCCGTGAGAGTCCGAAGTGCTCAACGTGGCGCGTCGATTCGCGGTCACAAACCCCCCAATTCCCACCAAACCCACCAGGGGTAGGCCTGGCGTGCGGTTCAACTTGGCGCGTCGTTTCGCCTTCGCAAACCCACCAGAAGCCACCAAACCCACCAAAGCAGGGGCCGTCGTTGTCGTGCTCGGGGGCATCAGAACACCTCCGCAAAAGAGGGGGTGCCGGCTTGAGCAGCCTTCAACGGTTGAATCGTGGCGCGTCGATTCGCGGTCACAAACCCCCCAATTCCCACCAAACCCACCAGAGGTAGGCCAGGCGTGCGGCTCAACTTGGCGCGCCGGTTCGCCTTCGCAAACCCACCAGAAGCCACCAAACCCACCAAAGTCGGGGCCTTCGTCGCTTTGGTCGTCGTTGTGCTCGGGTGCATCAGAACACCTCCACATCGGAGCCGGCGCCGGTGGCTGCATCGCTCACAGGACGATTCATGGCGCGTCGATTCGCCTCCGCAAACCCCCCAATTCCCACCAAACCCACCACGGCAGGCGCGGTGCTGTGCTGGTTGTCTTCGTCCTGGCTCGGGTCTTCGTTGGTGGGATTGG
>Ga0208888_100660_pt1 | contig 14769 bp, 14 predicted proteins | sample LakWasM115_HOW13_2_FD_183929 | JGI IMG/M metagenome (GOLD analysis project Ga0208888, IMG submission 183929) | Freshwater sediment methanotrophic microbial communities from Lake Washington under simulated oxygen tension - Sediment Metagenome... | ecosystem: Environmental > Aquatic > Freshwater >...
TGGCGGTGCAGGCCCTGCTGGAGGTCAAAAAGCGCGTGGCGCCGTATATCGACCTGCAACTGGTGGCCTTCCCGCAGGACGGCGTGTTGAGAACCCAAAGCGGCCTGGACAGCCTCACACGGGCACTGGACCTGGGCGTGGACGTGGTGGGCGGCATTCCGCACTTCGAGCGCACCATGGCGGATGGAGCCGCCAGCGTCAAGCTGCTGTGCGAACTGGCCGCCGAACGCGGCCTGCCCGTCGACATGCACTGCGACGAGTCGGACGACCCGCTGTCACGCCATATCGAATCCCTGGCCTTTGAGACCCAGCGCCTGGGCCTGCACGGGCGCGTGACCGGCTCGCACCTGACCTCCATGCACAGCATGGACAACTACTACGTCTCCAAGCTCATGGGGCTAATGGTCGAGGCCCAGGTGCACGTGGCCAGCAACCCCTGCGTCAACATCACGCTGCAAGGCCGCCATGACACCTACCCCAAGCGCCGCGGCCTGACCCGCGTGCCCGAGCTGCTGGCCGCGGGCCTGACCGTGGCCTTTGGCCAGGACGACATGATGGACCCCTGGTACGCGCTGGGCAGCGCCGACATGCTGGAGGTGGCCAGCATGGGCCTGCACGTGGCGCACATGACCAGCCAGAGCGCCATGCGCCAGTGCTTTGAAGCCATCACCACCAGCCCGGCCAAGATCCTGAACCTGCAGGGCTACGGCCTGGCAAAAGGCTGCCACGCCGACTTTGTGATGCTGCAGGCCCGCGATCCGGTGGAGGCCCTGCGCCTGAAGGCCACGCGGCTCAAAGTGTTCAAGCGCGGCAAGCTGCTGGCGCAGACACCGGCGGCAACTGCATCGCTGCATCTGCCGGGGCGGCCACACGCAACATCCTGGATGAAATAGGCCGCCAGACCACATGGATAGTGCGTAACGCGCTATTGAATAAGTAGCGAATTCACTTTTCCTGGGCGTCAGAGTGTGGGGCAGTGGCACCCGCCTCATACTGTCAAATGTCCAGAAATCGGCGGGGGTCACTCCTCCAAACTCTGCTAGTAACGTTGTTGGGTCGTAAAGCGGGCTTGTTATTGCGGGCGACAGGTAGGGGGCGTAAGCGGACGATCGGTGTTTCTGTCCAATGTGGGTGAAAGCTTGCGAAACTGCGCTAAGCTCCCAAGAGAATTAGTCATTATTTATCCAACAACACTCATGGAGTTCGCCGCATTGGACTGGCTTAATCTAATTTTGACCGCCGCAGGGGGCGCAACCATTGCGCTAGGCGCTGCTGGATGGCTGCTCCGGACGCAGATCGAACACCGATTGTCCGGCGCATTGGAAACGCATAAGGCCCAACTGGCGCAGAAATCGGATGTGCTTAAGACCGAAATGTCCATTTACGCTCACGAGCAAAACGTTGGACTATCCCGTATTGATGCCCAACGATCTGATGCAATCCTTGCCATCTGGGGGGTCCTTTGCAAATGGGATGACGTATTCGTCAACATCACGGCGCCTAATAAGTCGATAGACTTTCAAAATGTCCCTTGGGCGCTAGACAAATACCGTGAGTGGGCAAAATCACTGATGCGTATCTCCGATACTTTGTCAGTCGAGGTTCGCAATCGCGCGATACTGGTCGATCAAGCCACATACGAAGTCATCGTACGCTGCGGGAAGGCCATAGCAGACGTAAGCACGGGTTTTTGGGCCGCAAGCTTTGAGGGTGTCAATCTCAGTGAAGAAAGCGACTTGCCTACGCTTTTCGCGAAAGTTCAGCGCGCACGCCACGACCTTCACTCGGCGACAGCCACGAACATCAAGGACTTTCGCAATGCGCTAGTCTATGAATTCCGCGTGCTTATGAGGACGGAGAAACTGACTAGCACCTCGTTGCAAGCGACACTGCACGACTGACGCGCGCAGCTCCCTTGACTTCGGGCGCTGTCTGAAGAATTGAATGTCGGCTATGTGTCGGTTGGAGCCAAAGGCGGACGGTGTCCTTTGAAAAACTCTGTATGTCCGGTCTGGAGCACGATATGCTGACGTTGTGGGGCGAAAGCGGTCGCTCGGCTTGTGCGTCCAACTTACGTGGGGCCTCTTCAAGCCGCGCTGAGGTACTCGGCGACTTTGCCTTTTCCAATATACCTGTACATTTAGCTAGTCTTCAGGCTCAAGTACTTGATTTACATGGCTAATCTCAAGATTTCGCTGCCACGTTATCCGACTGGCTTCTATGTTATCCCTCAGAACTGCGGGATACATCAAAGTTAAATTTCCTCTCTATAGATGCTCATATGCAAATCGACGTACAAATCGTGGCAACCCTACTGATGGTAGGCGGTGGGGGAATTGCGCTATTTTCCGGCTTGAGGCAAAAATCGTTTGTTGATGCGGCGAGTGGCCTTTGTTTCCTGGGGCTTGCCTTTGCTGCGTTCGTTTCGAATTTGGATGGGAGCCTTGTTTGGCTCTCACTGGTTTTCGGCGCATCCTTGCTTCTGCTTGCATTGGCAAGGCTCTGGCGCCTTCGTGGTGGCAACGGGTCACAGGGAAATGCGTAGACGGCGTTACGCCCGAATGCTTCTTGTCAGTGCTGACTCGGGGGGTGAATTTAACTGGTCGTCCCACACGGACACACAACATCAAGTTGCCGCTTCGCGGCGCGCGTTGTGTGCCGGTGGCCTCCAACGTTAGCCCTCTATGACGCGTCAAATGTCACCTGAACGAGAGGCTGAGTTTGCGGAGGTGCTCGCGTTCCTGGACTTTTATTTCAACTACGTGAAAAAGCCAGAGGTCACCTCCGGGCTCGGCATCCAGGCCGAGGCAGAGCGAATCGCAGAAGTTTACGGCCGCTCAAAGGCGCTTGAAGGCGCGCGGCAAGCGGTGAACGACGTAATCGAAGAACTCGGTGACCTCAAGCCAGAGGGTGTGGAAATTTTGGATGAAGCCCTTCGCTCCGCAGGAATTCGTACGTTTTCCGAGGTTCGCCGCGCTTACGGCAGGGCGTACAAGAAGATTTTGAAGCGCGGCAGTATCCGGACGGAAACCGAGTACTACTTGGTGAACGGTCTGGTCGTAGACTTAGCGTCTGACATTCCCCCATCTGAACGTGTACTGCTCCAACAAATGCTTTCTGCCTATGAGACACCGGGCTAACAGGTCGGCCCAGGCGGACACACAGCAGCAGGTTGCCGCTGCGCGGCGCTTGCTGCGTGCCGGTGGCCTCCAACGTTAAACATCTATGTCCCCGCAAGTGATCTTTGTGGATATCGACGACACCATGGTGCGGTCTGTGGGCGTCAAGCGCATCCCAATGCCTGCGGTGATTGCGCAAGTGCGACGACTCAAGGCTGAGGGAGCTACTTTGTACCTGTGGAGTTCTGGCGGTGCCGAATACTGCAAGACCACGGCGGTCGAGCTTGGTATTACCGATTGCTTCGAAGGCTTCCTGCCCAAGCCCACGGTGTACATTGACGACCAGCCCGTCCATGAGTGGCGGTTTTGCAAGCATTTGTACCCATCACAGGCGGAGAATGTTTAACATGCCAATCGACACGGAGCCACAACAGCAGAAGGCGGCTTCGCCGCAAGGTGTTGCAGCCCGGTCATCTCTACGTTAAACGGCTGCAATGCATTTCACTCGCCTCCCGGAACTGAAGCACGACATCGTGTGCCTGCGCGCGCTTGAGATGAGCGACATGGACGATTGGTATGACTACCTGCGCCTGCCCGCGGTGTTCGAGCATACGAGTTGGAACGTGCGAACCGCGAGTGAGTTGGCTCCTAATGCGTGGAGTGTGCAAGAGCTTTCGGCGTCTTCTCCAGCACGGTTCGCAATCGCGCTGAAGTCAGACAACCGACTGGTTGGAACAGCCGGGTTTCATACAGTGTCGCCGGTAAATCAAACCGCAGAGTTGGCGTACGACCTGACCCCGGAGATGTGGGGAAAGGGTATTGCCACTGCGGTCTGTGAAGAGCTAGTCACCTGGGCGCATACCTGTGCAAATACCATTCGCGTCCAAGCGACGGTGCTAGAGTCAAACAAGCGCTCGGCGCGGGTTTTGGACCGACTTGGTTTTTCGCGCGAAGGTCTCCTTCGCAGCTATCGTCAGGTACGCGGCGCGCCTGGCAACTTCTACATGTACTCCCATGTCACAACAGAACCAGCCGTTTAACCGGTTAAGGGACGTTAGGCCTCGCTCATGAAGTTCCAGATCATTCTGAAAGCCGATGTGGGTCACGCTGAATGTCAAGCAGTTTCGGCGCGGGTTCAGTTCTCAGATCATGAAAATAACGAGGGGGCTATCAAGTCGTGGAGCCTGGCAGGATACGAGAACTCAATGTATGTTGTGTTTCTCTCCGAAGCTGATGGTATGCGCACTCCCTTTGGTCTTGTCGTGGCGGCTGGTGAGAAACACGTCGAAGTAACGTGGTGGATCGACAGTCAGTATCGGAGTGGTGGGTACTGGAAAGACATGATTGATGAGCTGGCTGTAGTTCTAAAAGCTCGTGGAGTTGCCCACGTGCGTGCACGTGTACTGGGTATCCACAGCGAGAAAAGTCGTGCGCTCTATGAGCGCCTACAGTCGCACTTCGTAGCAGCGCGGCCCAACCCTTCAATCGAGAGGACTTGACCCGGCAGGCCGGTTCATCAAACGGTAGACCTCTCCACAAATGCATAACGATCCACTGAGAACAACGCCGCTTGGAATGATTCGCTATGCCCATGAGTTCATGGAAGCGGCTCTTGCCGTCGACGAAAAGATGGGAAGCGAACCTGGGTTTGAGATTGTTGCTCCAATCCCGGCTCTATATCTCCTCGGCCATTCCATTGAGCTTGCTCTGAAAGCCTATCTGCTGAGCCAAGGGGTCAATCTTCGCCAAGTGAGGAATCTCAACCACGATCTCCACGCTTGTATGCGAAAGGCAAAGGAACTTGGGCTCTTGAGCCATGCACAGTTCACCGGCCCAGAGGAGGGCGCGCTCGAAATACTTAACGGTCTCTACTCAACCAAACAGCTTGAGTACATCGTTACCGGTGCCAAACAATATCCCTTGTTCGGGCTCGTTGAGCTGTTCTCCGCACGGCTATTTAACGCGGTGGCGGACATAGTTGGATTCAAGAAGCGCTTCAATGGCTATGCCGAAGTTTGACCCGGCTGTCGAGAGGGGCAGCCCAAAAGCTGCGGCTTTGGGTAGGCGCCACCATATGCCGTCCGATTTTCGGTTCTTTGGAGCTACGATTACCAGTGCCAGCGGGCCACCAGAGGTCTGGCACTCGCGACCAAAAATCTTTTTCAAAAAACAAAGGACGCTAAATTGGAAACAACCGTAGTCAGAAAAACGCGCGGCATCGTCGTAATGCTTGTTTGCCTAATCTTCAGCGCAGTAACGCTAGATGCACAAGCCGTATCAATATCAGTACGAGGATCTCGTTCATGCGGAATATGGACCAGTGATAGGAGGGCATCAAGCATTCAAGCCTCGATGAGTGAAGCGTGGCTCATTGGATTCTTGTCTGGAATAGCGTTCATGAGTGATAAAGACATACTTGATGGGGTAATCCCCCCAATTTCCACTGACCTGAGAAGTAGAACGTTTATGCAACCCTGGCCAGATGCTGCTTTGGGGTGAAACCGCCCAGGGCCATATTCGGGCGGTCGTGATTGTAGGACCACATCCATTGGGTGGCGAAGTCCTGAACCTCTGCAATGCTGGACCAGTAATACTGGGATAACCACTCGTAGCGAACTGTCCTGTTGAACCGCTCGACATAGGCGTTTTGCTGCGGCTTGCCTGGTTGGATGTATTCAAGCCGGATACCCCATTCCTTGGCCCAGTTCTGGATGGTGCCGCTGATGTTCTCCGGACCGTTGTCGCAGCGAATAACCTGCGGCCTGCCGCGCCAGGAAATGATCTGCTGCAGCGCCCGGATCACTCGCTCGCTTGGCAGCGAGAAGTCCACCTCAATACCCAGCGCCTCGCGGTTAAAGTCGTCAATGACATTGAACAGTCGCAGGTTCCTGCCGTCTTCCAGTTTGTCGTGCATGAAGTCCATCGACCAGACCTGATTGATGGCCTGTGGCACTGCCAACGGCTCAGGTTTCTCGCGCACCAGACGTTTCCTGGGTTTGATGCGCAGATTGAGCTCCAGTTCGCGGTAGATCCGGTAGACGCGTTTGTGGTTCCAGCCGAAGCTTTTTACGTTGCGCAGGTACAGGTAGCACAGGCCGAACCCCCAGTTGCGATGGTTGTCCGTCAGGCGGATCAGCCAATCGGCTATTGCCGCGTTCTCAGCGTTTTGCTTGGACTCGTAGCGGTAGCAGGACTCGCTGATGGAGAACACTGCACAGGCGAGCCGTATGGCAAGCCCACGCTGCTGAACAACTTCTTGGGCCATCTCGCGTCTGCGAGACGGCCGTGTTACTTTTTTGCGAGGTACTCGTTGGCGATTTCAGCCTTGAGCTTCTCTTCGAGGTACATCTTCTTGAGGCGGCGGTTCTCGTCTTCGAGCTCCTTCATTCGGGCCATCATGGAAGTGTCCATGCCGCCGAACTTGGCGCGCCACTTGTAAAAAGTCGCGGTGCTGATGCCCAGCTCCCGGCAGATCTCCGGTACCGGCAGACCAGCCTCAACACGTTTCAGGGCAGCCATGATTTGGCTATCGGTAAATCTCGACTTCTTCACGCAGAATTTCCTTTGAGAAAATTCTACTTCTCGGGCCTTTGGTTTATCGGGGGGATTACCCGCTTTGCAAATTGCTTTTCAATCGCCCTGCACCAAATGCATGAGGAACGTTTTAGAAATGCCAAATCAATTTGATCAAGCGCAACCAAGAGGACACCTCAACCATCCGCTGCACTGATCGTCAATTGAGTGCAGCAGGTTGAGATTTGCAATCCATGCTATTTGCTCACCAAATCAGATACTGGATTTCTCCTGATCCGCTTGAATTTGCGTAAGCAGAGCCCTTGCCTGCACGGAATCTGGCCTAAGTTGGAGCGCCAGCTGGCACATGTTGGCGGCTGCCAGCAGGTTGCCCTTGCGTTGATGATGCCCTGCAAGCCACAAGTACTCAGTTGCGTTAATGGGGAATGAAGGCGTTCCGGTCATTAGCACCGTCGGATGTTTGACTTCGGCTTTTTCAACTATGAGCATAGAGTCATAGAAGTGAAGTGCGTAAGCCGAAGTCGTAATAGTGTCCACCTGATGTTCGGCAGTGACAGAATACCAAGCATGCAGTTGATCGATGAGCAGCTTGCTGAATTCAATAAAAGTTCCCTCGCGCCCGATGCCGCCACCCCATTCGGGCATGTAACTGGTATGCAAGTCCTCTGCGATGTACAGGCCACCCATTTTTACGGCCGGATACATTCCCTGAAAAGTCGCAATTTGCTGGCGCATGGTGTGTCCACCATCATCAATAACAATGTCGAAATCGCCATATTGCTCGCGCAATCGCGCATGCATCCGGGCGTCTTCCTGATCCCCAATCACAATTTCCACACCGGGCTCGGCAAGCGAAAGGCACTTCGGATCAATATCAACCCCGACAACAAGCGATTGCGGATGGAAATATTGCTTCCACATCTGCAAAGAACCTCCGTGGGAAACGCCATATTCAAGCAGTCGGATTGGCCTGTTTCTGTACGCGCTAAAGTGCCGCTCGTAGATCTCGAAGTAATGCCGCCATTTGGTGATCAGACGCCCTGGGTTCTCATCGAAGTACTGGTACAGGAAATCGCTCATTGTGTTTAGCCGTCAAAGTAATATATGAAGAATGCAGAGCACCCATACACATGTATCGCATTCTGCATTGCCGTCTTGGTCAATGCCATTATGAGATGGGCAAGACCCATCGGCTACTTCGGAAGTTCGATTGCCCCAAGTTCAGCGTTCTTCTCTGCATGTTCGAACCAAATTTTCTTGGCTTCAGCAAAGTACGCCGTGCCGTATACGCCGCGGATGACGGCCATTGTGCGCTGGGCGCCTGCCGGGTCGCCATTCATACCCAAGGCCATTGCATAGCGCAATGCCAGGCCCCCGCCTGGAAAGCGGACGACTGCGCGACGCATGTCATCTAGCTGTTGCTCAGTCATGTGCGGGACAGGCTGTAGCCGTGTGGCCCGCTGTAGCGCGGCCATCTGGGAAAGTAGCCCGATTTCTGGAATCTGGTAGGCGGCGTCCGTCGCGCCAACGCGCAGGTTTTCAAACCGCGTGACTCTAACGTCTTCCTCAATCAACATGTATTCGTAGGCAATACAGATACCAACAATGACCCAGATGGCAAGTGCCGATCCAACCAGGTAGCGACGTATCTTCCACTCTCCAATGCCGGTCATTGATGCCTCGACAACTCCCATCAATAGTCCGGCGGTCAGCAAGAAATAGGCATAGGCGAAGGAGAGTTCAACCATGCTGTGAAGGATGAATGGCAGCAGACAGGCCATGGCATATGTACTCGCGACGCCAGATACCCGGTATAGCCTAGTAGAAAACCAGAATCCACCCAAGCCAATCAGAGCCAACCCCATCGGCACACCATTCCAGGCAACCACGTCAAGCAAGACGTTGTGTGCATAGGTTGCAATCAATACTCCGGGATGATCAATGGCCCCGACAGAGATAGCAGAAAAAGTCTGGTTCCAGCCGTAGCCTGTCCATGGTGCGTTTCCAATGCCTTCCAAAGTCTGCACCCAGATCAATGTGCGTCCATTTACAGTGAACAATGGCTCCCTGTCTACGCTGAGCAACAATGCCTGATCAACATAGGGAGACGCCAAACTCATCAATACAAATAGGCCCATCCACGCCACAATTTGCCAGGCGCTAATTCGGGTGTTCATGCTGGATCTTTTCGCCAGAAGAAATGCACCTACCGCCAAGACACCAACCATGCCAGCCCTGGAATGTGTCAGGACCAAGATGACGGTAAGAAAGCTTGTTCCAAGTGCAAGAGTCGACAAGCCGATGATGCGGCGTTCGTATACGTAGGCAAATGCCACGATGCCCATAAGCAATAGCGTGCCAAGCTGATTGGGCTGCGCCAAATTACCCATGACAGGGTCACCAATATCCGTTTGGACGGCATAAATGCCCAAGTGCTCCTCCAACTTGAGCCACTGCAACAACCCCACCATGGCCGACAGGAGAGCTGCAATCCAAAGCATGTGCATCAAGGCCACTTCAGATTGGCCCTCGGGTTGCTTGGCTAGGCGGTGGCCGATCACCATCGCCATCGCCCAACCTGTCAGGTAGTAAGACACCATCAAGGCATCGCCCGCAAATAGGCTGACCCCCAACATCCATTGAGCCCAAGGGACCAACGCGACACCTGCGGCCCAAAGAGAGATGGCAGGCCAATGCACCAAGGTGAGCCCACGGGTTAGCAAAACCGCAGTCAAAAGCACCGCAATCGAAGTGAATGCCATCGCTTCCGGTAGAAAATTAAGCCACGGGTTGTAATGGTTTGGCAGCAGCCAACTCAGCGCAAATATGCTCCAGCCTAGAACCTGCAAGTTCTCGGGGTGGAATAAAAAAACGCTCCCGAAGGAGCGTTTCTCTAAGAACGATAAAAAGCCCAATTTAGCCTTTGCACGAACCAGGCAGAAACTTGGAAGGCATATTGGTGCCGTCAGTGGTATTGCCACAGCGCCAAGCCGTCACAGCCCGTGTACCGTCTGTGGATGTAGCCAAAGCCGTGCCCATCATTGGAGCCAAAGTGACAACCATGGTGTCAATCAATGCGTCGCCAAAGCCGCGGGCGTTGACCGTGATTAGCCCACCGATGTCTGTTGTCACCAACGCAACGTACTTGCTGCCTGATGCCGCATTAGTCGTTTCACAACCCCAGTTATTGGCTGCTACTGCCATGGTGGTGCTGGTAGCCGACTGGAATGCTTCGGTAATCGCAGTGCGGCAGCCCGAAGCCGCCAAAATCACCTCGGCCATTTTGGCTTTCTTGGTGTAGTCGGAATACGCTGGCAAAGCCACCGCAGCCAAGATACCAATGATCGCGACCACGATCATCAATTCTATAAGGGTAAAGCCCTTTTGCATGGAACGCTTCATTAGAAACTCCTTGGTTGAAAAAATAGCAGGAACCTATCAAGCAGCAGATTCCGTGCCAGGCATTCTAGCCCTCGAATCCATCGCAACAACGCATTTTTTCCGCATTTGGCACCGGTTGTCCGGACAATTCATGGCAGCGCCCATTTGGGGCGACATTTTTGTCACTTCAACCCGATCATTTGATGCACACCTGTCGGACCATTTTCAAGTCGGTCAACCCCATCATGACCTTTTCCATGCCGTCCATTTTCAGGGTGCGCATACCGCCCTCCACGGCCGACGCAAAGAGCTCGGCCACGCGGGCGCGCTCCTGAATGAGTTTCTTGACCTCATCATTCGCCACCAATAGTTCATGCAAGCCGATTCGGCCTTTGTATCCAGTCTTATTGCATTTGTCGCAACCTACTGCTTTGTAGAGCTTGATGTGTCCGTCTTCACCGTAGGCCTTGAGCCAGCTATCGACCAGCTTCTTTCTCTCGCCCTCTGGATCGGCTTTCCATGCCTTGGAGTGACGCAATTCATCAGCGTATTCGGTCACGAATAAGCGAAACTCATCCGCGTCAGGTACATACGACGTTTTGCAGTCACACAGTTTTTTGGCCAAGCGCTGCGCCAGGATCCCCAACAAAGCATCGGCGAAGTTGAAAGGATCCATGCCCATGTCCATCAAGCGCGTGATGGATTCAGGTGCCGAATTGGTGTGCAGGGTCGAGAAGACCAAGTGCCCGGTGAGCGATGCCTCAACGCCCATGGACACGGTTTCCTTGTCGCGCGACTCGCCCACCATGATGATGTCGGGGTCGGCACGCAGAAAGGCCCGCATGATGAGCGCAAAATCGATGCCTGCTTTCTTGTTGATCTGAACCTGACGCAGTCCCTTCTGGGTGATTTCAACCGGGTCTTCTGCGGTCCAGATCTTTGTGTCCGGCGTATTGAGGAACTTGAGTATCGAGTGCAGGGTGGTGGTCTTGCCCGAGCCGGTTGGACCACACACGTAGAACAATCCATACGGTTTGCTGACGGTGGCCTCCAGGCGGGATTTGTTGTGCGGGGTCAGTCCCAGCTTTTCCAATGGAATCGGCTCGCCCGCCGCCAGTATCCGCATGACCACGTCTTCCACGCCGCCCGCGGACGGGATGGTGGCTACCCGCAATTCAATGTCCAGCGGACCATACTTCTTGAACTTGATTTTCCCGTCTTGCGGCTTGCGGCGCTCCGAGATATCCAGGTCACACATGATCTTCAGGCGCGTAACCATGGCTTGCCTGAAGTGTGCAGGCACTTCCACATAGGGAACCAGACCGCCATCAATACGAAAGCGGATGCCGGTTTTGAATTTTCCAGGCATGGGTTCGATGTGAATGTCCGACGCCTTCTGGTTGTACGCGTCAATGATGACTTTGTTCACGAATTTGACCAGCTCATTGTCTGCCGCGGCAGATTCCAGGGAGTCATCGTTGAAGCCATCGTCAAGGGCTCCACCATCCATGTCAGCCAACATCTGATCGACCGTGCTGCTGTCCGCAACTGTTCCAAACAGCTGCGCCAGGGTTTCCTGAAACTCGGTCTGCGTGGTGACACGATAGGCAAACTTGGTGATGCGGGGGAACACTTGCGGAACAACCCTTGAACCACGAACTGCCTCCGGATCCATGCACATGATGACCAAGCCTTCGGGGGACTCCTCCAACGGGATCCAGCCCTGCTCCTCAATGAACTCCCGTTTGAGCGCGCCATGCAACATCTCGGATCGAATGCGTCCAGAATTGAACGCCTCATACGGAACGCCAAAGAACTTGGCAAGCGAGGGGCCAATCTGCACTGGCCGGATCTTGTACTGCGCCATGAGCAGGTGCTCAACCGAATTTCCTTCGGTACGTGCATCCAGAATGCATTGGCTCAATTCTTCACCAGTCAGCAGCCCATCGGCCACCAGACCGTCGTATTTGGTTGCCTTGCGTCGCTGGGCCGCACTGGCCCCATTGGCACGCTGGCGGATGGCCGTAGCCAGTGTTTTGCAAAGCTCCGAAACACCATCCACCTCCAGTTCACCAAAGGGTTCATCGCTTTTGTTGTTGATCACCTGCAGCACACCATGGAGTGTGTTTCCCTCGAGTATGGGCGCCACCAGCATTTGCTTGGTGCGGTACCCCGAGCGCTTGTCCACCACTTTCAAAAACGTCAGTGCCGGGTGGATCTGCTTGAGCGCGTCGTCGTCATATACATCTGACAGGTTGAGCGATTTGCGACTGAACGCCACATAGCCTGCAATGCTCTGAGGCGAAATGGGCAGTTTGAGATCACTGCTGCTGTTGAGCCCCGTTTTGATCTTGGAAACAATGGCCGTCTGATCTTCGTTGACCGCATACAAGGTCAGTCGATCCGCATTCAGTAACTTGCAGATGTCCTGACTCGCCTCGAGCATGATTTGCTCCAGGTTTTCAGTGTCATGAATGCGCGCCGTAACATGGTGCAGTTGACGATAGAACAAGGCCTCGAAGGTCATACCCCGCTTTTGCGAAGGCAGCTTTTGTGATTCAAAGAAGGCCTGTTCCGATGATTGGTCCGACGAGCCAGAGGATAAAGCCGCATTCATATTTCAAACTCCTGACCGGCACGCATCCTGCGAATGTCGTGCGTAACATTGGGACCAAACGGTTGGGTTTGGTCAAACCGCTGTATTTCGGCCATGATAAGTTCAGTTTCCGCGGGCTTGGTGTGAGTTATGTAGATGGGATAGTTCTTCCCCTTGGCTATACAGTCCAATTCATCGGCCAGCACGGTGGGTGACAAATGCAAACTGCGCCGCGCCAGGTCCTTTTCCCGGTTGCTGAATGCTGTCTCGATCACCAACATGGCGACATTCAATTGGTTTACCCTGTCCCAGAAGGCCTGGTTTCGTTCTGTATCACCGGTAAAAACCCAGCAACCATGTCCCGCTGTGATCGCAAAACCCGCTGCTGGAACCGTATGAACGGCCGGCAGCACCTCAATGTACTTGTCTGACAGCTGAAAAGTCTGGCCAACATGAATCTCATGAAAGCTGATGAACGGTGCTTGCGGTGTGGGGATGCGGGAAAAATCGGGCCAAATGACATTGTTGAAAATATGCGCCTTTAGCGCCTGAATGGTTCCATCCAGCGCATAGATTTTCAAGGGTTCCTTGCGTTGGGCAGCGATGGCATCAACCATCAAAGGCAGCGCTGCAACATGATCAAGGTGTGAATGGCTCAAAAGGACATGATCAATGCAACGCATTTCATCCAGCGTCAGATCACCCACACCGGTACCCGCGTCCACCAAAATCTCACCGTCGATGAGGAACGATGTGGTTCTGCAATCTTTGGCAATGGCACCCGAGCATCCCAGTACACGTACTTTCACAGCGAACGCCTCATTTGGTTATGAAATTAGTGGCACCGTCCCATTCGGGGTCGAATGGGAGTAAACGCATAGAGGCTACACGTTCCGTGTACATTTGGTAAAGGAATTTTTTTGCATTCATGCGCAATAGATTCACCAACAAGACTTCCGCCTGGTCCCAGTTTTGTGCTCTGTACGCCTTGACAAACGCCCCCCAGGTTTTGAGCTCCGTGTTCAAGGCTTGGTTCAATTGGGCCGTCAAGGCCATTGGCCAAAAAATGGCTACGGCCTGCTCCTTGCCTTTGACCCGAACGCGGTCAAGCTCCTGCCAGGCAAAGTCAGGCGCCAGTTTGCGAGTCGTTTCGCTGACGACAATATCAACCCCATAAACTTTGGAAAGCCCTTCCAGTCTGGAACCCAGATTCACCGAATCGCCGATCACCGTGTAGGCGCGACGAATATTGGAGCCCATGTCACCCACACACATGGTCCCGGTATTCAGACCGATCCCAATGCCAATGTCTGGCAATCCCCGTGCACGGTGATCCAGATTGATATCACGCACTGCATTTGCCATTTCCATCGCAGACTTCACTGCGAGACAGGCGTGCTCGGGGGTGTCGACCGGGGCACCCCAAAATGCCATGACACAGTCACCCATATATTTGTCGATAGTGCCCCGGTTGGCGCGGATGATGCTAGTCAATCGGCTAAAGACGCCCGTCAGCAACTCCTGCAACTGCGTGGGCTCCATGTGCTCTGACATCTTGGTGAATCCGCGCATGTCGCAGAACATGACCGTCAACTCCCGGCTGGTGGCCTTCATGCTGTAGCTGTCCGGGTCTTTGACCATCTCATCCACGAGCTCGGGTGGAACATACGTCCCAAACAAATGCGCCAGTTCTCGTTTGGACCGGCTCTCGACAAAATAGCCGTAGCTCATATTCAGCGCAAATGCGGTCATGGTCATGACAATGGCAGCCGCCAGGGGCATGACCAGACCGAACGAAATATACAACCAAAAATTGATGGCCGTTACTGCAGCCAAAACGCCAGCGCTGAGCAGGACCGCACGCGGCGCCGAGAGCAATGGCAAGCCCACTGCCAATAACAAGCCAGCGACGGCAAGCACGAATACGTCATAGCCCATCGCGTAATCCGGTTTGAGCGGAACCTTGCCATCGAGCCATCCGGATATCAGATTTGCATGGGACTCAACGCCGGGATAGGCTTCACCCACCGGCGTGGTACGCAGGTCCTGCAAACCGGGTGCCGTGGTGCCAACCAGGATGATCTTGTCTTTCAGGGATCCGGCTGGCAATCTCCCTGCCAGCACATCCGCTGCCGAAAC
>Ga0208888_100662_pt1 | contig 14735 bp, 16 predicted proteins | sample LakWasM115_HOW13_2_FD_183929 | JGI IMG/M metagenome (GOLD analysis project Ga0208888, IMG submission 183929) | Freshwater sediment methanotrophic microbial communities from Lake Washington under simulated oxygen tension - Sediment Metagenome... | ecosystem: Environmental > Aquatic > Freshwater >...
ATTTGCAACAATTGCCGCGCGATTATCCGATTCGTGTTTTATCGCATGCGCTCGCTTTCCGGCTCTGGAAAATAGAGGGAAAACTGCCGGTTTATGAAGAAGGCGATAATGCTATGCGCATTCAGCGCATTGGCATACCTGGCCTGCAAGCGGAGCTTTAGTTAAGGTAATGCGATAGATGGGCGGTTCCAGAGAAGTTCAACGTAACTTGGAGGCTTGTGGCGTGTACGAACTTGGGGACCAGTTCGGCAAGAACAAAAGACGTGTCTTTTGGGGCGACAATTTTAGAAAGGAGCTGAAATAAAAAAGGCAGCTGACTCAAAGTAAGCTGCCTTTTATGTATATGGCGGAGAAGCAGGGATTCTACGCATATCGTCAAATAACCCATTAAAATCAACCAAACAGCCACTCAGTCATCAAATATTGTTAACTTTTTTGTTAACTTTTATGTTAACTTATTCTCTTTTTCGGAGAAAGTCTAACATGAAATCCGTTGACAATAAATACTTGGTTCAACGACCAAAAAATAAGCCTACGATGTGGTGGATGTATTACAAAATAACCAAAGAGCTTTTGGCTATGCCTCAATACAGTCATTTATCAAAAAATCATATTTTCGCAAAATCACTAGGGACAGACAGCTTAATCGAAGCAAGACGTAGAAGAGATGCTGAAATTTTCAATCTACATAAAGAAATTGATTTATATAGTGAAATCGAAAAAGATTTTAAGGAAAAATCAAAAGATTTTATTAAATATCAAGGCGGTCCCAGGCGTTATGAAGATGAACTAAAATACGGAATTGTTAATGAAGCGATTAAACAAGCGGAAATTACGAAAACACCGTACAAAAAAAATATATCAGCAAAAAATCAACTTATCTTAAATTTTCTTGAAAATAAAAAAACTGTCAATACGAAATCGTTAAAATATTTGTTAGATCTACTAATTAATGAGCGTAAAAACGATAACGCAGAAAAAACACTATACAAGATAAAAAGAGGGATTTCATGGTTTCTGACTCATGCAAATAAAAATGACATTGACATAACAAAAATCACATTTAACGAAGTGTCAGAATACATTAGCAAAGATAAAGAAGCGGATGTTGCAGGTTCAACAATAAAGGGACATCTCTATGGCTTAAGCCAAATTTGGCAACGAGCTAGGAAATCAGGAATATTATTAAATGAAATTAATCCGTTTGTCGGTCATCGCGTTAAGAAAAACACAAAACATTATGATCCATACACGTACGATGAAGTAAAACAAATGTACGATCTCGCGACAGATGAAATTAAATTATTAATTCATGCAGCATATACGACAGGAGCAAGACAGGGAGAATTATTAACATGCGATGTTCAAGTGCCGGATAATTGCGACTTTTTATGCTGGATGTTTAAATTTCAAGATGCTGGAAAAAACGAACATTCTACGCGTGTTGTACCTCTTCACTCTTCGATTTTACCTTACATTAAAGAAGGGTTTAAATTTACGATATCATCCAGAACTTTAATTAGAGATTTTAAAATAATTAAAGATGCCGTTATTGTAAATAAAATTAATACAACAACAAAAAAACCAAGAAAACTATCTTTTCATTCATTCCGAGCGACATTTATCACTGATTTAGTTATACAAAAAAAGATAAGTACGATATTGGTTTCAGCTGTAACGGGTCATATCGGCGGCGTTAAAGAAGAAGTGATTCATGACTATATCAATAATGAAGAATTATTGGCTAAGCAAAACACATTAGAACAAATCATCTGGTGATAATGTCGCACTAATGACGCCTGTCATTTATTAAATTATCAAGTAGAATGTGCGGTTTATATGGGATATAAACTAACACATAAATCAAATAAAAGCTAGCTATTAAGTTTATCACAACATACAGATAAAATAACCTTATAAACAAATATAGGGTTTTTTATATGTATATCCCAAAAGACGACATTACAACTTGCCGATGCGGCTTGAAAATTGACGAAATAACATTCGTTACAGATGACTGTATCATTTGTTATTGCGATGATTATTCAGCAATATGCATCTTGTGCGGCAACATCGACAATTATGAGTACTTCACAAACCAATTATGTGTTAATTGCTTTGAGTGGTGCACAGCATGAACACGTTATATTGGACAGAAGAAGAATACTACGCACAAGAAAAGTGGGTAAAAGAATACGCAATACTAAACGGTCACATGATACACAAATCGGACGAAAAATGGACATCGTCAAAAGAGATAGGAAACAAAAAAAATAGCAATATTCAAAATGTTTTAAATAAACTTGCAAGCTCAGGTATGCCTGCAACAATAATCAAACAAGAAGAAAAGATAAACACAAAAGACATTACAGAGAAAAGATACGAATATTTAAAATCTGTTCTAGACTTAAAAAATTATACCGATTTTGTAGCAGCAACGAAATGGTGTGACCAATATATCCTCAACTCACTTGAAACGCAAATTAAAAAGGCTATCGATAAAAACGATAAAGCCTTAAAGCTAATCAAGAAAGTTAATTGTGCAAAGAAAAATGTCGATATTAATTTAGTAAGTATTGACATATGCGGAAATGAGCTAAAACAAATAGCACGCTCATGTGCGAAGCTTTGTTTTAATTTAATCGAAGAAAATCAAATATGCTTCTTAAAAGATTTACTGTTGGATTTTAATAAAGAAGAAAATCAAAAAAGACTAAAAATTACATTACCAAAAATTGATTTTTCAAGTAGTTTAAAACCCGAACAACTATTAAAAAGATTAATTACACAAAAATGGTGGGCTAAAAAACTAAGGACTACAATAGAGCGCAACCGTTTTGCTATTTTTAGTCACGTCGGAGCAGTAGGAAAATCTATGAGCAAATACGCGCCCATTGACTCAATAGAGAATTTCAAAAAGAAATTGGCAGCGCAAGAAGCATTCATCAAAAACAATTCGGTTATAAATAAAATAACAGGTGAAACGAAAAAATTATCAGAAATTGCATCAACAAATGAAAAACGTTTCGCACAAATGTACACGCTAATTAAAGGACTAGACACATACGCAAAAGAACTTGGTTTAAAAGCAGCAATGATAACTTTAACAGCTCCAGAAAAATATCATTGCAATCCTAAACATGGAAAAAATAGCTGGCATTTATCAGACTATGCAGATCAAAAAGAAACGCAAGAATGGATAGCAGAAAACTGGAATTTAGTAACAATGCGACTAAACAAACATAAAGTTGAAAAATATTCGCTGAGAATTGCAGAAGTACACACAGATTCAACAGTACACTGGCATGCGATTATCTACTACAAAGCAGAACACGAGACAATAATAAAAAATGCGATAGCAGACGTTTGGAATTTAACAGAAAAAAGATACTGGGTAGACATAAAAAAATACAACAAAAGCACATTAAAAAGAAAAAAAAGCTATACAACATTAAATTATCAGGCTGTGATAACAGCAAAAATGGTAACTAAAAAAGGAGCGATAAAAGACGAAGACAAAAAAAGAATTGGAAAGATAGAGCACGTACTACATAAAAACTCAATAGCAGCGAATTGGATTGATATCGATCCAAAAAAAGGCTCAGGTGCGTCTTATATTTGCAAGTATATAAGTAAATCACTTCTTTTTGATGCTAGCAAAAAATCAAAATTTAATGATCAAGATGAAAATGAAGTTATAAAAAGAGATAAAAAATTTGAAGATGAATATAATTCGCTGCTTGGAGTAGCAACGACAAGATCCGTATTTAACATCAGATCATTTCAATTCTCAGGATTGCCAAAATCCGCTATAAGTTTATGGCTAATGTACAGACGCCAAAGAAACGCAAATTTAGATAATAAAATGGAAAGATTAAGAAGAGACGCGGCATGTAATAACGATTTTTGCCGCTTTATTAAATTAATAAAAGGAAACACACCAAAAATTGACTATGAAGAAAAAATTAACAGCTTTGGAGAAATAATCAAAAAAGCCGTTGGTTATACTGTAACGAACAATAGCCCAATAAGCTTATTTATTAGCAATACAAAAATATCAGACAAAACAACCTTTAAATTTTTCAAAAAAATTGAAACATTTAACGTTATAAAAAATGACTTTATGATCGTCAATAATAACGATATTTTTAAACTTTTTAATGGTGATACGTTTAATACGAACACGGTAAGAGAAAATCATAGTGTTCCAAGCGCCTGCGGCGAAAATCAAGAGAAAAAGCGGGATATTCGACTAATGAATAATTTTTACGACGATGATCCTATTTTTTGGTTTACAGAATAGGTATTTGTACCTAATAAAATAACACGTATATTAAAGCTACACTCTAGTAATATCTGTTATAATATCAGCTGTTTAAACAACAAAAATGGTGATCATTTGAAACTACTTTTGGTAACATGGGAAGACAAATTCGACATCGACCAAAACGATGCTGATCCTTTAGATTTAATAGCTGAAAAAGATAAAAAAGCTTACGAGAATAAAAAATATCTAGCTTTAATGATAGAAAACCTATCAAGTGATACTGATCTCGACTTCCGAGACCTACATCAAGAAATAAGTCATTTTCTAAGAAACAGAGACAAAGATGTAAGCAACACAAAATTGCCAGACTATCCATACGAAAAAGTACATGTATTTGACATGGAATATATTTTAAGCGTTGGATCTAAAACGCCAGAAAGAAATTTGAAGGCAATATTAGGAAAATTCAAAGGAACACCAAAGTGCGGTTATAGATATTTAAAACCAGCAGACGAAAGATTCATACGACATATTCAAGATCTAATATCAACTTTTCCAAACTGCCGCGAACTATTAGATTTTATAAGCCATTTCGCAAAACTGAGCATGTGTTCAAACTCAAAAGGATTTAGAATACCACCCGTGCTTTTAAGTGGAAATCCAGGTATCGGAAAAACAGAAGTAGTCAAACAGATTGTTAAGCTGTTAGGAGTATCTTATAGACAAATCGATTGTGCAGCACTAACATCACCCGCAGTAATATCAGGGTCAGCTATCACGTACAGCGATTCTAAGGTCGGTATCGTAGTAGAGTCAATACGAGACTCATACTATGCTAATAATTTTCTGATTCTTGACGAAATTGAAAAAGCCCGCAGAGACTCAATTAATGGCCAGGATATGCTAGGCAGCTTATACAGCTTGTTAGAACAAACAAGTGCCAAAGAATTTACAGACGAAGCACTTTGCAAACCGATGGATGCATCTCACATAAATTGGCTGGCAACGGCAAACTGGTTAGAAAGAATAGATGGACCAATGCTATCGAGATTTTATGTAATCAAAATCGGAGACGTTGAAGGGGAGCATCACAAAACTGTTACACAATCGATTTATAATTCGTTAATAGAAAAAGGAGGCTATGATAAAACGTTCTCTCAAGAATTAAATACAGACGTTTTCAGTGAATTAGAGTCGTTATCACCAAGACAAGTTAAAGTAGTACTACTAAGAGCAATGGCGCAAGCGGCTTATAACAATACTAAAAAACGCAAAATTAAAATTAACAAACAAGACTTGATTTTTGACTTTACAAAAACTGAAAAAGATAACTTTACACCAATGGGTTTTTACTAAAAATTTATCTAAATAGCGGAATTTTTCACAACAATTTGAAAACGCATTTATATAATGAATAATCCGAAAGTACATTGAAGATCGCGGGTAAAGGAAGGGATTGCATCCCTTCCTTCCGCACCATACCATCCGCATTCTTTAAAGCCAAAGCCACAACTAATTATATATTTGTTTTACATAAAAACGCTATGTCACTACGTGACGCGTCCTGAGGGCCCGCAAAATCAAGATCAAAAGCAATTTAACAGTAAAAAAGCGGGCATGGGATGATTGATAAAAGCATCGAACTGGGAAAGTACATTTTTTCGTATATAATCAAACACCAGTCGGGCTGCGCCTCCTTATCTACCTCTTCATTTTTAAAGCCTTATAAGGTAGGCACTTGTACCTATCGAACATTAGGGGCATTCTTGTAAAATGAGCAATTTCAAGGCTTCCAAAGGATTTTAAATAATTTAATTTATTTTAAAATCTTGTCTTTTTTTTAAAAACCTAAAATTTTTTTATTATTAAAAGACAGTCAACAGATTTTTAGTATGGTTGACTGGTCAACAACATAATACCGAGATAATATTGGTATAGTGCGATGTCAACAGACTATTAGAGAGATTATCTAAAATAAAGTTGATTTGGTTGACTGAAATATTAAATGTTGGCACATCATTTGAAAATTACAGGTAATTATTTAAAAGTGTAGTAATCGTACACTTTACTGGTGTAACGTTACACCTAAAAAGTGTAGTGATCGTACACTTTATCGTAATATCATTACACTTTTACAAAATATAGAAATTAAAGCATATTTCATGCCATTAATTTTTATCTGGTTGAATAATTTTTATTATAAGAGACAGTCAACAGCTTTTTTATGTGATGACAGTCATCAAGATATAAACCAAATCAATCTATTAATAACCTGGTCGGGTATTTTTTTTAACTCGCACTCCCAGATTCTGAAAACAGACCAGTGCAAATCTAATAAATGTCGATTAACCAAAGCATCTCTTTGCTTATTTCTTAATAACTTGTTTTCCCAATACTGATTATTTGAAGCAGGGGTAATATTTCTGCAATGATGACCATGCCAAAAACAACCATCAACAAAAACCGCAACTTTCTTTTTTAGGAAAACAAAATCTGGTTTACCAAAAATATTATAATTCCGACGCCAGCCAGTAATTTTGCGCCTCTTAAATAACTGTATTAATTGTAATTCTGTTGATTTATTATTGCGAGACTTGACCGAACGCATGATAGATGAGCGATCAGATTTGGAAAATGTATCCATCAATAAAGCTAGCTTTTTATAACAACCCAGTCATTTTGAAAGCCAATTTGAGTCATGGTATCTTCAAAATCCAAAATAGGCGGACGTTTAATTTGAAAGCGTACTGCTGAAGCAGGAACTTTATATTTTATAGTGAATTGTGCACCATGAGACTGCCAAGTAAATTTATGTTGATTATTGGTCTTATCAAAGCCTTCAAAATTGCCGCGTTTATTAATTTCCCAACGATATTCATTCGTATTAAACCGATGAGTTTCTTCTTCAAACAAAGTAAATTCAAGTGTGTTTACATTCCTTACAAGAATTGCAGTCCTTAAATAATCGAAACGATCTAATGCAATATTTACGCGCTCGTTCCAAATACCCAACACAGCATTTCCTGTCGCTTGAATATCATGATGTGGGTTTTCTATACCATATGAAAAATCTGGTGAATTTCTTCCAGATATTACCCTCAATGATTTACATTCGTGAGGTTTTAAATCTTGTACACTTTTTACCGACCAGGCTTGACCATCAATAACAACATCAGCTAACCCGACAGGGCTTGCTAAATGCACTCCATCAATAGCTTTTGCAAAAATATCACCCCAGTCCTCACCGCTAATATTTGCCTTACCAGTGGCAAAATTATATATAAGCCAACGACTGATCTCGTAAATCACTGCTTCCGGAAAGCACCCTAACGGATATAGCTCGGTGTTTGTCCTGTGTTTGGTGTCGCGCAACTTGGGCGGAAGCATTCAAAACCTCTTTAATAACTGCTTGGATCATAGGAACAGGCACAGCATTCCCTGCCTGCTTTCTTGTTTGTGAGTCTGTACAGACGATTTTAAACTTTTCTGAAAAACCTTGAAGTCTAAGCATTTCCCTTGGTGTTAAACGACGCTCTCCATTAACTAAAAGATAATTATATGAAGCTCCAGCACGTAAAGCACAGGAAAATGGATAACTTGAAATATGTCCGCTCTTATTTTCATGCCAAATAGACGGATTGTGATTGCTAGTATGTTTAGCCAGCCGCTTTTCTACTATCCGATCACTTGCATAATGTTTTTCATCAATATCTTTCTCAAGAATTTCTGAAAGCGGTTTGTATTTTTTAATCTTTTCAGGCCAATTGAAAGATACGTCATGATTTAAAAAGCCAACAATAAGGGTGCGCTCTCTTTTTTGAGGCAAACCATAATCAAGAGCGTTTAAAACTTTCCAATCAGTTTTATAACCCAGCGTATTTAATGTGCTAATAATTTTAGTAATTGTTTTTTTATCGTCATGTGTCGCTAATTGCTTAACATTTTCAAGGACAATCATTTGAGGCTTTTTGACCTCAAGTATACGGACTATCTCAAAAAACAATGTACCTCTAATATCATCAAAACCTTGTCTACTTCCGATAATACTAAACGGCTGACATGGAAAGCCCGCACATAACAGATCATGCTCAGGTATTTGCGCTATATCAATTTGAGTAATGTCACCATGGGGCTTAATGCCATAGTTTGCTTCATAAGCTTCTTTTGCTGCACTATCAATTTCGCAGGCAAAAAGGCACTTACCGCCATTAGAGGCAGCAGCTTGGTGAAAACCACCAATTCCAGCAAATAAGTCTATAAAGCTAAACTTCTTCATTATCAATGTGTTATGAGACCTTATTGGTTATTTTTATTGCGTATCATCTCATAAATGAAGGCGCATTAAAAGAATAACATAAGGTAAATTAATGAGCGGAAAGAAAATTTAACCTTTTTCAGAAGACGGGAGAGACTTAGAAATAACATAGGGATTAAAACGTCTAGCGTCTACAACACTTGTGCAATATTCGAGCGTTGTTGGATAAATAGTTGCTTGATCTGTATAACATCTACATTTAGTTTCCGACTTAACGCATGTTAAAAGGGTAGGAACAGAAGTAACTTTTAAAAGAGCAGCATAAGCAGGAGCGGATTCAGGAACCCCATCGATCTTAGGAGTAAAATCTGGATACGCATTAACAGGCGCAGCAGAAGCCACCGCTCCTTGCGTCGCCGCGCCCCCTGCAGCGCTTGACATCTGAACTTCGGCGGGTTTTGTCCTAAGACCTATTCTGTGAACAGCATAATAAATCATTCCGATAGCAAGCGGAACAGCAATCATCATAGCGTAAACTGCCAAAGGCATTCGCTTATCTTGTTTTGTATGAAGTTCAGCAGAAGAATAAAGGTCATAAACACGAGATGGCAATTTATAAGATCGCGTTACTGCACCAGATTTAGAACTAACGTTGTCTTGACACTCTGACCATTCATATTCCGTGCGACCCGACCATTTAGCCAATAGGTGAATGTGCCTACCGACCATGGCCTTAACGTTAGTATGAACCAATTTTGGACTCTGTGTTATGAGCCAAAAATCAATACCGTAATGCCTGTGCGTGTCTAACATGGAAATTGAGTCGTGAATCTTTCCACCACTTGAAGCTTTCCACACACGCTGAAATTCATCGACGACAATCAAATCATAAGTTTTTTTCCATTTTGGCCAATCTTCGACATAAAGTGCATCATCAGGAATTTTGTCATAAGATCTACATAAATCACAAAGTTCAGAATGACAAAAAATAGTTGTATGAGGAATTTTCAGGTTTCTAATACCGTGAATATAAAGGGCCCTAAATTTTTGTGTTTCTTGTATTTTTACAAGATTATCAACAATCCAAGCAGTTTTTCCAGTTCCTGGGCCTCCAGTTATCAACGTGATCATTATTTTATTCCTATATGCTTTATCGATAAAAGAGATGCACGGACAACAATGGCGGAAGTTAAAATTCCTAAAGCAGTACCAAAACCAGACAAATTAACGATTGCCAAAGGAACAGCTCCCATGGATTGATAACTCGATGTCACTGAAGAAACGACTGATGATGCAAGCGTATTCAAAGATGCATAAGAAATAAACCCAAGACCAAGCGAAGTCATTACACGAGCCGCGACTGATGAAGTGATAGCGAGTAAAAAAGTGGCTAAAGTCGTGGGCATGAGATTTCCTTATGAATTTTTAATTGGCGATAAAACAATCAGGCCCGCACTAAACCAAGCCATTGCAATCACTACAGGAGAGATCATCGACGCAAAATCACAATAAGGCTGGTAGCTCATAGTCAGAGTCGTTTTTGAAAGATGAACAATGTTGGGAGCTGGACAAGAACCTGAACCTAAGGACGTAGGGCTTAAAGAAAATTTTCTTTCAACAGTTTCTATGACATCTGGAGTTGGAGCAGTTCCATATTCGCTACAACCAATGTCATTAGGAAACTTCTCACAATCTGTCTTGCCAACAGTAGTGGTTTCGGCGGGAGCATTTGAAGTATTAGCAGTCGTCGTAGTACCATCAGGAGAAACAGTCTGAACAGCAGAATTAACTATAGCGTCAAAAGTACTAGGAGAAGTTTTAGTAAGACTAACTGTATCTGTTTTAGTCTGAACCTTCCCATCGGGAGTAACAGTTTGGACGGAGGGTTTAGAAACAGATGGAGTAGGAAGTGAAAGATCTAAAGGGCCGTCAGGAGCAGGCAAAGAAGAACCTGTCGGATCAGATTTTAAAATATCACTGATAACACCAGAGGGATTTGATGGATTTTTTCCAGCAAGAGAACCTCTGATACCATCAGAAGTCATTGGCGTAAAAATATCAGAACCAACACCAGAGCCAACAGACCATGGCGGAGGACCCATGCAAGCAAGACCGCGAGCAGCATGCCAACTATCCCAATAACCCTGACAGGTACTAACACCATTACCTTGAGCCGAACATCCAGACATATGAGCAGAATAGCCCTGACAATCAACAGATAAATCCTGAACTTTTGAACCATACTGATTAGTTGTTGGATCTTTAAGTACACCATTATCACTAAGATACTTCGACAAAGACTGACCAAATGATGCAGCAGGACTAACTAACAAAGTCTTAACGACAAAATCAGCAACATTTAAAGCAAGAGATGCAATTGATATATCTTGAGTAGCTTCAACTTTCATGATTACGCCATCAACAACAGGAGCCATCTCAGTTAAATAAGAAGCTCCACCAGCCAAATTATCGACAACAGAAAAACCATTTATCAAAGGTAATCCCGTAGAAGGTATAGAAGATGAAACGGCATCACCGCCAGGACCAAACCTATAACTAGTAGCTGGACCAGAACCAGCTGATTTAATCAAATTTATAGGCGGTACAGCAGCAAATACAGGAGATGATATTAAAGATAATATTATTAATTTTGAAAGGTTATCCATGCTGAACCCAATACTGCTAAAACGATTGCAAAAGTATAAAAATCTAAAATCATAAAGCCCTCCTAACAACCCTAAGACCCCAAGCGATAGCCCACGCAACAACGACAAGAGTAGAAGCTTGAATAGCATCAGACTGAGATACAACAGGACTTAACTCAACAGCTGTGTACAAGATATAATCAGAACAAGAGCTGATCGGAGTAGAAGATAAAAGAAGAGCTGAACCAGCACCAACGGTCACACATACAGCCATTTTTTTATCTCCCAAAAAAAGGTGCTGGCACAATTACCAGCACCTGAAATTCTTTAAAAATTAAAGAACTTTTTGTAACAATCTAAAAGCTTTAATACCAACTAAAACTAACAACACAGCAGCACCTGCAAGACCAATATCAACACCAGCGGTAGTCAAAGCAGCAGTAACGCCAGCATCTAACGCGAAAGCAGGAATAGTAAAAACAGATATAGCAGTAACAACAGCACTTTTTTGATAAATATTCATAACAGTAATTCCAATAAAAAATAAACCCAAAAATGGGCGGGAGATATTCGGCGATTATTTTTTAAATAACCGCCAGAATTGGGGGGATGGGCTTAAACTGTTTTTTTTTGTTCTAAAACCAAAACAGGTTGAGCAAAAGGCGTTACAACTAAAGAGCCGAAATTATTTAGCGATAACATGGCGGAGGGATCAAGCAAATACATACCAGGCTCATAAGGCTTCTGACCATTTTCTAAAAACAATGGGAATTTTCTTAATTCACCGTTCAATTCTATAAAAACATTAACTTGAAAATTCATGGAATAATTACAGCCTGATTTTTTAGATATTCCAGATCTGTTTTCAACAAACGTATCACTTACATTAACTTTTAACATTTATATTTCCTTTTTTATATTAACAACAATTTAGTTTCTATAGTGTTATGTTATAACATAACACTCATATTGTTAATAGATAGAGGAAATATAAGTGGTTAATATTTTAAGGATGTTGGTATATCAACATCCTTTAATAATAATTGACTAAATGCACGGCGCACTTGTTGCCGATGATTTTATGTATGAATTATTAACTACATGTTTTATTGATTTAGTGGCCGTTATATTGAATATTTTAAAATCGCCATTATCTTTTTTACAGCTACTTCTTGAATAAAAAGTTTGAGATTTGTCGTTGCAGTGTCCAAGACAACGAGCCGTATCTTCATGTGATAATCCGGTGTTTTTTATCATCCTTGAAAAATTATGTCTATATGTATAAGGTGAAATATAAGATTTTGAATTTGGCATTATTATTTTAGAATTGCGTCGTATTTGCTCACCTAACAATTTTCCGCTATCAATTTTAATAACTGCTTCACCATTAATATTATCTTTTAAATATTGATAATGTTCATTATCTGAGGACATAGTAAAACTGCGCTCCTCTTGTCCGTATTTCCCACCCGCGTGCGTCTTGGCTCCACAAATAGTAAACGTTAACCCCTCATTGTCGTTTTTAACTTTAACGCCACTAACGAGCTCTATTGACCTGCATCCGGTACAAAATAGAACTGATAACGCCATTAAATATTTACTATCGTTCATTTTTTCAAACATTAGTGTGGACCAGCTTTTATTTAGTTTAGCAATGGTCAATTTTTTCGATAAACTTTTTTGTACGACGCTTTTTTTGTAAATAATATGGTCATCATCAAGATATGACTTTAAAAGATTAACAATGCTTTTAAATTCCTCTATTTCTTTTTTCTTTTTAATTTCGTCAAGTTCCCCTTCTATTTCAGAAATCTTTAGTTTAGCCAATACAGTATTTGCATAGATAAAGGACGCTCTGTATTTATAGTGTGTCGATTTTCTAGGATAATCAAAAGGTGTTTTGTCGTTGTTAAAAAGTCTTGTATATGTCTTTATGTAATCTGTTTTTGTTTTAGTTGATATGTCGTTTTCTGGTATTGCTTTTATGTATTCTTTTAGTTTCTCATATTGATCGTTCATCTTTAATATTCCTTTTTTTTGACTTGCAATGATAATTATTTTTGATACACGCCTTATATTATTACCAGGTGGTAATAATATGTAGGAGCATATTTACAGTGTATCAGCAAAAATATTTATTACTAATGCAAGTCTGAAAATAATTTATTTTAGTTAGCCTGCGCGGCGGATTATTATGTTTTTATTTGTCGGTTGATATACTTATATATAAGAGATAGCAAGTCGCTATCTAAAATAAAAGGATATTAAGATGCACATACACATGCCAATTTTAAGACATATTTTTATAAAAAATGGTTATAACGTTTTTTTAAGAGATGATGGAATAAACGAAAACCGCACATCTTTTAATATTCCAGTTCCTTACACAGAAATTACATATCTTACAGATAAAGAATATCTGAAATTTGAACAAAAAATGACGGATATTTATAGCGTTGAAGAAATAATGGAAATCAATAAGAGGGGCAAAAAGAAAAAACAATATATTTTAAGAAATTAATACTAGCCTACGTGGCGCAAGATTAACACTTTTTAAAATCGACGATATAATGATAACAAGAAATGAGATTTCTCACTTCAATATAAAAGGAATATAAAAATGAAAGATTTTACACGAATTTCAAAAGAGATAGATGAGTTTATGAATCTAGATAACTATTTAGCAAATCTTAGGACTTATCATATTGATGCTTTTATTGATGCACAAAGAAATAACAATAAAAAATTAATGGGTGACGAACAATGCTTAATAGACATCTATGAAAAAGCAATAAACGAAAATGAAATTTCGTGGGATGCAAAATTAAAAGAAATGAAGGAATGGATAGATGCTAACGAAAAACAAAATCAATTAAATTAATAGGACAAATAAAATGAAAATAAAAATGTATACAACAAAAGATAATATTGACGACCTACAAGAAACAATCAAAACTGCTCTTGAAATTATTGCAATTTATAACGATGAAAATTCACTAGAGTTACAAAAAGATTGTGTAGATATTGATGTTGATTTGATCAATAGTAATAAAATTACTATTAATGATTTGATAATTTCGATCGAAAAAATGAGGGTGTCAATGAAATATTTGACAGAAAAATGGCATTCTGAAATGCAAAGTGATGAATATGTCTTTAAAAATGTCGGAGACGATGAAGAAATAGATGATTTGGATTACGAATTAAGCGATTTTGACCAGGATTTTTACAATGATGAAAAATATTCAGACTATCAAGCTTGGACTTTAGATGAGCTTTACAACGATTAATGCAAAAACGGCAACTGTTGACGGTCTACACGATAAAATTATGATTATTTTCTAGGTAAAAAAATGTTAACAAAACTGTTAACTTTTCTGTTAACTTTTTCAGATTCCACAAAATAAAAAACCCGATAAATCAATGACTTATCGGGTTTTGTTGTATATGGCGGAGAAGCAGGGATTCGAACCCTGGGAGGGGATCAACCCTCAACGGTTTTCAAGACCGCCGCTTTCGGCCGCTCAGCCACCTCTCCATACCCGGCGTATTATATAGGGTGTTATAT
>Ga0208888_100667_pt1 | contig 14712 bp, 7 predicted proteins | sample LakWasM115_HOW13_2_FD_183929 | JGI IMG/M metagenome (GOLD analysis project Ga0208888, IMG submission 183929) | Freshwater sediment methanotrophic microbial communities from Lake Washington under simulated oxygen tension - Sediment Metagenome... | ecosystem: Environmental > Aquatic > Freshwater >...
CGGTTGTTTTTTTCTTGTAGATATCAAACGTTAAATTGAAATCTCTAAAAAGTTTGGTTTCAAATCCGAAGTTGGTTTGTGTAGTCTCTTCCCATTGCAAATCAGGGTTTGAAATTCTGCCTGGACTTGAACCCGGAGTTACAGAAGTTCCATCTCCTAAAGTATAGTTTCTGCCTCCGTCAATATTAGCCAAATAACCAAAATCGCCAATCGCATCATTACCAGTTACTCCATAACCAAAACGAAGTTTTAAGTTGTCTACATAATCATTTTGTTTCCAAAACTCTTCTTTAGAAATAACCCAACCAGCAGAAAATGCCGGGAATACCCCATATTTTTTATTGGCTCCAAAACGCGAGGAACCATCTCTTCTTACTGTACCGGTAAACAGGTATTTTTCTTTGAAATCATATGTCAAACGAGTAAACAATGATGTTAAGATGTGTGGAGTACCATTGAAAGTATATCCTAATTTATGAGCCTGAGTAACCGTTGGGTCATTAAAACTGGCCAAATTATAATCATTGGTTGATAAACCTGAATGGGTTACACTGGTTTCAGTATAAATTTGGTTTTCTTTATAAGCTCCCTGACCTATCAACAAAGAAAAGCTGTGTTCATTGTACTTTCTGCTATAAGTAGCGGTGTTTTCAATATTCCAGCTAAAGCTTTTATTGTTTCTTCTGGTGATGTTGTTAAGTACTGTATTGTTTACCGTAGCGCTCAAATAAAACATTGGTGTAAAACCTTCTGCTCCCCAATAAGCTAATTTTGAACCTAAAGTAGATTTGATTTTTAAGTTTTTTATTGGTTCAATTTCGGCAAATACATTGCCCACAAAATCATCTGACCAACCAAATTGACCTAATCTTGTTTGAGCATAAGCCAATGGGTTTGTCATTTCTTGCCCAACAACATTGGAAATTCCGTAAGGATTACCGTTGCCATCCCTAATTACATAAGGACTATTATAGGCAATACCATTGGCTAAAATTGGATCCGTCTCTACTAAAGGTGTCGTAGGATCTAAGTTGATAGCTGAACTCAATGGCCCGCCATACTCACTATTAGTATTTCCTAGTCCGATATTTTTTTGATGGGTATATCCAATAGTTTGTCCAACATTTAACCATTCTTTGATTTTGTGATTGGAATTAAGTCTGAAATTTTTCTTTTCATATTGTGAGATTTGAGTCATTACAATACCTTCTTGATATTGACTACCAAATGACAAATAGAAATTAGAAACATCATTACCACCACTAATGCTTATTTCGTGTGAAAAACGTTTTGCACTATTATTAAAGATAGCTTTTTGCCAATCGGTTCCTTTACCTAAAGCACCTAAATCCGGATAAGGCACATCGCCTGTTCCGCCACCATTTACATAGCGTTCGTTCATTAAAGCTCCATACTCAGTCGCATTTAACAAATCTAATGTTCTCTCCGGAGCAGATGTTCCGGTGAAACCATTATAAGAAACAGTCATTTTCCCTTTTTTTCCTTTTTTAGTGGTAATTAAGATAACACCCGAAGCAGATCTTGAACCATAAATAGCTAAAGATGCAGCATCTTTTAGTACTTCCAATGATTCGATGTCCGATTGGTTAATTGCTCCAATTCCACCACTATCAACGATGATTCCGTCAACAACCCATATTGGGTTATTTCCGCCTTTTCCATCAAAAGTGGTAATACCTCTAACACGAACTGTTGCTGCTGAACCGGGTTGTCCTGAGTTCATTGCAATAGTCACTCCCGATGTTCTACCTTGTAGGGCTGTTTCGATTCTACCGTTAGGAACTTTTTCAAGATCTTTAGCAGTGATTTTCGAAATAGATCCGGTGACTACACTCTTCTTTTGAGTTCCGTACCCAACGTTAATAACAACTTCTTCTAAGTTATTACCTTCTTCGGCAAGTTCAATTTTCATTTCACCATCAGTAATGGTAACTTCTTTAGTAGCATATCCAATAAAAGATACAACCAATTTTGTAGCATTGGAAGGTGCATTTAAGGAAAACTTTCCATCTATATCAGTAGATGTTTGTACCGTCGTTCCTTTAACCACAACGTTAGCGCTTGGTAAAGGTAATCCTCCAGAGGATACAATTCCAGTCACCTTTTTTTGGGCTTGGGCTGATACAATAAAGACAAAAAACATAGAAAATAGGAAAAGGTTTCTCCTAAATCTTTCAGAAAATAGCTTTAAATTCATAAGCGATTAATATTATATTGGTTTTGGTTAATTTTTCAAGACATATTCTATGGCTTGTTAAGATGTTGTTAAATTATTTATTTAAAAAATAAGAGATGCTTTATCAACCACAACAAAAAATATACATAATGAAATTTTTGGGCAGAATAAATAAGAATTTAACAAAACAGCCAATAAAACAGAGCCAAACGAATCGGCAACTATACAAAATAAAGGCTCGAAAAAATTGAAAAGTAATTTACGAAAAGGTTGTTGTAAAGGTAATGTTGTAGTGTTCTGTCGTAAACTTGTATAGTTAGATGCTTAAAATGTAGTTCACCAAACCATCATCGTGCAGTAAATTGAGCTTTTTACGCAAACGATATCGTTTTATCTCCACACTTCGTATCGAAATATTCAACATTGGCGCTATCTCTTTTGAGGTTAAATTAAGTCTTAAATAAGCACAAAGTTTCAAATCACTTGGCGTTAAACTCGGATGAGCCGCTTTTATCTTCTTAAGGAAATCTTTATCAGCATTATCAAAAGCTTCTTTGAATACATTCCAAGAATCGTCTTCAGTAATGTTCCGATTAATGGTTGAGATTACCGATTTGATATTTCTACCACTATTCTCATCCGATGATTTTTTTAAATCTTCTTTAATGATGCTTAGCAATTCATTTTTCTTAATTAAACTCATAGTAGAGACAGCCAATTCTCTGTTTTTAGCATCTACATCTTGCGAAAGCTGCTCGTTTCTGAGCTTCATCAATTGCTGTTCGTTTTCTAAAGCCGCTATTTCTAACAGTAGGTTGTTTTCTTCAATAAGTTTTTCTTTTTGCTTCTGATAATAGTTTTGGTAGGCCTTATTAATATAATAAGCAATAGCTATAAATAATAATATATAAATAAACCAAGCCAAATTAGTAGCATACCAAGGCTTCTTAATCGTAAACTTATACTCAACCGTATTCTCCGGGGATGAGTTGGCAATTTTGGCTCTTACTTTAAAAGTATAATCACCAGGTTCCAAATTCTTAAAGTTGATACTCGACTTCGCGCTCCATTCACTCCACTGCCCTTGTTGTCCTTCCAACATATATTGGTACTCCACATCTATGAATCGGTTGTATTGTGGAACTGTATAGTTGAAAACAAGGTTGTTTTCGTCATGTTGCAATTCGCCTTCATCAGTAATCGATAAGTTTACTATAGGCTCACTTAATTTATTGACACTAATGTTGGTCAGAATAATGTTGTGGCTTTTGACTTTAAAGTCTGAAAGATTAATGATAAAATAACCATCCGTCTTTCCAACCAAATACTCACTATCGGATATTTGAGTAATATTTTCATACCCAATCATAGGATTCGTTATCGAAAACGGAATCGGAATTTTGTGCTTTTTTAAATCGGTATCAAAATTGCCGGAAGTAAAGTAATAAATGTAATTCTTCGTAAACAACCACATTTTATTGGACTTGTCTACATTCAATTTCCCTGATATATACTCGTCATTTTTAAAGACATCACTCAGATTGTTGTCTTTTTGAAAAGCACCGGTTTTACTATTCAGTTTAAAAACTCCTTCTCTTCCGGCAAAAAAGATAGTGCCGTTGTATTTGGCCAAACTGATGTGTTTTCCTTTATGTGGCGATTTAAGCGTGTAAAATTTATTGACTTTTGAAAAATCGGCATTGGGCAAAACTTTTATAATCCCTTTGTATTCATGACCAACATAAATTTCGTTTTTATTGGTAATTTCAAAATACCGAGACGAAATATCAAAGCCTGCTATTTTATTTCTAAAAACCCATGTATTATCCTTTTTTTCTATAACGGATAAGCCATTATAATTTCCTTGCAGAATTAGGTTTTCATGGTTGGGAACACTATTAAACTTCCAGGTCCCGGATTGTTTGCTAATAAGACGAATGTCCTCGGTGCCAATTAAAAAGGTTCCTAAATCATGACCACAGAACAATTGATTATCATGTTCAAAAAGCGCCCAAACCTGTCCTTTAGTGCCATTTACAAAATGAAATCCTTCATTTGAGGCCAAACTTTTATAAAACAAACCTTGATTGGTTCCAATGTAAATTCGGTCTTTGAATTTGATCGAAGCATACACCGTTCCCAAATAACCAATATCATCTTTGTAACTTTTAATCGGGGATTGCAGGTTGATACAATCAATTCCGTTATCCAAACCTAACCAAAGGTTGTTATCGGCATCTTCATTGATGGATAAAATGGTATTGTTGCTTAGCCCAATGTTCTGGGTAATATGATATCGTATCTTACCTTGCTTGTCTAGGATGTAAATTCCGTTTGAAATTGTCCCAAGGGCAAAGCCACCGTCGGAAAGCATTTTGGCACAAAAAATGGAATTCGGTTTTAATTCGGCTTCCGATTCAAAATAAAATGGATCCAGCTTTTTATCTTCCCATTTAAAAACTCCGGCTCTTTCTGTTTGAAACAACAAACCGTCTTTGTGCTTGTAGATTTCAACAATTCTGTTGTTTTTAATGCGTTCATCATTGCATACCAAGACACTTTTACCGTTAACTACTTCATACAAACCTTCACCAACCGCTTGAAAATAAATCGAATTGTTAATCTTATAACATCTGAAAATATAAGGATGATTATCAATAAACTGAAAACTGCCGTCCTTGGAATTGTAAACGTAAATCCTATTGAAAGACTGAAACAGAACCCATTGATCTAAGTTGATGATGTTCCAAAAATGCTCATCTTCAATCAGCTTGTTTTTTATTTTTTGGCTTAATGAAGTATACCTTAAAGCACCGTTGGATTGACGTTTCCAAAAACCAAATTCCATATAACAACCCGTATAAATCCTGTCATTAACCACTCTGACGGAACGTATAATAGTTTCATTTGGCGATGGATATAAAGTCCAGTTCGAACCATTAAATTCCAATAAGCCTTCGTTGTTAGCAAAATAAACAAACTGATTGTTGTCCTGCGTAACCATCCAGTTTTGATTTCCGGCGCCATAAACCGTTGAACCATATTTTACAATGGGTGGCAACTCTTGCGCTGTAAGTTGACAAACAAACAACAAGGCTATCAAAACGGTTTTTAAAGACGACTTATACTGGAACATAAATTTTAGTTGGATTATAAGAATGGTAAAAATATTGTTTCATTTCTAATTCATCAAGCTAAAAACAAAAAAATGTGATTCGTTCGGTGCCATTTCTCATTTCAGAAATGATTATCTTTGCCAACATTCCCTTTTTTGCTATGAAAAGTACTGAAATTGCCACGTTAGAACCAAAGAAAAATATCCTCATCAAAGGGGCACAAATCCACAATTTAAAGAATTTGGATGTCGTAATTCCGCGCAACGAATTGGTAGTCATCACCGGGCTTTCAGGTTCCGGAAAATCAAGCTTGGCTTTTGATACGCTTTATGCCGAAGGACAACGCCGCTATGTAGAAAGCTTGTCTTCCTATGCGCGTCAATTCTTGGGCCGATTAGACAAACCCAAAGTAGAATACATCAAAGGCATTGCTCCGGCGATTGCCATTGAACAAAAAGTAAACACTACGAATGCCCGTTCCACCGTTGGGACTTCTACCGAAATTTATGATTATCTAAAATTGCTTTTTGCCCGAATTGGAAAAACCTTTTCGCCAATTTCCGGCAATGAAGTCAAAAAAGATACGGTTTCTGATGTAGTCAATGCGGTGAAACAATTTGATATTGACAGCAAATGGCTGCTCCTCTCTCCTATTCATTTAGAAGAAGGCCGAAAGCTGGAAGACAAACTAAAAGTGCTATTGCAACAAGGTTTTGCCCGTATCTTAGTGAATAACGAAATGGTACGTTTGGATGAAATCGAACAGCATTCATTAGACAACAAAGATATCTTATTAATCATCGACCGAATCGTTGTCAAAGATGAAGAAGATTTTTACAACCGATTGGCCGACGCCGTGCAAACTGCTTTCTTTGAAGGCAAAGGCATTTGCTTTTTACAGGAATTAGACACCAAAAAACGAATGGAATTCAGCGCCAATTTTGAGTTGGATGGCATTACGTTTTTGGAACCTAACATTCATCTTTTCAGTTTCAACAATCCGTATGGTGCTTGCCCAACTTGCGAAGGCTATGGCAATATCATTGGCATTGATGACGAATTGGTGATTCCTAATTCAGCCTTGTCTGTTTATGAAAATGCCGTTTATCCCTGGCGTGGCGAAAGCATGAGCTGGTATCGTGACCAATTGGTCAACAACGCTTATAAATTTGATTTCCCGATTCACAAACCTTACTTTGAATTAAGCGAAGAACAAAAGGATTTGATTTGGAAAGGCAATGCATTCTTCACTGGTTTAGACGATTTCTTTCAGGAATTGGAAGAGAAAAATTATAAAATCCAAAACCGCGTGATGCTGTCGCGGTATCGTGGAAAAACTAAATGCAACACCTGCAAAGGCAAGCGTCTGCGCAAGGAAGCTAATTACATAACCGTTGGCGGCAAAACGATTTCCGAATTGGTGGATCTATCTATCAAACGATTGATTCCATTCTTCAATGATTTGAATCTTTCCGAATACGATCAAAAAGTAGCCAAACGCCTTCTGATAGAAATCAACAACCGATTGGCTTTTTTGAGCGATGTTGGTTTGGATTATCTGACGTTGAATCGAAATTCCGCCACGCTTTCCGGAGGAGAATCGCAACGCATTAACTTGGCAACCTCTTTAGGAAGCAGCTTGGTCGGTTCGATGTATATTTTAGATGAACCTAGCATTGGTCTGCATCCGAAAGACACGGAACGCTTGATAAAAGTATTAAAGAATCTGCGTGATTTAGGCAATACTGTTAGAACATGATGAAGATATTATGAAAGCCGCCGACAGAATCATCGATATTGGTCCGGAAGCGGGAACTTTTGGTGGCGAATTAGTAGCCGAAGGTAATTTTGCAGAAATCCTCCAGGCCGATTCTCTAACAGCTAAATATTTAAACGGTCAATTGGAAATTGCTGTGCCTAAGAAACGTAGAAAATCAAACAATTTTATTGAAATCAAAGGTGCTCGCGAGAACAACCTGCAAAATGTTGACGTAGCCTTTCCATTAGAAAGTCTGACTGTAATTACCGGAGTTTCCGGTAGCGGAAAAAGTACTCTGGTCAAAAAGATTCTTTTCCCGGCCATGCAGAAAAAGCTCGAAGGAATTGGCGATAAAGCGGGACAATTCAGCGAAATGACCGGAAGTTTTTCCCATATCAAGCACATCGAATACGTAGATCAAAATCCAATCGGAAGAAGTTCGCGCTCGAATCCTGTGACGTATATTAAAGCCTACGATGACATTCGCGATTTGTATGCCAAAGAAAAACTATCCAAAGTTCGTGGCTATCAGGCCAAACATTTTTCATTTAATGTGGATGGCGGACGTTGTGAAACCTGTAAAGGCGAAGGTTCTATCAATGTGGAAATGGTTTTCATGGCGGATGTTTCTTTGCCTTGCGATACTTGTGGTGGCAAACGTTTCAAAAAAGAAGTATTGGAAGTAGCTTTCGAAGGCAAAAACATTGATGACATTTTAACAATGACGATTGATGATGCCATTGCTTTCTTTGCCGAAAACAAACAGACCAAAATCACGCAAAAACTACAACCGCTGCAAGATGTTGGTTTGGGTTATGTTCAATTAGGGCAATCCTCTTCTACCCTTTCCGGTGGAGAAGCACAGCGTATTAAGTTGGCCTCCTTCTTAGTGAAAGGGGTTACCAAAGAGAAAGCCTTATTCGTTTTTGACGAACCGACTACCGGTTTGCATTTTCATGATATTAAAAAACTATTGGCATCCTTTGACGCCTTGATTGAAAAAGGCCATTCCATCATTGTCATTGAACATAATCTCGACTTAATAAAATGTGCTGACTGGATTATCGATTTGGGTCCGGAAGGTGGTGAAAACGGTGGGCAATTGCTGGCGGTAGGAACTCCGGAAGAGATTGTAAAGAACAAAAAATCGATTACCGGTTCTTACCTGAAAGACAAATTATAAAACCAAAAAGCCTTCCAAATTGGAAGGCTTTTTTATTGAGTTTTGGTTGCATTATTCTACGACAACTTTTTTGGTCACTTTTTTTGTTGGGGTTTGCAGAACGGCTAAATAGATTCCTTTGGTCAAACCCTCTAACGGAACGGATTCAATTAAATGAGCATTCTGCATTTCTTTTTGGAAGACAACTTTTCCTTGCACATCAATCATCGAAAAGGTATAACTTGTCTCCGCAATGGTACCTATATTAATATTCAAAGTATCCTTTGCCGGACTTGGATAAAAGCTCACCTGACTGTCATTTTGAAAATCGTCATTCGCTAAAGCCGAAGTTGCGGCAATGGCAAAATGCATCGTAGCTCCAATAGTAGCTTTGGCCACATTGTAGTTATAAACCGGATCCATATAAATCAACAAATCGGTATTGGTGTGTTTGTGAGTAGTTTCATTGGTTTCGAAAAGCCCAGTGATGATTTCATTATTACTTTGAAAAGACATATAATCCGAAGCATAAGCATAAGACAACTCGGTATTCAATGGCGAATACAATCCAACGCAGGTAATCAACTCATCAGTCATGGTACTCGAGAGCGCGTTATTGGTGGAAGGTGTAGTATTGGTATCTCTTTCGCAAGTGATGGTATCATTGGTCAATCCGGCAACGCCACCCACTTCGTCTAAATTTAGAACCAAACGAATGTCCATTTTGGGTGTCGTTCCATTAACAACCGCACTCACATAGTGTTTACTTCCGTACAATCCATCTTCTTCCCCACTGAAATTGATAAATTTTATGGAGTATTCCGTTGGAATGTTTTGCAACAATCTGGCGGTTTCCAAAATTGAAACCAGTCCGCTACCATTGTCATTAGTCCCTGTACCACCAATAGAATCATAATGGCCACAAACAATCACATAAGTATTTGGATAAAGAGTTCCCACTTTGGTTACAATCAAATTTTTGCAAACCGCTGTTGAGCCCGAATAAGTATAATCATCTTCTTGAATTTGAGTAGCCGTATATCCAAAACTCAAGTATTTATTCTTCAACCAGGTGAACGTATTATTTAAGGCGGTAGTTCCTCGTTTTTTAAGTCCTAAGTTTTCGTATTGCGTTAAATTGGTGGTAATGTTGGTCTGCGAACACTGAGCAACAATACTACCATAATAGGGAATGTAGGTTTGGCTAAAGCCATTTGCTGTTAGGAGTAACAAGGAAAATGAAAATAATAGGTTTTTCATCGATGAAGGAATACTAATGGGTTGGTTTTATTTGTAAACGGAAACAAATGTACTAAAAAAACAATTCAATTATCAATTACAGAATAATATAACCGGAAGAAATCAAGCAATCACAATCGACATAACAAACTGACTCACTACTACTTATATTTTATTAATCAAACCTTAAGAATTCATTTACGGGTTATGGCACACGTATTGAAATATGCTATACAACAGAAACAATTTTTGTTCGAAGCCGCTGAAAATCGAAAGAGTAAGCAAAAAACTCAAAATTAGAATGATTATGAAAAAAATTACCCTTTTAGTAGCTAGCATTTTACTGGTTGGAAGTGTAGCGAATGCATCAGAAATAATCAAAAATTCTGATGGAAGAAACAGAAGTAGATACAGCTTTGACGAGCCAATCTCATTCACAGAAAGAGGCATTGAGTTTTTCGTTTTTCCAAATGGAGAATTTGATTTCAATACCCGACCACAAGACAGTCAAGGAGATTATTTCTACAAGACTGCCGGAAGAAAAGGAACAGCAACTTCGGCAAGAGGCGGAGTTAATTATGGTGTTCTAATTGAACATGATAGTTTTGGTAGAGTTCGAAGAATCGGAAACACCTTTGTTAACTATGATTCCAGAGATAGGGTAAACAGAATTGGTACTGTTTATATGAGATACAACCGTTATGCTTTGACGCAAATTGGTGGAATGCAATTGGTTTACAACCGCAGAGGCCAACTTGTAGATATGATTGGTAATGTAAAAGGAAACAGAAATTACGGTTATGCCTACAACTACAATGACGGTTATTACAATGATGATTATGATAATGGTTATGGAGGTTCAACTGCTAATGATGATAGTACTTACTACTATAAAAAAGACGGTTCAAAAGCAAAAGTAGAAGACGACAAAGACAATAAATAAGGTTAGGTTAGTTTTGATTGGTTAGAGTTTTGATGAAAAAAATCCCGCAAAGTGAAAACGATGCGGGATTTTTGATTTTTATCTGAACGAATTATTAATGTCCTCCACTTACTTTTTTATCAAAATCAATTCCTTGATTTTTTAATATGCCACCAACTTTCCAGGCATAAAAAGCTAGGTAAGCAAAACAAAACACTCCCACTATATAACTCGCATGGATATTGGTCATGTCGGCCACATATCCTTGTAACCAACTTACAATACCACCACCCATAATCATCATGATTAAGAAGCTACTGCCCTGACTGGTATGTTTTCCTAATCCGCTGATTGCTAATGTAAAAATACAAGGCCACAGTGTGCTGCAGAATAACCCAACACTGGTAAAGGCATAAACACTCACCATTCCTTCAGTAGCCATACCGGTTGCCAAAGCTAAAATTCCCAAAACCGAGAAGATTAATAACATTCGAGCCGGATTTCCTTTGCTGGCCATATCGGCAAATATTAATACCAATATAATTAGCGCATAAACATAAAATGGAGTCAAATCGTGATTCATAAATTTATTAACGCCCAAGAATACACCGAAGGCCAAGTACGGAGCAATGAAACGCAAAATCCTTTGTGTACTCATATTATCAGTAAAAGCTTCTACAGCTCCAGTCCAACGACCAATCATCAAACTAGCCCAATACAATGAGATAAATGGCGCTACGTCTTTGGTCAAAAAGCCTAAGTTTTTCTCCATATAAGCCGGCAAATTACTCGCTGTGGAAACTTCCACGCCAACGTAAACGAAAATACCAATCATACCTAAAATCAATTGCGGATATTGTAATGCCGAACTTCTGCTGGCATTGGTATCATCGTCACTTTCAACAACCGCTTTGGGTTTGTCCGGTATGGAAGACAATTTCAATAACACAGCTACTAGTAAAAAGGCGGCTCCTAATACTAAATAAGGAACCTTTACACTTTCAATACTCATTTCCGTGTTGGTCGAAGTGGCCGCTCCGAAAATAGCAAAACTCACAATAAGTGGCCCGATAGTAGTTCCTAAATTGTTGATTCCACCTGCCAATGTTAATCGCTGAGAGCCTGTAGTAATAGGGCCTAAAGCAATTGCCAAAGGATTAGCTACGGTTTGTTGCAAAGAAAAACCAAGCGCTACCGTAAACAATCCGGAAAGCATTAATGGAAATGAGTGCATATTGGCTGCCGGGTAAAACAATAAAGTTCCTAATGCCGAAATAACAAGCCCTAAAGCCAATGAGTTTTTGTATCCGATTCGGTTAATTAAATCGCCTTTGGTTAAATACGAAATAACCATATAAATGATAGAACCAACAGTATAGGCCACATAAAAAGCAACGGAAACCAACTGGCTTTGTCCTTGTGTTAAATCAAATGCTTTTCGGAAAACAGGAATTAAAATATCGTTACTCGCGGCAACAAATCCCCAAAAAAAGAATACGGTTACCAGCGGAATAAATTGCGCCCAATTGGTTTTAGTTTGTTCTGAATTCATAAAATTAGTTTTAGTTTGGTTGGTTTTTAATTTATTGGTTTAAAAGAAATAGCTGCGCCACCGCCTTTAGCCAAATGTAATTTAATTTTTGACTTTGAGGTGACTTGTATAGTTTTTATAGCGTAGGATTTTGGATTATTTTGCCAATCGGCATCGGCACCGTCCTGATATATAATGGCTTGGTATTTCTTGTTTGGTGAAAGAAAATCAAGTTTGATTTCGGTATCTCTGGCATTTTCATCGGTAATGGCACCCAAAAACCAGTTCTCCGAATGTTTGTCTTTACGCGCAATCGTTAAATAATCACCTGGCTCCGCTTCTAAATATTTACTGTCCTGCCAATCATCGGCCACATCGCGAATGAATTGAAAGGCATCTAAATGTTTTTCATAATTTTCCGGCAAATCGGCAGCCATTTGCAAAGGCGAATACATCGTTACATACAAAGCCAATTGCTTAGCCAAAGTTGTATGCACTTGCTCTGTTTTGGTTGGATTATAAACACTCATTTTGATTTCAAAAATGCCCGGTGTATAATCCATAGGCCCTCCCAATAATCTGGTAAAGGGTAAAATGGTTTCGTGCATTGGCGGATTCCCATTGCTCCAGGCATTGAATTCATTGCCACGGGCCGCTTCTGCTGCGATATAATTTGGATACGTTCTACTATAACCGGTTGGACGGGAACTTTCGTGGGAGTTGACCATCAACTTATAATCAGCGGCGCGTTGGGCTACAAAGTTGAAATGATTCACCATCGTTTGTCCGTCATGAAATTCACCACGCGGAATAATTCGGCCCACATACCCCGATTTCACTGCCGGATAGCCGTATTTTTTCATCAAATCAAAAGCCCGGTCTAAATGTCTTTCATAATTAGCCACTGAACCCGAAGTTTCATGATGCATAATCATTTTAATTCCTTTAGATTTTGCATAATCATTCACCGCTTTCAAATCAAAATCAGGATAAGGTGTCGTGAAATCAAATACATTTTCTTTCCAGTTGCCAAACCAGTCTTCCCAACCTACATTCCAGCCTTCTACCAAAACACCATCGAAACCATACTTGGCCGCAAAGTCAATATAGCGTTTGGTATTTTCGGTAGTAGCTCCATGCTTTCCGGACGGAATCAAATCTTTGGTCAAAGTATTTTGTGCATTTTGCGAACCGGCATAATCCCAAGTTGATTTCCCTACGTGCATTTCCCACCAAATCCCAACATACTTCATCGGCTTGATCCAGGAAGTGTCGTCAATTTTGGAAGGCTCGTTTAAGTTTAAAATCATTTTAGAACCCACGATATCGCGAGCATCATCACTCACCATAATGGTTCTCCATGGCGAAACACAAGGCGCTTGCAAATAAGCTTTATCACCAATGGCATTCGGCACCAAACGGGAAGTCAGTTTATACTCATTGGGAACCAAATCCAAATGCATTACCGGATAATTCACCACAGCTGCTTCAAAAATGTTAATATACAATCCGTCAGCTGATTTCATCATCAAAGGCGATTGCACTACATATTTTCCGGCTATGGATTTCAATCCGATTCCGTTGTTTTTGTTGATGGTTTCCGTGTTTACTTCGGACAATTTGGTTTCATTATAGGCATATTCCTGGCTGTCAAAATCGCCCGGAAGCCAGAAGGTTTTATGGTTTCCGGCCAAATTGAATTGCGACACTTCATCCGAAATGATAAAGTAATTTAAGTTGGCTTGCTTTGGAAATTCATAACGAAATGCCACACCTTCATCAAAAGCCTTGAAAATAATATTGACTTTCCTTCCGCTATTTTTTTGCAAAAGCGAAATAGTCATTTCATTGTAATTGTTCTTGATATTGGCTTGTTCGCCCAAGACCGGCTGCCAAGACTCGTTAACCGATTTATTTGCGGTGTTTTCAATACTAAAACCCGAAGTCAAATCGCCTCCTTCTTTTAATTTTATTCCTAAACCACTTTGAAGAATGACTGCTTTATTTTTATAGGAAACGGAGTAAGTAGGTTTGCCATCAGCGGAAAGTTTAAAATCTAAAGTAATGGCTTTTGAAGGTGACTGAATGTTTTGAGCGAAAGAAGAAACTACAAAAAATAACAGTCCTAATAGTTGTGTGTTTTTCATGTAAAAGAGTGTTGCGTAAGGTTATTTCTGAAATGCTCATTTTTTGATGTCAAAATTTGAACTATTCTAAAAAACTTTCCTTTATTTTTTATAAAAATACATTTATATAAAAGAACACCAAACCACCGCCTTAATTAGTTATTAACGAAATCGATTTCTTAGATAGTTTTTCCTTTATTTTTTGGCAAAAAAAAATCCCGAACGAATCGGGATAGTCTTTATTATTTCTCATCAACATAATCCTGAAGATAAGCAAATCTTGGGGTGAGTTTGCCGTTTTCGGTCATCTTGGCGCGTTGCAGAATGCCGTCTTTATCTCCGTTGAAAAAAGCCGGAATGACGTGTTGCATAAACATTTCGCCAAAGCCTTCGCTGGCATCTTTTGGTAATTCGCAAGGCAAATTATCCACCGACATCACCATAATAGAACCCGGATGCGAGTAAGGAACCTCTTTATTTTCACTTGGCAAATAACCAAAAAAAGGTTCGGCAATAGTCGAGGCTTTTATAGTACAGGCAATGGGTCCGTCAACATCACAGGAAATATCCGCCACCACTTTTATTTTACAATCCGGTGCGTTAAGCATTTCCCGGGTTAGAATATCAGGAGAACCGTTTCCGTGAAAATGTCCGGCCATA
>Ga0208888_100670_pt1 | contig 14668 bp, 13 predicted proteins | sample LakWasM115_HOW13_2_FD_183929 | JGI IMG/M metagenome (GOLD analysis project Ga0208888, IMG submission 183929) | Freshwater sediment methanotrophic microbial communities from Lake Washington under simulated oxygen tension - Sediment Metagenome... | ecosystem: Environmental > Aquatic > Freshwater >...
ACAACACCGGCGAGGTGGTGGTGGTGCCCCTGGCCGCCAATTGGTCAGACGTAGGCGCCTGGAACGCGGTGTGGGAGATCAGCGCCAAAGACGCTGATGGCAATGCGCTGCAAGGCGACGCCCTGGCCATTGACACCCGCAACACCCTGGTGATGGCGCAATCGCGCCTGGTGGCCTGCGTGGGCTTGGACGACGCTGTGGTGATTGAAACCCCCGATGCCGTGCTGGTGGCCAGCCGCAGCCACATTCAAAAGGTCAAAGACGTTGTCAATCACCTGAAGGCCACCGGCCGCACCGAGGCCGGCAGCAGCCGCAAGGTGCACCGCCCCTGGGGCTGGTACGACAGCGTGGACGCGGGCGACCGCTTTCAGGTCAAGCGCATTGTGGTCAAACCCGGTGCAGCCTTGTCGCTGCAAATGCACCACCACCGTGCCGAGCACTGGATTGTGGTGCAGGGCACAGCCCAGGTTACCCGGGGCGACCAGGTGTTTTTGGTCAGCGAAAACCAAAGCACCTACATCCCCCTGGGCGAAAAGCACCGGCTAGAGAACCCCGGCAAGCTGCCGCTCGAGATGATTGAGGTGCAAAGCGGCACTTACCTGGGTGAGGATGACATTGTGCGGTTTCAAGACGTATACGGCCGGCAGGCCTAGCACCCATGCCAAGGCTGCATAGGGGCAGCCTTTTTATTTTTGTAGCGTAAATCTGGTTGATCACAACCGAGGGAGGGATTTTTTGGCTACGTTCTCAATGAGAAGTTCAGCTTCGCTCATGCGCTTTGCCGTGCATGCGGTCGATTGGTTTGCCTTTGCCGGGGCCGGTCTGGCTTCCTATTTGTGGCGCTTTGATGGCGAGGCCGTGTTGCCGCTGCCGCAGGTGTATGCCTTGCTGATCATTCAAATGGCCACCTTGATGACCCTGGTGTCGTCTGCTGTTTACCGCAATTGGCGTGGTGGGCAGTTCAAGGCCATGCTGGGCCGCGTGGGGGTTAGCTGGGCCATCACCTGGGCCCTGCTGATGACATGGCTGGTGCTGACCAAAAGCAGTGGCGATTTTTCTCGCATCTGGCTGCTGACCTGGGCCGGTACATCACTTGGCATCTCGTGGTTGGCTCGCCTGGGCGTGTTTTTGATCATGAGCTACATGCGTGGCCGGCAGGTGAATCACATGCGGGTGCTGCTGGTGGGCGGGGGCGGGCCGGTAGCCGCCATACGCCGCCGCGTTAAAACCAGCACCTGGACGGGTTACGACCTGACGGGTGTGGTGTCGATGGACGACATCGATGCCCTGCATTACTCATTGGGCCAGCTAGACCCCGACGAGGTGTGGATTTGCCCACCCGCCAACGACATGAGCAGCATCCAGCCCGTGCTGAACGAGCTGCGTCACAGCACGGCCAATATCCGCCTGGTGCCCGACATGGGCGCCTTTCAGATGGTGAACAACGGCCTGAGTGTGGTGCTGGGCATGCCCATGCTCGACATCTCTAGCTCGCCCATGTCGGGCTTCAACATGATCGTGAAGTGGCTGGAAGACAAGATTGTGGCCAGCCTGATTTTGATCTTGATATCACCTATCTTGGCGGTGATCGCGATTGCCGTGAAAGTAACCTCGCCCGGCCCGGTGATCTTCAAGCAAAAGCGCCATGGCTGGAACGGCGAAGAAATTGAGGTCTACAAGTTCAGAAGCATGGTGGTGCACAACGAGCACACAGGCCATGTAACACAAGCCAAAAAAGGCGATTCGCGCATCACCCCACTGGGGGCCTTTTTAAGGAGCAGCAGCTTGGATGAATTGCCCCAGTTCGTGAATGTCTTGCAAGGCCGCATGAGCATCGTGGGCCCACGCCCACATGCCGTGGCACACAACATGCAATACCGCGAACTGATCCCACGCTACATGTTGCGGCACAAGGTCAAACCTGGCATCACGGGATGGGCTCAGGTGAATGGATTACGAGGTGAAACGGATACTGTAGACAAGATGGATGCTCGAGTTCAGGCTGACCTTTATTATATTGAAAACTGGTCTGTGTGGTTGGATCTTAAGATTATTCTGATGACCATATTTAAAGGTTTTTTCAATAAAAATGCCTATTGATATTAAATATTGAGTTGCATATGAAAATCAATTTCAATAAGTCCAAGGGATTTTGGAATGCGCTAATATTGATATTTTCCCGTTTTTCCACTCTGGTCCTCCAGTTGATTTCCATTCCAATTATGGCACGTGCGTTGGGCGCGTCAGGAATGGGGGAGCTTGCTTACGCTCAATCAATAATGCAGGTTGCTGCTGTTTTCATTGATTTTGGCTTTAATGCTACAGCGATTAGATCTGTCAAATTATCGTCGAGTAAGCCTGATGAGTTGGTGAAAATATTTTGGGGTATTTTGGCTAGTAAGTTCCTTATATTCTCAATTGTGTATTTCTTCTCGGGGATGATTCTGTTTCGAGACTTTTCGGCGTCAATTATTTTTTCAGGCGGTCTCTTCCTGTTGGGAATTGTTTTGACTCCAGTGTGGCTTTATCAGGGACTAGAGGCCGTCGGGGTCTATGCACTTCTTCAAATCTTATTTCGATTGTTTTCTGTAGCGTTAATATATTTTTACGTTAAGGATTATTCAGATCTCTATTTGGCTGCATTTTTTATTTTTTCAGCTGATTTTTTGATTGGGATTGGGTGTTTTTCCTATGCGCTAAGATGCATGGTGCCGGGGAAGCCAATCTTAGACATTGATTTTATAAAGCCCCAGTTAAAAAGTGGGTTTGATGCGTGGGTTGGGTCTTTAATGGCCAATCTAATATCGCTATCGACGCCCTTCTTTTTGAAAAATTATGGCGGTGGATATAGCGTGGTTGGGTATTATTCTGCAGCAGACAAGATAGTAAAAGCATTTCACTCAGTTGTTTGGCCTACTGTTCAATCTTATCATTCATCCATCTGCCACATGACTGAAATTGGAAGTGCTGCGCTTCCGGCGATGCGGAGAAAAATAATATTGACAATTATGTTTGGTGCGGTGGCTTTTTGTATTGTTTGTCAGTTTCTTTCAGATTATATTGTGTTGGTAATGTATGGCGATAAATTTGATTTGGCTGCAGATTATTTGAGGGTGTATTCTTTTTACAATGTGTTTGCTGCTTTGAATGTGTGTTTGATTTATTATTACTATTATGCCTACGGACGAACCGCTGTCGTGAGAAAGTTGTATTTTTTCGAGGCGATTTTTTATTTCGCAGGTTTGGCTATATTTTTAACGTTTGAATTTTCTATGCCAGTGGTTTTCGTCATTGTGGCTTCTGAGCTCGCATTTTCTATATTTTTGCTAATGTTTTTGAGGGGAGGCAGCAATGAACGGGCCTAAAGTTTCGATAATAATATGTAATTATAATTATGGTCGTTATATTGAGAATTGCATCAATTCTGCTCTTTGTCAAAGTTATGGCAACGTTGAGATTATTGTTGTCGATGATGGGTCGACTGACGATTCGGTGGATATTGTAAATCGTTTTGGTGATTCGGTTACTCTTATTCGGAAAGCCAATGGAGGGCAAATTAGTGCATACAATTATGGATTTGATGCGTCATCCGGTGATATTCTTTTTTTCTTGGATTCTGATGATGCATATGATTCGAATTTGGTAGAAAGGGTCATCTCTTCTTTTGCGGATGGTGTTGCCAAGGTTCACTTTGGACTTCGATTATTTAATGAGCTTGGCGATGTAATCGCAGGAAGAGTTCCCCGCGTACTTGAGCACGGAAATTTCAGAGAGAAAATAATTAAAGAAGGTTATTTATACTGCTCGGCGCCTGGTTCCGGGAATGCTTATGCCCGATGGGCAATTGAAGCTCTATTCCCATTACCAATCCTGGAATCCGACAAGCATGGTGCAGATTTTTATTTAATATATGCAGCCGCGTTGTTTGGCGATGTTGTGGCTATTGATGAAAACATCGCGTCCTATCGTATTCAGTCCGAAAAAAATGCTGACAAAGGATTAATATTTGGTAACTCTGCCCAGAATGGACGAGAGCCAGGCCGGCAACTCCTTCGCTCCAATAATTTCAGGCAGCATATCTTGAAGGTTTCCCATGGTGAGATCGACGTCCCTCTTTATCTGAGTTCTTTTCCTGTTGAAAAGGTTGCGTTGGTATCGGTCGTTTTTTCTGCAATAGATTATCGGCGTGGTGTCTATGCTGGCTGCGTTCGTATTCCGTACTTTCAGAAGTCTTTAAAGAACTCCGTGTATTTTGGATTCGCAGAGAAGTTTTTGCTTCTTTGGTGGGCGGTTTTGGTCGTTTTTCTGCCGAGACCACTTGGGTTTTATTTGGCCAGGTATTTGTCAAACGCTGCTGCACGTTAAATATCATGCATTATTTTTTGAATAAGCCTGCGACTTGGATTAATGCTGGTTTTTTGCCTTTTGCTATATGCTATATGCTGATAGCAATCCCATATTGCGTATATAGTGATTCTCTCGCTTTTCCATTGCTTCGAACTATCCCTATTGCATATCATTTATTTTTCTGTGTATTTTATTTCTTTTTGATTTATTTCGCATATCAGCTTGGCTCTGTGTTTGCGCAATCATTTTTGTGGCGCCGTGTAAGGAGTTCTAATCAAGAAGGGGGCGCCATTCTCTACTATATATTCGCAGTTGTGGCCTTGGTGTCGGTTGGGACACATATCTATCAGGCGCTAACCGCTGGTGCTGGGTATGCTAGTGGTGGCTTTGTTGGCGCGCGGGAGGAGTTCTCTGCTGCGGGCGCAGGAATCTTGATTCGACTGAATCTTATTGCAGTGCCAGGTTTGTGTTATCTCGAAAAGGATATAAAAAAGATTCGAGCGATTTTGATCGTTTTTGGAGTTTTGGCTGTTGTCCGCGCATTTCTGATGAGTGAGCGAATGGCTATGCTTGAGTATTTGTTGATACTTTTTGTTGTTCTAAGAATAAAAAATATAGTTCCAAAAAATAAAAATGTAATTTTTATTCTGACGGTTACGGCGCTCTTTTTTTCATTAATTCAGTTGCTCAGATTTTTGTTTCAGAGTGAGATTGATCGAAATTTGGCTGAAGCCGGGTCCGAAGGTGTTCTTAATTTGTTTATGATTTATTATGCGGATACGCAAAATAAATTCTATCAGTTATTTTTCTACGATATTGAATATCCCTACACGACTTGGTCAGCTTTTTATCGCGCGCTATTGTATGGAAAAGACTCCTTGCGAGAGTATAGATTTTTCGACGAGATGGCTTACATAAATCCCTATTGGCTCGGTGCGCTTAACAATCCAGGTGGAATGGCTCAGGATTATAGTGATTTTGGATTTTTTGGTGGTATTGCCTCTATCTTTTTGAAGTTTGCATTTGCATCCTTTATTTTGAAAGTCGGCGTTCGATCTCTTTATCTTACACCTTTTGTAGTTTTGATGATGATCGGTGTTGTTGAATATCCAAGATTCAATTATCTCTACGCGCCATTTGCTTTTGTTTTGTTTATTGCTGCCATGATTTTGATGGTTTTGTGTGTTGTTTTTCGACGGGTTTGATTTGATTGGTATATTATGTTTTTAATTAATGGTAAAATACTTAATTATCGATTGACCGGTGTCCAGAGATATCTCTTGGATATTTCAAATCGTTGGTCTGACTTCGAGATTGCAAAGCCAGAGAAAGCTTTAGACGGAACTGTCGGGCACATGTGGGAGCAATTTATTTTGCCCGCCAAAACCCGGGGGCGTGTTTTGTTTAGCCCTAGTAATTCAGGTCCATTAGCAGTGAAAAGACAGGTTGTGACAGTACATGATGTTGTTGCGATTGATCACCCTGAATGGTTTGGAAAGAAATTTTCTCTTTGGTATTCCTATTTGATTCCACGCCTCTGTCGCAGTGTTGATTCAATAATTACGATATCGGATTTTACTAAGTCGCGCATTATGAGTTTGGGCGGCGTGGATGAATCGAAGATAACGGTGGTTAAAAATGGGGTTGATCAGAAGTTTCAGCCTGCAAATTTTAGTTCGATTGAGCAAGCAAAAGCGGTGCAAGGCTTAAATGGTCGCCGCTATGTTCTATCTGTTGGTTCGCTTGAACCTAGAAAGAATTTGGCGAGGCTTATTAAGTGTTGGCGCATCATTAAGGATGAAATTGATGATGATGTTGATTTGGTTATTGTTGGGGCCAAGGGGAAGTCATTGATATTTAATGACGTTGACATGACTGACTTGCCTGAGCGAGTCCGTTTGACGGGACATCTTCCTGATGATCAATTAATTGCATTATATTCTGGTGCTCTTTGCTTTGTTTATCTTTCAGAATATGAGGGATTTGGCCTGCCACCACTTGAGGCAATGGCTTGTGGTACTGTGCCGATTACTGGAAACTTGACGGCTTTGCCTGAAGTGATGGGGGATGCCGGTGTGATGGTTAACCCATTTTCTGATGATGAAATTTGTCATGCGATGATTAATGTGGTTTCTAATGACCTATTGCGTTCGAGTTTGCAGGTCGAATGCATTGCTCAAGCTAAAAAGTTCAATTGGGATGCTGCTGCGCGACAGACATTGGCAGTGATTAATTCTGTGTGAAGATGATTTTGTGTTTTTAATTGGTTTCGACCACTTTTGATTTCACTTGGAATTGATATTTGGGGTTTGGCTCGATAGAATCGCTTGTGTTTTGCGGATTTGTTTGCTGTCGCGCCATGTTATTTTTATAAGTTGGGAGGTGGTACATGATTCTCGTAACCGGCGGCGCAGGCTTCATTGGCGCCAATTTCGTGCTCGATTGGCTGGCTCAGAGCGATGAGCCTGTGATCAACCTCGACAAGCTGACCTACGCGGGCAACCGCGAGAACCTCGCATCCCTTGAAGGCGACCGCCGTCACCACTTTGTGCACGGCGACATCGGCGACAGTGCCTTGGTGGATGAACTGCTGCGCGTGCATCAGCCCCGTGCCGTGATCAATTTTGCGGCCGAATCGCATGTGGACCGCTCGATCCACGGCCCCGAGGATTTCATCCAGACCAATGTGGTCGGCACTTTGCGCCTGCTCGAATCGGTGCGCGGCCACTGGAACGGCCTCGCCGCAGAGCAAAAAGCCAACTTTCGATTCCTGCACGTGTCGACCGACGAGGTCTACGGATCACTGTCGCCCACCGACCCGGCCTTCACCGAAGACAACCCCTTCGAGCCCAATAGCCCTTACTCGGCCAGCAAGGCCGCCAGCGATCACCTGGTGCGGGCCTGGCACCACACCTACGGCTTGCCGGTGCTGACCACCAATTGCTCCAACAACTACGGGCCGTACCACTTTCCAGAGAAACTCATCCCGCTGATGATCGTCAACGCCTTGGCAGGTAAGGCCTTGCCCATCTACGGCGATGGGCAGCAGGTGCGCGACTGGCTTTACGTGAAAGACCACTGCAGCGCCATCCGCCGTGTGCTCGAAGGTGGGCGTGTGGGCGAGACCTACAACGTGGGGGGCTGGAACGAAAAGCCCAACCTCGAGATCGTGCACACCGTGTGTGCGCTGCTCGATGAACTGCGCCCGCGCAGCGACGGCAAGCCCTACCGCGAGCAGATCACCTACGTCAAAGACCGACCCGGCCACGATCGCCGCTATGCCATTGACGCCCGCAAGCTCGAGCGCGAACTGGGTTGGAAGCCGGCTGAAACCTTCGAGTCGGGTATCCGCAAGACCGTGCAGTGGTACCTCAGCCATGAAGACTGGGTGAGCCATGTGCAAAGTGGCGCCTACCGTGACTGGGTGCAAAAGCAATACGCCAGCGAAAGCGCCACATGAGCCTGCACATCCTGCTGCTTGGCAAAAACGGCCAACTGGGCTGGGAGCTGCAGCGGGCCTTGAGCCCGCTGGGTCGGGTCACGGCACTGGATCGCCACAGCACCGAACACTGTGGTGACCTCACTCGGCCGGACGACCTGGCTGCCACGGTGCGTGCCTTGCGCCCTGATGTCATCGTCAATGCCGCAGCCCACACCGCAGTCGATCGCGCAGAAAGCGAGCCCGAACTCGCCCAAACCCTCAACGCAGGGGCCCCCGGCGTGCTGGCCCGTGAGGCGGCTCAACTGGGCGCCACCCTGGTCCACTACAGCACCGACTATGTGTTTGATGGCACGGGCGATGCCCCATGGCAGGAGGACGACGCCACAGGCCCGCTCAGCGTTTACGGCCGCACCAAGCTCGAAGGCGAGCAGTTGATTCAGCAAAGCGGTGCCAGGCACCTGATCTTTCGCACCAGCTGGGTGTATGCCGCGCGGGGTGGCAACTTTGCCAAGACCATGCTGCGTTTGGCCGCCGAGCGCGAACGCCTGACCGTGATCGACGACCAGTTTGGCGCCCCCACCGGGGCGGATTTGCTGGCCGACCTCAGTGCCCACGCGATCCGCGCGGTGCGGCAGCGCCCCGAGTTGTCGGGCCTGTACCACGCCGTGGCGGCAGGCGAGACCACCTGGCATGGCTACGCCCGCTACGTGATCGAACATGCCCGCCGTGCCGGGGTGCCCCTCAAAACGCCTGCTGACGGCATTGCGCCCGTGCCCACCAGCGCCTTCCCGACACCGGCCCGGCGCCCGAACAACTCGCGCCTGAGCACCGCCAAGCTGCAGGCCGCGTTTGAACTGGTCTTGCCTGATTGGCAACAGGGCGTGGCCCGCATGCTCGACGAAATCCTGCCGCCGGCACAGGCCCCCAAGGCCTGAGCAACCTGCCAAGAACATCAGGGAAAAACACACATCATGACCACGCAACGCAAAGGCATCATCCTGGCCGGTGGCTCCGGCACCCGGCTGCACCCGGCCACGCTGGCCATCAGCAAACAACTGCTGCCGGTGTACGACAAGCCCATGGTGTACTACCCGCTCAGCACCCTGATGCTGGCGGGCATGCGCGACATCCTGCTCATCAGCACGCCGCAAGACACCCCCCGCTTCCAGCAGCTGCTGGGCGATGGCAGCCAGTGGGGCCTGAACCTGCAATACGCCGTTCAAGCCAGCCCCGACGGCCTGGCCCAGGCCTTCATCATCGGCGAGCAGTTTGTGGGCCACAACCCCAGTGCCCTGGTGCTGGGTGACAACATCTTCTACGGGCACGATTTCGTACCCTTGCTGGCCAATGCCGATGCCCAGACGGCGGGTGCCACGGTGTTTGCCTACCACGTCACCGACCCCGAACGCTACGGCGTGGTGGCCTTCGACAAAAGCGGCAAGGCCAGCAGCATCGAAGAAAAGCCCCAGGTCCCCAAGAGCAACTACGCCGTCACTGGCCTGTATTTCTACGACCAGCAGGTGGTGGACATTGCCAAGAGCATCCGCCCCAGCGCGCGCGGCGAGCTGGAGATCACCACCGTCAACGAAACCTATCTGCAGCGTGGCCAGCTCAACGTGCAGATCATGAAGCGTGGCTACGCCTGGCTCGACACCGGCACCCACGACAGCCTGCTGGAGGCCGGCCAGTTCATCGCCACCCTGGAGCGCCGCCAGGGCCTGAAGGTGGCCTGCCCCGAAGAGATTGCCTGGCGCAACGGGTTCATCAACAGTGAACAGCTCGAGCGCCTGGCCCAACCCCTGGCCAAGAACGGCTACGGCCAATACCTGCTGCGCCTGCTCAAGGACGAAGCCCAATCATGAACGTCATCCCAACCGCCATCCCTGAAGTCCTGATCCTGGAGCCGAAAGTCTTTGGCGACGCCCGGGGCTTCTTTTTCGAAAGCTTCAACCAGAAGGTCTTCAACGAGGCCACCGGCCTGCAAGTCGAGTTCGTGCAGGACAACCACAGCCGCTCCACCAAGGGCGTGCTGCGCGGGCTGCACTACCAGCTGCAGCAGGCGCAGGGCAAGCTGGTTCGCGTGGTGCGCGGCTCGGTGTTCGATGTGGCGGTGGACATCCGCAAAAGCTCGCCCACCTTCGGGCAATGGGTGGGGGTGGAACTGAGCGAGGACAACCATCGCCAGCTGTGGGTGCCGCCGGGATTTGCGCATGGCTTTGTGGTGACCAGCGACAGCGCCGACTTTCTGTACAAGACCACCGACTACTACGCGCCGCAATTCGAGCGCTGCATTGCCTGGAACGACCCCACCCTGGCGGTTCAATGGCCCGATGTGGGTGAGCCGCCGCGGCTGTCGGCCAAGGACGCGCTGGGCACCTCTTTGGGGCAGGCTGATTATTTTGAATGAATTTTGGACTTTAGCGTCATGAGAAAAATAATTCTATTTTCGGCATTTGCATTAGCCCTTAGCATATGTAATGCGGAATGTGGGAATTTTGTTTCAAGCGGAGATTCGGAGTATGCTGCGAATAAAAATGAGCCCTGCCAAAAAGGGTATGTAAGTGTTTCCGATTACAGACGTTCCAATAACGACTCTATAGATTCATCGCCTGCATTTCAGGCAGCTATCAGAGCCTCTAATGTGGTGTACATCCCTGCAGGAGTTTATGTTTTATCTGCTCCGATAGAAATACCTCCAGAGCGAGATATATCTATATTCGGCGATGGAGATAATTCGGTTATTAAATCAAAAGGGGTGGCAATCCTACAAAAAGATGGCAGAACAACGCTTGGTAATATCTCCCTAAAATCATTTAAAATCGTTGGGGATTTTGACGAAAATCGGACACAGTTAAGTGGTGCCAATTTAATCGAGTTACGTCGCGGTCAATCTCTGCAGATGGAAAATATCTCAGTAGAGCAATCAAGATTTTTTGGTATTCATGCTACTTACTTTAATAAAGTGGTGGCTACAAATATTATTGTCCGTAAAACTGCCAGAGATGCAATGAATTTCAGTGGGTCGCAAAATATAAGAATTACAGGGGGGGCGATATCAGAGGCGGGCGATGATGCCATTGCTGCACACTTTGGTGATTATATTAAAGAGGTGAGTCCATACGACAGAAATATCGTGATTGACGGCGTTGATATATCCGATTCACTTGGCATTAAAATATTGGGCGCTCGAAATGTCAAGATTGTGAATAATAATATAAAATGGGCTAAGGGCTATGCGATATTTGTTGGGTGGGATTGGTATTCTAAGGAGGGATTTTTAAGCCAATATGACTTAATATTTTCTGGTAATACAATTACTAATTGGGTTGGCCTGAATGTATTCGGTTATCCCAATATGGATAACCACGCGATAGTTTTGGGTGCATATCCCGGCCGCATTGATAGTAGATCGGACTCAAAGCGGGAGCCGGCTATAGATGATTTTCGTGCAAAGTCTTTGGATGGATGTTTGAAGATAAGTCGGCGAGCTTTGATATATGGCAACATATTGCGACGAGATTTATATGGAGGGATCTCATATCATGTTGCCGCAGGCAAAAATGCGTTTGTTGATGAAAGATTCTTTTCTAATCCAAAATTACCTGATACCTTTGGTATTTCAGATGGGGTCGCTATTGATGTCGGTGGCTGTTGGCAGGATCTGAGCGTATACGATAATATTTTTGAAGGTGTCGGTACAGTGATTCGAGGCATGCCTGAAAGTAAATTTGTTTTAAATAGAATAAGATTTGAGAGAAATAATATAGTTGTCTCAAAATCCCCTGCTATATCAATGACTGAAGGGTCTGGGAGATCCGAGGGGTTGTTCATATCTAGAATGAATTATTTTAGGCCTGCTTCAAGTTTCTCAAGTGATGGCGCTGGTATTTTTGCATATTCTTCTGGAAATTCTAGGTTAATTAGTGACGGCGATATCTTTGATGGCTGCATTAGGCCATTTTTGAATTCGCGTACTAATGTCGTTGTTCGTAATCCAGTTTTTACATCATCTAATTGCCCAGGAGGCGGGGCTATCGGCTCTTTTCCTGGTCGTTTTGATATTGTTGATCCGGATATCAAATGATCGATTAATGCCTGAATTGAAGTAGTTATATGATATTTAATATTCAAATTTTGCGGGCATTTGCTGCGTTGAATGTGGTCTTTTTCCATATTATTGGTATCGCTGAGAAGTATGGGAGGCCAGTTTACTTCTTTGAGGTTTTTGATGGGTGGGGTAAGTGCGGAGTTGATATTTTCTTCGTTCTCTCCGGTTTCGTTGTGATGCATAGCTATGACGGTTCTAAAAAATCTCCAGGGCAATTTTTTTTGAATAGAGTAGTTAGGGTTGTACCTGTTTATTGGGTTTTGATATTTTTCCTATTTATTTTGAATTTTGCGGTGCCGAATTTGTTTCGCAGTTTTGATGTTAATGATCAGAAATGGTTGGCATCTTTGTTTTTTGTTTCGGGATATTTCGGTTTTCCATATCCTGTTATTAATGTTGGATGGACGCTTGAGTATGAGATGACTTTCTACTTATTGCTCGCAATGTCCTTTTTCTTGAAAAATGTAGTGTGGCGTTATGTCTTCTTGTTGTCTTCTATAGCAGCACTAGTGTTTTTTGATGCATTGCAATTGATGGCGTTCGAATTTCTTTTGGGGATATTGTGTGCTCGAATTTTTAAGTTCGATTTAATTCTGAGAAATTGGATGCCCCTATTTTTTTTGGGGTCTATATTCTTGTGTGTTTCTATTTTTTACCGGCCAAGTATGGATCGATTCTATTTGTATGGTATTCCGGCGTTTCTTATTGTTTTGGGGTTGATTAATTCTCCTAATTTAGAGCTCAGGGCGCTGTTGTTTCTGGGGGATGCTTCCTACAGCATTTATTTGATTCAGTTTTTCGCGATATCTTTTTTCTATAAAGTAATTCAAATTAAAAGTATTAATTTAAATGGAGACCTTTTATCGATTGCGGCACTCTCTTTTTCGGTTGCATTTGGGTGCCTTTTTTATGTTTTTGTTGAGAAGCCAATAACGAAATTTTTCAAAAAAATGTCGTTGCGATAAATTGAAAAATGGAATTGATCATGAATGAACACCAAGAAAATAATTTTGATATTTTTAGATTGTTTCTAGCATCCATTGTGGTGCTTGTTCATGTTTATGCCGCTACACAATCTTCTCAATATATTGTGTTGAATGAGTATTTGAGCGGGGATTTTGCTGTTAAGTGCTTTTTTGTTATTAGCGGAATTTTGGTGTCACGTAGCTACATTTCTACTGGAAATGTTATTTCTTTTTATCTGAAGAGGTTTCTTAGAATATATCCGGCGTATATTTTTATTGTGCTTTTATCTTTTTTTGTCGGTTCTTTTCTGAGTAGTTTGAGTTTTTTACAATATATAAAATCGTATGATTCTTGGTCATATCTTTTTTTTAATTCTATTTTTTTGAATTTTGTTTCGCCATCTCTGCCGGGTGTTTTTGCTGATAATAAGATTGCGGCCATCAATACATCTCTTTGGACAATTAAAGTCGAGGTTGCTCTATACTTGTTTCTTCCTGTTTTTGTATGGGTAATGAATATTCTGGGGAATATTCGAGGGGCATTTTTGTTTGTGGTGGCTAGCATTGTTTGGGTAATTTATTTTAAGGCCTACTCAGCTTCTCCAAGTTCCGATGAGTTGGCTCGCCAATTTCCTGGTCAGGTTTCTTTTTTTATTCTTGGTGTTTTGTTTTCCTTGGATTTTAGATTTAAAAATCAAATAGTCCGAGTATTGATTTTTTCCACTGTCCTTTATTTTTTTTCACGTCACACATATTTCCGTTGGATTGTTGAGCCATTCTTTTTTTCATCGTTGGTTATATATTTGTGCTGTATTGCGCCGGTACCCTTTAAGTATGGGTTGAGTGATATTTCTTATGGGGTATATCTTTTTCATTTCCCATTAATTCAAGTCTTTGTGCTTCTTGGCTATTTTGTTGATTTCCCATTTTTGAGTGTGTTTGCTTTATTTTTGTTTGTTTTTGTTCTGGCGTATTTTTCCTGGAATTTTGTTGAGAGACCGTTTCTACGCGGCGGGGGTGTGTATAGTGTGATTCTGCGTATGCGGGGTATTGGTAGATTTTTACCCGCTTAGCACGTTTTGAAATGTATAAGTAGGCCTTGTAAATGGGCCTATGATCGTGAAAAATTTTTATTGACTTAGTGGTTTTTAGCTCTGGTGTTATCTTTGGAAGAAAAACAGATAAACCCCTTTGATGGAAGACGGCATCAAATGTTGGATGGCCAAGAGAAAGATGGCTCTGGTCCTAGACATCATTCAGGGCAAGACCACTATCTCCGAGGCCAGTTGGGCCTACGACCTCAATCCCTTCGAGGTGGAATAGTAGGTTGATGAAGGCAAGTGAACCCCTGGAGATTTAGAGCAATACGAGCGCAAGCAGCCGGCCAAGTCATCTATTCAACACCGGTGCCATAGCGTATTCATGTCCACGGCAATCAGCGCGGACATGAGTCCACCTCAATTTCTCTCTTGAGTTCAGCCTTGGCGTACACCAGCCCACTTGTGGGGCAGTAATTCCGCAATCCTGCTGGCCTTGTGCGTGGGCAGCCGGGTCAGCACATCGCGCAGGTACTCGTACGGGTCAAGCCCGTTGAGTTTGGCGCTCTGGATCAGGCTCATGATGGCCGTTGCTCTTTGGTCTGCTAATCGTGTGCCAACAAGAAACCAGTGTTGCCCAGGGTAAGCGGCCAGTCCTCCCATCTTGTCCCCCATTTCCGAGCTCCCGAAGATGCCCATTTCACTTCTAAATGGACATTCTCATGGGTGCAATCAAAGGCGGTACGCGTCGTAAACACAGCGACGAATT
>Ga0208888_100675_pt1 | contig 14621 bp, 13 predicted proteins | sample LakWasM115_HOW13_2_FD_183929 | JGI IMG/M metagenome (GOLD analysis project Ga0208888, IMG submission 183929) | Freshwater sediment methanotrophic microbial communities from Lake Washington under simulated oxygen tension - Sediment Metagenome... | ecosystem: Environmental > Aquatic > Freshwater >...
CTTGCCAAGCTGCAAGCTTTATATCTCAAAGGATCCAGAAAGCTGCCAGTTGAAGTGGTGGCACCAAGTCGGCTAAATGAGCCCATCCCCTCGAAAAGGTAAAACGAGCGGATTTCCCCAATGAAAGAGTGACACGATATTTGCTGAAATCGCTTGATCCAGCGATGTAATGTCAGCCACCCCAGGAAAAATCAACAGTAACCCTCTCGGATGTAGCCTGCGGAATGACCGTTCGGCCATGCTTGGTGAGCTTGACCAAACCATATTGGGCCATGGTGTGCAGCGACCGCGACACGTTGGGCGCATGTTTCCCGACCGCCTTGGCTAAGGCGTCCATGGAGTCTGGATGACTCTCACGAATGACCTTGAGCAAGGCCATGTTCTCATCGGACAGCACCCGTGCCATGGCGGTCACAGTGGGAAACCAAACGTTGGGTTCATCTTTGCCGCGTTGGCGTGTTCCCGCCGCAATCGCCAGTGTGCGGGCGCGCTGCACAGGCACTGGCGCAATACCGAACTTCAATACCTTGTTCATGGACTGATCTCCTTCAAAACGCGATCTACTTCAGCATAAAAATCACTGACCAACTGGTAAGCGGTGTCAAACTCGTACAACACCCCCTCGTCCAGAGCGTGTCGATGGCGGTGGTCGTACGGAAACCGTTTGCCAACATGCTTAAAACGCGAACCTACCGGCTTCACGCCATGGGCATTATCAAAACCAATGAGCCGGGTGTTATCCGGCGCATGCAGTGTCAGGCTGTACCTGATGCCGTGCGGTCGTTCCGCCGTTACGGGCACACTCGCAACTTCCATCTTGACCCAGTAGCCCGCATCATTTTGGACTTCAATATTGCCATCCAAGCCAAGCAAATATTCCAAACCAGTGGCCGGTGAACTTTGTGAACCCATGCCAAAGCATATCATGAAACGATAAGTGTTTCAATGATCAATGTGAGTGGAATATCCCTTTTCCGACCTCACTCACGGCTTTGACGCTTCAGGAATTTGGCGTTCCAAAGGCATCCCTCATTTGTCGTGCGCGCTTGGCTTGATCAGTGTGAAGGTATACCGAAGTGGTGGAAACCGATGCGTGGCGCAGATTGTCTCGCACTGTGGTCAGCTCCGCCCCCCGCGCCAAAGCATGTGTGGCGTGCGTATGTCGCATCCAGTGTGGACTCGCCCGGCGCAGCTTCTCGGCAGTCTTTGGCGATTCGGCCTCAATGACGTCGGCAGTTGTCACGAAAAATCGCTTGGTGACGTTCCATAGCCGGGTCGAAGTGATACGGTTCTGACCGTTCCCGGCCTGCAGGTCAGCAATGAGCGGGGTAGACGGCTTCCACATGGCTGGGGTGGTTGGCACACCGCGCTGCATCAGGTAGTGATCCAGCGCCACCCGGGCCAGCGGGGGCAAGGCCACTTTGCCTGCCTTGCTGCCCTTGCCGACCAGCTTGAGCCAATGGTCTCCCTGGGCATCCGTTTCAATCTGCCCCAGGGTGGCCCCCACGAACTCGCTGGATCTCAAGCCCGTGGCATAAGCAAAGTCCAGAACGAAGCGCAATCGCTGCGCTGCCGCAAGCTTCCATCCGTAGGACCATTCCAGTCCGTTGGCAACGGCTCGGATAATGGCCCACTCACCCTCGGAAAACACGCGCCCCTCGTCCATGGGGGTGCTGCGGGTGCTACCGCGCACCTTGATGCCGCCAAACGGGTTGGCCAGCACATAGCGCTGCTCGATCAGCCACCGAAACATTGCACCAATGACGCTCAATGCATAGGCAGTCGAACGGGGAGATAAACCCGCCGAGAATGGCCGCCACTCTGGAGAGAATCTTGTTTGTGGTGACCCCACCCATCGACTGCGTGGTGCGGGGTTTCGCAGGAACCCCCGGTAAGCCGTTGCGTCCTCGGTTGTGAGCGACGACAGTGCACGTCCACGTTCAACAACAGCCCACAGAATCAGGCGTTCGGCCTCCTTGCGATAGGCCCGTTTTGTCGCACTGGACTCGTGCAGTGCCAGCCATGCCTGCACGGCTTCGTAGTCATTGTCAGCACTCAGCGTGCAACTGGATGGCGGGCCACGGAAGGTCCCCCTTGATCCGTTGAGTTCTTCAGGTACTTTTAGGCGCTCCCAGGGAACAACCGCTTGCACCGTTTCGTTGACCATCAGTTCACGTGCCCGATCAGTCAGTTGCGGATGTGCCGCAAAGAAGACTTCGATTTGACGAGCCCCTTGTGCGCCCAGTCCTGGAACCATGGTCCACCAGCGTTTGCGCCGGGGTACCCGCACAGTCAGCTGTGCCAGCGTCTTGATATCTTGGGCGTACAGGGCATTTGCAGAACGCGCAGAAAGCCACAGGCTCACGTCATCAGTGATCTTGGGAGCCGGTTCAGGCGCAGTGCGCAGTGCGTCGATGGCATGGGCAACGGCTTTCGCATGCTGGACCCGCTCACCGATCGGATGGTCAAGTAGGGCCACTAGATCGGCCCGGTGCCGCCTTCGTGCAATGCGGATCAGTTGACGGCGGATGCCTCCAATCATTCCCCGTGACGACTGTCCCGAAACCTTGTGCGTCTCCAGGTAATGGGCCACGGATTTTCGCGATGACAAACCGGCGTACCAGCCACGCAAGGCTGCGAGCTCAGCTTCGCCGGGGAATGCATCCAGGCCAGAATCATCCCCCAATTCTGGCGAAAGTGAGATCGGTGGATTTTTCATGGGTTCCAGTTAGTAAACTTAACATCGCTACTGTGATAAGAAGGATTATCGCAATAGAATACTTGAAAACACATAACCTCATCGGGGTTTTAGGCTGGTCATTCGCACGTTTGCCCGTGAAATGACAGGTAAGGCGGCCACTGCCTGCATCTCTGCAGCATCTCTCCATTCCCATTTCACTTTTACGGGCTCAGCAGCTGGCTGCGCTCGCCGTTGGAGTAACACAGCCTTGCCAAGTACCAAAACACAAGCCTCCAGGCGCCTTTCCATTCTGTCCACTGAAGAAGTTGACAGCCTGTACGGCTTGCCACACTTCAACGATGGTGAACGCCACATCCATTTTGATTTGAGTCCCAAAGAACGGGAGACCATTGATGCGGCACGCACCATAACGGCGGGTGTCCACCTCGTATTGCAACTGGGTTACTTCAAGGCCAAGGCACAGTTCTTCGTTTTTGGTCTTGACCATGTTCAACCTGACATTGCGCACATACTGACGCGTTATTTCCCGGGCAGGCTTATGGCCGAGGTGGGCGCTTTGTCAAAGCCGACCCGACTGGTCCAACAAAGAACCATTCTTGAACTGCTGGACTATCGCCTGTATGGCGGCGACGGTAAGCAAGCGCTGATTGCTTTTGCGCAACGGGCGGCGATGCTGTCCACTCAGCCAAAATTCATCTTGCGTGAAGTGCTGGAGTATCTTTCAAGCCAGCGCGTTGTGGCGCCGGGCTACACCTCGTTGCAAGACCTGGTGAGTCAGGCTGTGACAGACGAGCGCAAGCGAGTTACCCGAATGCTGGATGCCGCCTTGCCCACCGATCTGCAGCAATCCCTCAATAGCCTGCTGCACGCGGACGACAAAATCCACCTGATCAACGTCCTGAAACACGAGGCGAGTGATTTCAGCAACAAGGAATTACGCCGGGAAGTCGCTCGGCGCAAGCAACTGTCGCCCTTGTATGCCTTCGCCCAATCATTTCTGATCGATGCTTCACTGTCCAGTGAGAGCATCAAGTACTACGCCGGACTGGTCCAGTTCTACACCATTTACAAGCTGCGCCGTATGGATATCTCCACGGTGCGCCTGTATCTATTGTGCTTTGCCTTCCACCGGTTCCGCCAAATCAACGACAACCTGATTGAGGCGTTCATCCACTTGGTAGGCCAGTTTGATAAGCACGCCAAACTGGCGGCGAAAACGGCCATGCAGCAGGCATCCGAGGAGGCCAATAGCAATTTAAAGGCTGCAGGCGAGGTGCTGGGTCTATTTATCGATAAGTCAATTGCGAGTGATTGCCTCTTTTCCACGGTCAAGGAGCGCGCGTTCGGCTTGCTGGAACCCACCGCTTTTACCTCGGTGTCCAACTTTCTGCGGAACGTCACCTTTGACAAGCTGGATTACGAGTGGACCTACTTCACCATGCTGTCGCCAACCATCAAACGCAACTTGCGACATCTATTTTGTGACCTCGATTTCGCCGGTCGTTTGGAGAATGCCCCTTTGGTTACCGCAATCACCGTGATGCAAGACTTGTTGCGCCGCAGCAAATCACTGCGCCAAGCTGATTCCGCACAGTTTCCTGAGAGTGTGATCCCACAGGTCCTCAAAAAGCACCTTTTTACCGAGTCCATCACGGACGGGGGAAAACGCAAAGCCCTGGATGTCGATCGGTACGAGTTTCTGGTCTACCGGCTGTTGCGCAATGCACTGGAGTCCGGTGACTTGTATGTCAATCACAGCAACGAATTCCGCCAGTTTGAAGATGACCTGATCAGCGATGCCCGCTGGGCACACAAAGACGCTGTGCTTGCTGAAATCGGCCAGCCGATTTTGACCGCCCCAATCGAAGAAACCTTGGCCGCATTGCGAACAAAGCTTGAAGACCGCCTTGTGAAGGTCAATGAACGCGTGGCCAATTGTGTCAACGCACATATCAAAGTGGCGGGTCAAGGCGAGAAAAAACGCTGGTCTTTGATCTACCCAACGATCCCAGAGACCGGAAATGCTCCGTTTTACAACCAATTGCCAGGGATTCCCGTTGCCCAACTGCTGCGGTTTGTAAATGGGAATACGAAATTTCTGGATGCCTTCGAGCATGTTGTAAATCGCTCCGTCAAGCACGCACCGGACCTTCGGGAAATCTTGGCCTGCGTGGTGGCGTTTGGCACCAACATGGGATTGGGCAAGATGGCCGAAGTTTCTGGCCTGAGCCACGCATCCCTGATTACCACCGCCCGCAGCTATCTGCGTCCGGAAACCCTACATGCCGCCAATGACGCCATCAGCAACGCCACGGCCGCGCTGCCGGCCTTCAAGCTCTTCAACATTCGTGATGAGTTGCACTCCAGCAGTGATGGCCAGCGCTTCGAAACCCAGATCAACACCTTTAACTCCCGATATTCACCCAAGTATTTCGGTTGGGACAAGGGCGTGAGTGCCTGCACCGTGGTTGCCAACCACGTGCCCATCAATGCCAAAATCATTGGCACCCATGAACATGAGAGCCATTTCGTGTTCGATTTGCTGTACAACAATACGTCGGACATCAAGCCCACCCGCCACTCGACCGATACACATGGCACCAACCAGGTCAATTTTTGGAGCCTGTTTGCCTACGGCTACAGCTTTGCACCCCGCTACAAAACATTGCAAAAGAAGACTGCGTCGCTGGTTGGCTTTGAACTGCCAAGTCAGTATCCCGCCGACATGCTGATTCGACCAAGCAATAAGGTCAATGTGGACCTAATCATCAGCGAATGGCCCAACATCCAGCGCATCATGGCCTCGCTGGCGCAAAAAGACACGACCCAGGCCACCGTGGTGCGCAAACTCAGCAGCTACGCCAGGCAAAACAACACAAAAAAGGCCCTGTGGGAGTTGGACAACATCCTGCGCACCATCTACATTCTGGACTTCATTGACGATGTAGAACTGCGCCAGAGTGTGCAAAAGGCACTCAACCGGGGTGAGGCCTATCACCGATTCCGCCGCGCGGTGTCATTCATCAATGGTGGAAAGTTCAAGGTTCAGACTGAAACCGAGCAGCAGGTCTGGAATGATTGCGCTCGGTTGATTGCCAACGCGGTCATTTACTACAACACGGCGCTGTTGTCCAAGGTATACGAACAGAAGGTGGCGGCCGGGGATCTGGATGCCATTGCGTTCATTCAAGGGATGTCGCCAGTGGCGTGGCAGCACGTGAACATGTTTGGGTCGTTCGAATTCAGCGACGATGAGCAGGGCATTGATCTGGAAGCCTTGGCGGCAAGGTATGCCGACTCGGTGTTCTGGAGCAACGCCACGCAGCCTGGCCAAGGGGACCTTTTTGATTAAAATCCATTGTTCCGAAGCCGCTGAAATGAAGGTCAGGTATGGAGCGGGTCGTAGACCCGCATGGCAGCGATAGCTGACGGTCACGACTACCCGCTTTAGGGAAGTCCAGTGGCTGCCAGTAGCTTTCTCAAACACCCAATCGACCGCGCACACATGGAAGTTCTGATCCGCGTTCAAGTTGGAATCGAACCTGTGGATGAATGCGCTTGCGCGGGGAGGCCGCTGGCGGGCATGGTGTGGGGGGCGACCATTAGAAGCCATTGCCTACCCGTTGATTAGGCAATATACCGCGCGGCTCATTTCAGTTTTTTCAGTTGACCTTTTCGTTTGACGATATTTTTGTAGTCCCATTGAATTTCTCTGGCTTTTTTGAGCCATCTCTGCAAGTTGGATTTGTTGACTTCTGAAGCGACATCAAAGAAAACAGACGCATCTTTGAATTTTTTGCCCACCACGTTTAGCTCTGACTCTTTAAAATCTACCCCACTCCAGAACATCAGCCGTATGCCCGATTTCTGCTTGCTGTATCCAACAACGGGATTTCCGGCTAGAAACCAAACTGGGTGTGCGTGCCATACCTTGCTTTCCGCATCTGGCAGGTTTCGATGGATCTCGTTGGCAAGAAGTTCGCATGTTTCCTTGTGTGGTGGTTCTTGATCATCGTTGTATTTGACTATCTCTGGATGCATCATGATCCTCCACTGCATAACGAGGCTGTAAAAAAACCCATTTTCCAACTACCCCGTGCATCGGGTTAGAACGGCTGTGGTTTTCGATTGAAGTTTTCATCGTCATGCGCCGAGTGTGCCGCAAATTTGCGCCATTGCGCTTTCCGTGGTTCCCCCGGGTCTGTCTTGCTTGCTACTGCGCATACCCACTTTTTGCCAACTTCTCAATGTTGTGCACCATGCAATACAGGTTCCACTGCGTGTTGACCTTCTCGCGCCCCCGGTGGTTAAAGCGTGTCAAGCGTTTGTTGTGCCGGATGTTGGCAAACACCGGCTCTACCGTACCAATGCGCTGGCTGTAGAGCTGCCTGCCCCTGGGGGAGTCAATCGCTTGGCGCATTCGCTCACTCGGATGGGTTGGGTCTTTGATATTGGTTTCAAAGCGTGTGACCTGGCGGCCTCGGCCATCGTTGGGTTTGATTGGCCTCCTGAGGCATTGCTTGCTGAGTTCGCAGTTATTGCAGTCCACAGCTTTGGCGGTGTAGTTCTGATAGTGCAGTCCCCTGGCTGTGGTGTGGATCGTGCCTGGGCTCGTCATCAGCTTGCCCGCCGGGCACGTGGCAGTGTTGTCATCGTTGAAGCTGAAGTCTTTGGGTTGGAATCGTTTTACTTCTTTGGCCTGCCCTGTTGCGAGCTTCTCAGACAGTGGGTCTGGATTGGCTTTGTACTTCTCCTGGTTCTCAAAGCGCTCATCGCGGCTGCGCATCTGGTTGTCGGCAATCAGAGCAGCAATGTTGTTGTCCCTGAGGTGTTTGACATTGGCATCGCTGTGGTAGCCCGCATCGGCTGTGATCAAAGTGTCCGCAATGCGGTAGTGCGAACTTTGTTCAATCATCGGTAACAACATGGCTTGCTCGGAGCCTGAACCGATGACATCAGCCGCCACGATGACTTGGTGAGCACTGTCCACCGCCGCTTGCGCGGCGTAGCCCTGAATGACGCCTTTGTTGGTGGCCATCTTGGCGCTTTGGGAGTCGGTGACGTTGGTCTTGAGTTCTTGCCCTTTGCGGTTCTGGCGTGGTGGGCTGCTTGCCAAGAACTCACGGGTGCGGGCAGCTTCTTTGCGCAGGGCTTGCAATTGGGCTTGGCGTTTGGGTTCTAGCGCTTCGGTTGCGCCTTGTTTGTCATGGGCCTTGTGCAAGGCCAGTATCTTGTCGGCGGCTTTGTCCAAACGATCTGCGCGGTGGCGCAGTTCGGCATGGGTGCCGCTGCGTTCTTTGCTGGCGTTGCTCGGGAGTTTGACGCCGTCGATGGCGAACATGTCGCGCCCGATCAGGCCTTGGGCATCACAGGTCATCAGGACTTGACTGAATAGGGGTTTGATCTGCTCACTGAGGCCGCACACGAACTTGGCAATGTGGGTGTGGCTGGGCTGGCTGTCGCCGCTGATGGCGATGAACTGGACGTTGCGCTGGCAGGTCTGTTCAATCGTGCGGCTGGAGATCAGGCCTTGGCTGTAAGCCAGCAACACGATCTTGAGCATGACGCGGGGGTCGTAGGCGCTGGCTCCTACTTCATCGTTCTTGAACTGGGCGTCTAAGGCATTGAGGTCCAGCTCATGGTCGACCAGGTAGTTCAAAGCAAAGGCAAAGCTGCCGGGGATGATTTGTTCACTAAGAACCACCGGCAGCAGCAGGCTATTGTGGTCTTGGGGTTTGTAGCGGGCCATGGGTGCGATCTCCTTGATTCAAGGGAATGCAAAGGGCGTGCCAGAAATGGTTTTTTTACAGCCTCAACGATTGAGTTAAACGTCATTTCGCGCGGTAACGAGGTTGCTCTTAGCTCTTGCCGTATGGTTTAGAAATGTGCTGGTGAAAAACCTTCCAACCACCCTCAACTTTGCGTAGACAGAAAGTTGCGCGAACAGTGTCCCGAAATGACTTGCCGTCGGGTAGCGTTCCGCCACACTGGAGGAGCCCGTGTGCAAAAGCGACTTCTGTACTTGTAGTTACGGCTAGAGCTTCCAGCTCGAACTGCATATCGCCCTGTGCATCAGGTTGCCACTCTTCCCAGCTTGCTCGATACGTAGCTGCCGATTCGTACTTCAGAGGCGGAAGAACATCGTAGATCAGCACGTTGTCACTGTGATTCTTGAGAACATCATCTTGGGGTCCTTCACGAGTGAGGCGAGTCCATTCTTCCAAAAGTTGCCGAATTGCGATTTCATCGGTGTTCATCGTGTTCTCCTACTGCATAACGAATGAAAGGGACTTCCCCCGTCCCAAGCGAGCCGCGCCCCGTCAAGGTTGCGGATTACGGCAATAGAGTGCCCAAATTATCATTGGAGGTTCGAGACAATGCACATATTTCGCAAGGGGCAGATGCACGAACCTGCCGGACCACACGTGTCCACGACGGACCAGTTCTATAGTCAGGCCATTTGAAGGCGCGGCCAACGTAACGGTCTTTTTCGGCCGTACTCCACTAACGCCAAGTTCAGCGGCAGTTTGTAAGTTGTGCGTTGTGGAATACTTTTGCGAAGCAAAACCACAAAAGCGCAACTTACAAACTGTCCAGTGCAGCGAAGCGGAACGGTGCTGCAACGCCTTGTTAGGCATATTTTAGCCATTAATAACTAATTGAGCTGCAAAAGCGCGCTTGTAGGCTGGACGTTCTTCGCCACGAGCAACATAAGCTGAAAGATTTGTATACTCATTAAGAATACCTGTTGATTTTATTCTTAACAAAACAGAGACCATCATGAGGTCGCCCGCACTAAAACTACCCGCAAGCCAATCGCTATTTCCAAGGTAAGATGAAAGTTGTTTTAACCGCTCTCGCAAGCGATCTTCAACCAATGGGATCCGTTGCGATGCCCAAGGCTTATCACCTTCTAAAAGTTTTGCACTTACGAGTTCAAGAATTGGTGGCTCTATTGTATTAATAGCAGCAAATATCCATGTGACTTCTCGTGCGCGAGAATTCTGATCAAGAGACAGAAGCCCTGAGTAGTGCTGGGAGATATATAGGACGATTGACCCTGTTTCGAATAATGAGAGGCCGTCTTGTTCAAACGTCGGAATCTGGCCGAAAGGTTGAATAGCAAGATGTGCAGGCTCCTTCAAGGACTGGAAAGAAACCAAGCGAACCTCATAGGGCTGACCGACCTCTTCAAGCGCCCATCGAACACGAGTATCACGAGCAAGTCCCTTTCCGCCATCAGGTGAGCGTTCAAATGCAGTGATACAAATTGTCATATATGCGCCTCAGGTTGAGAAGTTTTGTAGCCTAACGTGACAGTACCCAATTTTCTATTGTTCGTATGCGCTATGTAAGTCGGCGATCACAATCTTGCTCATTGTGAACATTGCCTGCATCACACGGCCTGTTTTTTCCGGATCTGGGTCGCTCATCATTTCGATCAGTTGCTTTGGCACAATTTGCCAGGACACGCCAAACTTATCATCCAGCCAAGCGCATTGGTTTGGCTTGCCACCGGCAACCAACCTGTCCCAATAATAGTCAACTTCCTCCTGATTTTCGCAATTCACCACGAAGGACGTGGCAGGCGAAAATTTGTACATCGGGCCTCCGTTAAGCGCCGTGAATGCCCGTCCATCCAGCTCAAAGTTTGCGGTCAGGACCGTGCCCTCGGGTGCGGGCGCGTTTTTTCCGTAACGATTGACGTTGAGGACTTTTGAGTTTTTGAAAATCGAGACATAAAAATTCATGGCTTCTTCGGCTTGCCCGTCGAACCATAGGCATGTGGTGATTCTTTGCAAGTTGCACACTTCTATTTTCTGCATGATGTTATTTCCTTCCTTAGGGCGTTAGAGGGCCGTTGAATTGGCTCCCAGGTGCTGCACTGTATCGAACAAAATGGGCCTAAACTAGACCCAAGTTACTTCTACTATTAGGACCCATTTCACAAATGAATATCGCGTTGGATGGTCAGGGCACGAAGCATGCGCAACTCACGCGTGCGCTGCGTGCGGGCATCACTGCGGGTTTGTACGAGCAAGGTGAGCGGCTTCCGGCTAGCCGTGACTTCGCACTGCAACTTGGACTGTCCAGAAATACCGTGCGCACGGCTTTCGCGCAATTGCAGGACGAGGGTTTGATTCAAAGTCGTAGCGGGGCGGGCAGCGTAGTCGCTCATCGCGTACATCGAATGGCAACCACGAAAAGCAATGCAAAGGCTCCAGCAGGTTCGCGCTTTGCGGCTCGGTTGCGCGGCATTGACGATTTCAGCATCACGCGACGCGCTTCAGGACTCCGCTATAACTTGCAGTACGGTGAGTCCGTGCTTGACCCGGTTGCCTTGACGGCATGGCGTTCTGCCTTGTCAAAGGCGGCACAATTAACGCCAACAAGCTACCCGCATCCGCAAGGATTGGAACCCTTGAGGCAAGCCATTAGCCACTTTTTGCGCAGACATCGCAGCCTAAGTTGCACGCCGGACGACATCCTGATCGTGAACGGCACGCAGCAAGCCATGGCCTTGTGTGCGCAAGTGTTGATTGATGAAGGCGGCGTTGTGGCGCTGGAAGACCCCCACTACTTCGCGGCCCGTCATTTGTTTCAGGCGCATGGTGCTCGGCTTGTCTATGCCCCTGTGGATGAGCAAGGGCTGGTGCTGACCGGGCTTAAGCGTCATGCGCCTCGCCTGGTCATGGTGACGCCCTCGAACCAGTTCCCAGGCGGCGGACGAATGTCGGTTGCTCGGCGCTTGCAGTTGCTGGAGTTTTCGCATGCGAAGCAGACATGGATTTTTGAAGATGACTACGACAGTGAGTTCTGTTTTGATCGAGATCGCGTACCCGCGCTAAGGGCAATGGATGCAGAGCGGGTGATTTACGCGGGTAGCTTCTCAAAGGTGATCTTTCCTTCACTGCGGCTTGGCTACATGGTGATGCCTACAGCCTTGAAATCTAACTTTGTGCGTGCCAAACGCGTGGCAGACCTTGGCAGTCCTGCGATTGAGCAAGCGGCGATGGCTCGCTACATGGACTCGGGGGCGTTCGAACGGCACCTCAGGCGCAACGTAAAGCTGGTCGGAGAGCGTCGCGCGACGATATTGGACGGGCTTAGAAAGCTTGACGTATTTGATATTCAGGATTCAAAGGCGGGGATGCACTTGGTGGCCTGGATGCCCCGTCATTCGCGAGACGATTTGGATCGGCTGATTAGCGATGCACAGCGCTGCGGTCTTGGTCTATATCCGATTCAGCCTCACTATCACCGGTCGCCCGCAGTTCCGGGGCTACTTGTTGGTTACGCTGGCTTATCACCAAAGCAGATCGAGCAGGCCCTGGGAGTACTCACGACTTGTTTGGCGAGGCTTGCGGGGTGAAGCTTCGGTGGCTTCGAGTGCAAAATTTTCAGCACCCAACCAGCGTGACATCAAAAATCAAATGATCTGACTGGCGATACTTTAGGAAGCTATTCGATGCAATCCGCCGTCGAATACTCCCGGAACTTGATCGTTCCGGCGCCGTCACTGACGATATGGTACGGCGCGACGGTGCTGTAGTTTTCTGTCTTGTAGGGCGGCATCGGGTTCGCCGGTGAAGAGTGCGTGGGTCAAGCCCAGAATTCATCGACGAGCCGCTGGTCTTCGTCATAGACCCAGCATTCGGCGAGTTTGCCGTCGCGCACCATGTACCGAAGCAATCTGTTCAGTGTGACCGACCTGCTGTCGCGTTCGAATCGTTCGGTCGCCACGATCACGCCGAAACGCTCGCCGGCCATGGCATCGACTATGGACACGAGGCGGCGATTCGTCTTCTCTCGTACCTGCTTGAGGACGGCGAGGCAGGCCGGCTTGCCGCGATGGGTGCCTGCCAGCGGGCTCCGCCCGAAGTAGTGGAACACCACCTCGTCGTGGTAGCAGTCGATGATTGCGGCAAGATCGTTGGCGGCCCAGGCCTCGGCGTAGCGCTTGACGGCGACAGCGATCGGGGCGTCAGGCGGTGGAGTCATGACGGCTCGTCACCTCGGCGTTTTCGGCCGGACCCGGCCGCCGCGCAGCAGGGTCGTAGTAGAAACGTTCCTCGACGATGCGGTCACCGTGCCAGCGCTGCCAAGCCAGTTCGTCCAGGCCGTAGGTACTGCCGTCGCGCATACGGCCCTCGAACAGCCAGTGGATGACGACGTTGTCGCCTTCCACCAGATACGGGCTCGCCGCTCGCGCGCGCACCCATTCGAAGGATCCGAGCATGCGCTTCTCATGCGCCAGCAGCGTGTCTCGGCCGCACCGGGGCGGCCCGAGGTTCTCCTGCATCGTCGCGTCCTGCGCATAGAACGCTTCGATCGCTTCGACGAAGCGCCCCTGTTGCACCATGGCGATGAGATCGGCAACACGCTCGCGACTGGGCATGGAAGGCTCTCCGGTGATGGGTCCTGCAGCCGCTCGCAATTCAGGGCCGCCGTAGGTCGAATCCTAGGCATCTCCGACGGCAGTCCAAAGGCCCGCCTTCGCTCCGGCACAAGGGGCCAGTTCAGGGCTGATCAAAAATGCGATCCAGCATCTCGCCAACGGCATCCAGATGGGTCGATTCATCCGTCCGACAATAGTTTGGTGTACCGTCGCTGCATCTCGTCCGTCGCCACCTGCTCGATGCGATGACCGATGTTCCACCGGTGGCCGAACGGGTCACGCACCACTCCGCTGCGTTCGCCATAGAAGGCGTCCGCCGGTTCCCGCTCAAGCGTGGCACCGGCGCGGATGGCGGTCGCAATCACCTCGTCGGCGTTGTCGACGTGCAGGTGGATCGTCACAGCGCTGGCGCCGATGGTCTTGGCGCTGCGAATCCCGCACTCCGGGAATTCGTCGCACAGCATCACCACCTTGTCGCCGAAGTTGAGTTCGGCATGCCCGATCCGGCCGCTGGGTTCGGTCAGGCGGAAGATTTCGTTGGCACCGAAAGCTTCGGCATAGAACCTGATCGCCGCGTTGGAATCGTTCACGCAGATATATGCGAACACTTCATGAATGGCCATCACTCGCTCCTATCGAAAACTTCATTCTAGGTCGGTCGGCAGGCCCCGGCTTGGAGAAATCTGACCTCGGGCACCAACACCGGCGCCACCCGACACAGCTAGATGGTGGGCGAACTCGGGTGCGAGCTTGCGATACACCGTGGGCGTGACGCCGGTGAAGAGCTGGAAGTCGCGGTTGAAATGAGATTGGTCGCAGTAGCCGGCCTCCAGTGCCAGAGTCGCGAGGTCGGACTCGTTGCGAAGCGACACCCTGAGCAGCGCGGCTTGGAATCGCATCACGCGGCCGTAGGTCTTGGGCGCCAGGCCGGTCGTGCGCCTGAACAGCGCCGAGAAGTGCCGATGACTGAAGCCGCTGTCACGGCACACGTCGACGATGTTGGCGCCTGCGGCGACTGTGCCGAGCGCGACAGCGATTGCCGGATGCATGCAGCGCACGGCGGGCAACCTGGCAAGCAGGAGCGATTCGAGGATGTCGAGTTGGCAATGCAACTCCATCGCGCAGGACAGGCGGTCGAGCGCCGCGTTGGCGGCCGAGCCCCAGAGCACGTCCAGGTCGAGGTGGCGACCCGTCATTTCGTCCTCGCGCGCACCGAGCAAGGCCAATGCGGCGCCGGGCTGGAACAGCACGCCGACCGAGTGCGAAGGCATCGACACATCGCGCACGTAGTAGGCCGATCGAACGCCACCGACGATCGCTGCAGAGAAGCTGCGCCCTACTGCGTCATCGGCACCATCGAAGATGCGCAGCGATGGGCCGAAGAGGCGAAACACTAGATGCATCTGGCCGGTGGGCAGTACATGCTCGCGCCGCGCGCTATCGAACTGCGCTACTGCGCCCGAACTCATGGCCCAAAGCCGCGCCACAAAGGGGCGCAGCGCTGGAAGTGAAAGTCGTGTA
>Ga0208888_100676_pt1 | contig 14616 bp, 12 predicted proteins | sample LakWasM115_HOW13_2_FD_183929 | JGI IMG/M metagenome (GOLD analysis project Ga0208888, IMG submission 183929) | Freshwater sediment methanotrophic microbial communities from Lake Washington under simulated oxygen tension - Sediment Metagenome... | ecosystem: Environmental > Aquatic > Freshwater >...
TTTCATCAGCCCCATGGCCGAACCCACACCGAACTGGCGCGCCGCGTAGGTGGCCGTGGTGATCACGCCCCGACCGGTATAGCCCGACAGGCGGGCAAACGCGTCCAGTGGCAGCGCGGCGCCGGCGGCCAGCACCGCGTCCTCCTTGCGGCGACCGCCGCCGATCACCACCGGCAGCCCCTTGAGTTGCGGATAGCGCAGCAGCTCAACCGACGCATAGAAGGCGTCCATGTCGAGGTGCGCGATGCGCCGCAAAGGTGGGGGCGTGGAGGCCGGTGGGTTCATGACAGCCAAGCATAGCGCCCCGAACATCACCCCAAACCAACCGCCAGACAGTCACTTTGCAAAAGCTGGAAGAGATGCAGGGGACAGGCCCCATGCCAGACCGGCAAACCTGAGATGCTTGGCCACCATGCTCATGCCAGACGACTTTCTGCTGCCCCGCTCCGAGACGGTTGACTCGGTGGTCTATGCCAGCCGCGCCTGCTTCGAGGGCACCCCTCTGGGCCAGGTCAGGCACATCGGGGCCTCAGCCGCTGCGCGCAACGCCGCCATGGGGGTGGCCTCCACCCTGCTCTACCAAAGCGGCTGGTTCGTGCACTGGCTGGAAGGCCCGGGCACCGCCCTCGACCAGGTGTTGACCCGCATCGCCCGCGATGCCCGCCACCGCCACATGCGATTGCTGCACCGCGAGCCTGCCGAGCGCCGGCTGCTGGTGCCCTGGTCCAGCGCCGTCATGGAAAGCCCCGAGACCCCCGACAGCCTGGGCCGCCGCATCGACCAGTTCCGCCACGCCCGGCGCCAGCGGCTGGCGCTGGCACCGGCCCAGTTGCTGCGCCTGCTGTCCACCCCCCTGGCCGGCACGGGAGGCAACCCCTTCCTGCCGCCACAGCCTCTCCAGCGTCTGATGGTCTGCGCCCGGCAAAGCGATCGCGCCACCAGCCTGGTGCACTGGCTGGCCAGAAAGCACCGGCGCAAGGTGGGCCACGGCCGTTTCACGGGTGGGGAGGCCCCCAGCCTGTCGATCCGCTATGTCGACTTCGGGCAACAGGGCCAGCCCCGGCGCGTGGTGGCCTTGCCGCCATCCGGCCTGAAACTCGGCATCGTCCAGGCCTTGCTGGCCGACTACGGCCACTTGCTGTTGCTGTTCGAGGGCGACGCCGGGCACGACCGGCTTTTGATGCACGATGCCTTGTGCTGCCTGGCCCGACTGGGCCCGCCCCAACGCCCCAGCCTGATCGGCCTGGGCCTGCCCCCCAGCCTGGAGGGCGAACTGAGCGCCCTGGCCCGGCAAGCGGGCCAGAGCTTGGGCATCTTGGGCAATCGCCCCACCGATGCCGCAGACATCAGCTGGTCAGGGCTGTGGCCCGCCTTGCAAGAGCTGTTCAAACCAGCGCCACCGCAACGGCTTGAGGATGAGGGGCCGTACTCTCACCAAGCACTGAGTGGCTCCTCATAGGCTGCGCTCGGCACGGGGGAGATGAAGCGAGGAAACCGGTACGACTCAAGGTTTGGCGCCTTGGGCCGATGGAGCCGCGCCCACCTTCTTTCCACCGCTGGTATGGCCCTCGCTCTCCTGGGGATACACAAACCCAATCGGTCGCTTGGATGACGCGGGCGGAGTGGTGAGTTCGCGCATGGCGTCCAACAACTGACGCAGTTGCAGCCGGGTATTGCGGCTGAAAGCGTCGTGCGACAGCTCCAGGCCTTCCGTCTTCATCTCAAGGTCCGCCAGTCGCTTGGCCAGATCTGCATGAACGGAAGCTGCCTCGCGCAAATGTACAAAAGCGCGGACCACGAAAATTCCCATCTCCACTGCCTGACTGGAAGCGAGTACGTTGGCCGCCTGGATCGCGCCATGTTCGGTGAAGGCATAGGGGAGCGCCTTAGAGAACTTGAGCTTCTGGAGGTGGCCGCAATTTGCGACCACCTCAGCCTTCTCGGCCGCGGTCAGTTGAAAAAGAAAGTCGGCCGGGAATCGTTCTCGGTTGCGCTTGACCTGCTCATTGAGCCGTTTAGTTTCAACGCCATACAGCGCGGCCAGGTCCGCATCCAGCATCACCCGCAAGCCGCGCACCCGTTGGATCCGCCCCTCAATGTGAGGCGCCGGCACGGTGCTCATAGGCAGGCGGCTACGGTGACACGGGAAGCCACTCGCCCATGACGCGCATTCAGATGCAGGATGAGGCCTGTCACGCCGGCTCGATGCCTGGGGGGTACTTGCTGGAGGCGTTCGATCAGGCAGGTATCGATGGCGGTCATGACGGGCTCTTTGGTGGTCGGAATGCACCTTACTTTAAGTCGCGTGAAAACGCGCTGGCCCGCCCATCCAGACCGCCCCAGCCAAAGCCCTCATCTGGACCGACAGAAAGCACATCGCACATGCAGGTGGTCGGCCGGCAAGGCCTCATCGAGCAAATCCAGGCGAACTTTGCAGCCTATCCTGCACCAAGGCCGGACGGAGAACTGCAACATTCAAGAGCCAGCTCACACCCTTGCTGACCTGCAAGTTGGCGCTCCTCACCGTCGTCAGTAAGTCCCCGGCAGCAAAATGCCCTTGTCCACCGTATCGATCTGGGTATGGCCGCAGAAGGCCATGGTCACATCCAGTTCCTTGTGGATGATCTGCAGGGCGCGGGTCACGCCGGCTTCGCCATAGGCGCCCAGGCCATACAGAAAACTGCGGCCGATCAGGGTGCCGCGGGCGCCCAGGGCACGGGCCTTGAGCACGTCCTGACCGCTGCGGATGCCGCCGTCCATCCACACCTCGATGTCCTTGCCCACGGCTTCGGCGATCGCGGGCAAGGCCTTGATGGATGAGGGTGCGCCGTCCAGCTGGCGGCCCCCGTGGTTGGACACCACCAGCGCATCGGCGCCGCTGTTGGCGGCCAGACGGGCGTCTTCGGCATCCATGATGCCTTTCAGAATCAGCTTGCCGCCCCAGCGCTTCTTGATCCATTCCACGTCGCCCCAGTTCAGGCGCGGGTCAAACTGCTCGGCGGTCCATGACGACAGCGAGGACAAATCGCCCACGCCCTTGGCATGGCCCACGATGTTGCCGAAGGAGCGGCGCGGCGTGCCCAGCATACCCAGGCACCAGCGCGGCTTGGTGGCCAGGTTGATCAGGTTGCGGATCGTGGGCTTGGGCGGTGCCGACAGGCCGTTCTTGATGTCCTTGTGCCGCTGGCCCAGGATCTGCAGATCCAGCGTGAGCTGCAGGGCCGAGCAGTTGGCGGCCTTGGCGCGGTCGATCAGGCGCTCGATGAAGTCGCGGTCTTTCATCACATACAGCTGGAACCAGAACGGGTGGCCCTGGGTGTGCTGGGCGATGTCCTCGATCGAGCAGATGCTCATGGTCGACAGCGTGAATGGGATGCCAAAGGCCTTGGCCGCCCGCGCGCCGAGGATCTCGCCATCGGCATGCTGCATGCCGGTCAGGCCGGTGGGGGCGATGGCCACGGGCATGGCCACGTCCTGGCCGATCATGGTGCTGCGGGTGCTGCGCCCATCCATGTTGACGGCCACGCGCTGGCGCAGCTTGATGCCCTGAAAATCGGTTTCGTTGGAGCGGTAGGTGCCTTCGGTCCAGGCGCCCGAATCGGCGTAGTCGTAGAACATGCGCGGCACCCGCCGCTGGGCCACACGGCGCAAATCTTCGATGCAGGTGATTTTGGACAGATCGGTCACGAGGCGTTCTCCTTGGGATGCGAAATGGTAGCGATTTGCCTCAGCCGCGCACGTGAAGATTTTTGATCCGCGCCTCAATTTCTCTCAAGCGGCTCGCTCAGGCCGGCGCTTGCTCCGTCGGGCGGCAACGCGCCTGCAACTCCGCCCAAGACAGCTGCTGCTCGCCGCGGGCATCTCGCACCCCGATGCGAACCGGCCCCTGCAACTGGCGCCAATCCTCCGCCAGGCTGGACAACTCGGCCAACGCCAACGCACCCGCGGGGCAGTCCAGGGTCACCTGCAGCCCCCAGGGCGCAGCCGCCTGCGCCAACACGCCCCGCCACCGGGCCGCCTGGGCGGGGGTGGGCAGTGCCGCAGGGCGGATCACCAGCGCCAGCGGCCAGCCGGCCTGGGCTTCACCGGGGCAACGCGCAGCGCTGGCCAGCGCCAGCGCCCAGGGCCCGGTCGGACCGGCGTCGTGCAGCCCCTGGGCCGTCAAGGCCTCATGCAGTCGCTGGCCCGCCGCCTGCAGCCCTGGCGGCCAAGCCGAACTGCCGCGCGCAGCACCTGCACCCCAGCGCTGCAGCAACTCGGCCGGCTGCAGGCAGGCCTGCACCTGAGGCGCCTCCACCCAGTCGGCATGGCGCTGAGCCGGCCCCAGGCCCTGCAACTCGATCGGCACCGCCCCGGCCGGCCTGGGCCCCTGACGCACCAGCCCCCAGGGCCGGGCCTGCAGGGCCGCTGCCAGCCAGACCGGCCCGCTGCGCGCCAGCCTGGCACAGGCGGCAGGCGCCAGTTGCAGCAGATCGTGGCTGCGCGGCGGCCACCGATGGTGATGGGGGCCCCAGACGGAAGAGGGGTTCGGCAGGGTCAACATGGGCGATCTCCGCATCAGGCCGTCATTGGCCGATGCGATGCTGACGCGGCGCCAGCGACCGACATGAGCGAAGCGAAATCAGATGTACGCGGAGAACCCGGCGACAAAGCGGGCGGTGGTGGCCGCCAAGCGGCGCCAGCCAAGCCAGGCGGCGCCCCGGGCCATCGAGCAGCGGGCGCCTTGAGCCCCCAGCGCCTGCAAACCTGCATGCAGGTCTTACGATTTTTATCGGGATGCTAGACCGCTGTCGTGCTGCAGAAGTCGCTGGGTATAAGCCAGGAAGTCGCCCAGATGGTGCTCGATGATGTTGAGCGTGATCGGCAACTGCAGGGCTTGATCGTCATGAACCGCGATGTTTCTGAAGCCCACCATGCGCTTCATCACATCGGCCTGCGCCGGCTCAATCCAGCCCCCCTGGGCCAACAGGCCAAACACATCGCGGGCACTCTGAGGCAGGCCCAGACGCTCGCGTCGCAGCAGGTATTGCCCCATGTCCAGGCAAGCCTCACAAGCCCGTTGAAGGTTGAGGATGGCCGCATCCTGGCGCGTGAAATCGGACCCGAAAGTGGCTGGGCCCTTGTCGTACTCCTGCCGAACCCGTGCCACACAGCGCTCGACGGTGGAGGCCTTGTTCAACAACACATCATCGGCCATGCACACGCCCCTCACGCAAAATGTCCTGGACATACCCGGCACGGGCCACATCCAGATCAAGCTTGTCGCTCAAGACGGCGGCCTCCCAGGCGCCCACCAGGGGGTTTGCGACCCAAAGGCGCTGGCCCTGGGTCAGGATCTGGTACTGCAACACCGTGGAGGCAGCGCGCATGTCGAGCAAATCGACATCGCAACCCACCTGATCAGCCACCTCACTGGCCAGGTGCCACAAGCCCGTCACATCGGCATAACCCGCCACCAGAACGGCCAGATCCAGATCGCTGTCCGGCCTGGCCTGCCCTGTGATGCGGCTGCCAAAGGCATAAACGGACAGCAGCCCAGGCAAGCGACTCCTCAGCAAGGGCACGACCTGGGCGACAAGTTGGGCATGAAGTTCGGCCGACATGGGTGAAAAATTGGCAAGTCCCGTGCCAGGACGGCGCAGGAATCTTGCCATGCTAATTCAAATGCCCGCCCTGCCCCGCCCGCCTCACTCAAGCGCGCTTGGCCACCAGGGTCAGGATGTCGTAGCTGGCCACCAGCTCGTCGTGCTGGTTGGTGACCTCCACGTCCCAGGCCACCACGCCCTGGCCGACGCCGTTGGCGTCTTTCTTCTGGCGGTCGATCTTGCGCTTGGCGGTCAGGCGGGCACGGATGGTGTCGCCGATGCCCACCGGCTTGACGAAGCGCAGCGTGTCCAGCCCGTAGTTGGCCAGCACCGGGCCCGGGGCCGGCGAGACAAACAGGCCGGCCGCAGCCGACAGCACGAAGTAGCCGTGCGCGATGCGCTTGCCGAAGGGGCTGTCCTTGGCGGCGATCTCGTCGAAGTGCATGTAGAAGTAGTCGCCCGACAGGCCGCCAAAGGCCACGATGTCGGCCTCGCCCACGGTGCGGCGGTGCGTGAGCAGCGACTCGCCGATCTGCAGGTCTTCGAAGTGGCGGCGGAAGGGATGCACCTCGGTTTCGATGCGGCGGGCACCACGCACATACTCGCCGGTGACCGCCGCCAGCATGCTGGGCGAGCCCTGCACCGCAGCACGCTGCAGGTAGTGCTTGACGGCGCGGATGCCGCCCAGCTCTTCACCGCCGCCGGCGCGGCCGGGGCCGCCGTGCTTGAGCATGGGCAGGGGCGAGCCGTGGCCGGTGCTCTCGGCCGCGGCCTCGCGGTCCAGCACCAGCAGGCGGCCGTGATGGGCAGCGGCCACCGGGATCACCCGGGCGGCCGTGGCCGGGTCTTTGGTGACCAGCGAGCCCACCAGGCTGCCCTTGCCCCGGGCGGCCAGTTGCAGGGCCTCGTCCAGGCCGTCGTAAGGCATCAAGGTGCTGACCGGGCCGAAGGCCTCCACGTCGTGCACGGCATCGTGGCTCAGGGGCTGGCGGCTCAGCAGCAGCGTGGGCTGGAAGAACGCGCCCTGGGCCGTGCCCTCGCCCAACGGGGCGAAGTCGGCCGTGCCACCGCCATAGACCAGCTCGGCCCCCTGCCGCAACAAGGCCACACGCTCGGCCACATCGGCCTGCTGGGCCTGGGAGGCCAGGGCGCCCATGCGCACGGCCTCCAGGGCCGGGTCGCCGACCACGGTCTTGGCCAGGCGCGCCTTCAGACGCTCGGCCACCGCATCCAGGTGCTGGCGCGGCACGATGGCGCGGCGGATCGCCGTGCATTTCTGCCCCGCCTTGACCGTCATCTCGCGGGCCACCTCTTTGATGAACAGGTCGAACTCTTCGTCATCGGGCGTGACATCGGGCGCCAGGATGCAGCAGTTCAGCGAGTCGGCCTCGGCATTGAAGGGGATGCTGTGGCGCACCAGGTTGGCGTTCACCCGCAGCCGGGCCGCGGTGTCGGCCGAGCCGGTGAAGGTGACGAAATCGGGGCCCTCCAGGCGGTCCAGCAGATCGCCCGTGCCCCCGATCACCAATTGCAGCGCGCCCGGCGGCAGGATGCCCGACTGGTCGATCAGGCGCACCGCAGCCTCGGTGAGGTAGCTGGTGGCGGTGGCGGGCTTGCCGATGCAGGGCATGCCGGCCAGGAAGCTGGGCGCAAACTTCTCCAGCAGCCCCCAGATGGGGAAGTTGAAGGCATTGATGTGCACCGCCACGCCGCCGCGCGGCACCAGGATGTGGGTGCCGGCAAAGCTGCCCTTCTTGCCCAGCGGCAGGGCCGGGCCTTCGTGGATCAGGTTGCCGCTGGGCAGCTCGCCGCTGCCCATCGAGGCGTAGGCAAACAGGGTTCCGGTGCCGCCTTCGATGTCCACCCAGCTGTCGGCGCGGGTGGCCCCGGTGTGGGCCGAGATGGCGTAGAGCGACTCCTTGTGCTCGTTGAGGTACTTGGCCAGCGCCTTCAGGCGCGCGGCGCGCTCTTGAAAGTCAAGCGCCATCAGGGCCGGCAGGCCGGTGCGGCGGGCAAAGTGCAGGGCCTCGCCAAAGTCCAGGGCCTCGGCATGGGTGTGGGCCACGGTGGCGCCGTTGACGGCGCTGTGCAGCGCTTGCGCCGCCTGCTGGCCGATCCAGCGGCCGCCGATGAAGCTTTGAAGGGTCATGATTGGAAACTCCCGAAAAGTGAAAGACTCGGCGCAGGCTCAGTGCTTGCCGCCCAGGCCCAGGTAGGTGTCGATGATCCGGCGGTCGTGCAGCAGGTCGGCGGCGGCGCCGCTCAGGGCCACCGCGCCCATTTCGAGCACGTAGGCGCGGTCGGCCACCTGCAGCGCGGCACGGGCGTTCTGCTCGACCAGCAGCACCGACACCCCCAGGTCGCGCAGCGACGACACCACCTGCAGCACCTCGCGCACGATCAGCGGCGCCAGGCCCAGCGAGGGCTCGTCCAGCATCAGCAGGCGCGGGCGCGCCATCAGGGCACGGCCGATGGCCAGCATCTGACGCTCGCCACCCGACAGCGTGGCCGACAGCTGGGCGCGCCGCTCTTTCAGGCGCGGGAAGATGGCAAACACCTCTTCCATGCGCTGCTTCTGGTCTTTCAGGCCCTTGCGCCAGCGCGAAAAGCCGCCCAGCAACAGGTTGTCTTCGACCGACATCTCACCAAACAGCTCGCGCTTTTCGGGCACCAGGGCCACGCCGCGCGCCACCATGGCTTCGACGCTGAGCCGGTCGATGCGCTCGCCCGCCAGCGTCAGCACGCCTTGCGAGGGCAGCAGGCCCATGGCCGCCGACAGCAGGGTGGTCTTGCCCGCCCCGTTGGGGCCGATGACGGTGACGATCTCGCCCTCGCCCACCGTCAGGTGGACCTGGTGCACGGCCTCGACCTGGCCGTACGAGACACTGAACTGCTGCAGATCGAGCAGCGTGGGTTTCACGGTCGCGCTGCTCACAGGCCACCTCCATTGAGTTCGCCGCCGAGGTAGGCCTCGAGCACGCGGGGGTTGGCCTGCACTTCGGCGGGCGTGCCTTCGGCGATCACCTCACCGAACTCCAGCACCGTGATGCGATCGGCCAGGTTCATCACGAATTCCATGTCGTGCTCGACCACCAGGATGCCCAGGCCTTCGGAGCGCAGCTGGTCCAGCAAGGTGGCCAGGGCCTGCTTCTCCAGGTGGCGCAGGCCGGCGGCCGGCTCGTCCAGCAGCAGGGCGGCCGGTTGCCCGGCCAGGGCGCGGGCGATCTCGACCACACGCTGCTGGCCCAGGGCCAGCGAGGCGGCCGGGCGATCGATGTACTCGGCCAGGCCGCAGCGTTCGATCTGGCGCCGGGCCTCGGCCAGGATGGCGGCCTCTTCGGCGCGGTCCAGGCGCAGCATGCTGGCGATCCAGCCCTTGCGGCCCCGACGGTGCGCGCCCAGGGCCACGTTCTCAAGCACGCTGCGCTGCCCCAGCAGGCGCACATGCTGGAAGGTGCGGCCCAGGCCCAGCGCGGCAAAGTCACGCGAAGGCCGGCCCTGCATGGGCTGCTCCATCAGGCGCACCTCGCCCGAGGTGGGGGTGTCCACGCCCGAGATCATGTTGAAGAAGGTGCTCTTGCCGGCGCCGTTGGGGCCGATCAAGGCATGCACCTCATGGGCCTTGAGGCTCATGTTGACGTTGTTGTTGGCCAGCAGACCGCCAAAGCGGCGGCTCACCTGGCGCGCGTCCAGCAGCACCTGGCCGGCGGGCGGCAGCACCCGCTGCTGCAGCGTCACGGCGGCGCTGGCCACCGCAGCACGGCGTGCCTCGGGCTTGAGCCAGCGGCCCGAGGCGGCCTGCAGGCGCGGCCACAGGCCGTCGGCAAAGCGCTGCAGCACAAACAGCATCAGCAGGCCGAACACGATCACCTCGAAATTGCCGCTGGCGCCCAGCAGCTTGGGCAGCCAGTCCTGCAGCTGCTCCTTGAGCAGGGTGATCAGGGCGGCGCCCAGCACCGCACCCCACAGGTGGCCGGCGCCGCCGACCACGGCCATGAACAGGTACTCGATGCCGATGTTGATGTTGAAGGGCGTGGGGTTCACAAAACGCTGCAGGTGGGCATACAGCCAACCCGAGATCGCCGCCAGCAAGGCCGCCAGCACAAACAGCTTGATGCGGTAGTGCGCCGTGTCCACGCCCATCGACTCGGCCATCACCCGGCCGCCCTTGAGCGCCCGGATGGCCCGGCCTTCGCGCGAGTCCAGCAGGTTGTGCAAGGCCCACAGGCAAAACAGCAGCACGGCCCAGATCAGCGGCCCCAGGTACAGCGGCGAGGCCAGCGAGAAGCCCGCCACCGTCAGCGGCGGCAGGCCGGACATGCCGGTGAAGCCGCCCAGCACATCGAGGTTGCCGAACACGTAGTACAGGCTCAGGCCCCAGGCAATCGTGCCCAGCGGCAAGTAGTGGCCGGACAGGCGCAGCGTGACCGCGCCCAGAAAGCGGGCCACGGCATAGGTGGCCAGCAGGCCCAGCGCCAGGCCGACGAAGGGCAGCAAGCCCGGCGGAATGCCGGCCGGCAGCCAGGCTGCGGCCAGGGGAGAGGTGCACACCCAGGCGGTGGCGTAGGCGCCCAGGCCCACAAAGGCGGCCTGGCCGAAGGAGGTCATGCCGCCCACGCCGGTCAGCATCACCAGGCCGGCGGCCACCAGGGCATACAGGCCGATGTAGCTCATCACGGTGAGCGTGAATTCAGGCAGGAAACCCCAGGCCAGCGCCAGTGCGGCGATGCAGGCCAGGGTGAGGTGACGCGCGCTCATTCTTCGTCCTCCACATGGCGGCTGTTCAGTGAGCGCCACCACAGCACGGGAATGATCAGGGTGAACACCAGCACCTCCTTGAAGGCACTGGCCCAGAACGATGAAAACGCCTCCAGTTGGCCCACCATCACCGCGCCGGCCAGGGCCAGCGGGTAGCTGCCCAGGCCGCCCACGATGGCGGCGACAAAGCCTTTCAGGCCGATCAGGAAGCCGGTGTCGTAATACACCGTGGTCAGAGGGGCGATCAGCAGGCCCGAGACGGCGCCGATCAGGCCGGCCAGGGCAAAGCTGAGGTCACCCGACAGCTCGGTCGGGATGCCCATCAGGCGGGCCCCGACCCGGTTCATGGCGGTGGCGCGCAGCGCCTTGCCGATGATGGAGCGCTCAAAGAACACAAACATGGCCACCACCAGCACCGCGGCCATGGCCACCACCACCAGCGACTGGCCGGTGACGGGAATGCCACCAAGGTCGAAACGCGCCTCCGAAAAGGCCGGCGTGCGGTAACCCTCGGCACCAAAGAACAGCAGGCCCAGGCCCACCAGCACCCCGTGCAAGGCCACCGAGACAATCAACAGGATCAGCACCGTGGCATGCGCCAGCGGGCGGTAGGCCAGGCGGTACAGCAGCGGGCCCAGGGGCACGATCAGGGCCAGCGTGGCCACCGACTGCAGCAGCAGCGACTGTGGCTTGACCAGCAGCACCAGGGCCGCCGCCAGCGCCGGCAGGGCCAGCGTCCAGACCGCCGTGGCGGCCCACTCGACCGGCTGGCCGCGCTGGTGGCGCCAGGCCTCGACCACCAGGGTGGCCACGGCCAGCGCGATCAGCAGCCACAGCGTGGCCGGCACCTTGCCGGCCTGCATCATGGCCATCGACAGGGCGCCGAAAGCCACAAACTCGCCTTGCGGGATGAAGATCACCCGCGTGACCGAAAACACCAGCACCAGGGCCAGCGCAATCAGTCCGTACACCGCGCCATTGACGACGCCGTCCTGCCCCAGGATCAGGGCGATCTGAAGATCCATGTTGAAAATCCCGTTCAGGCCGACCCAAGGTCAGCAACAAAAAGGCAGGCTGGCGCCCCAGGGGTCATCCCCCCGGGCTTCAAAACAGCCTGCTCAGGCTGGGTTCAGGGCTGGAATTTCCAGGCGCCGTTCTCGATCTTGACCATCACGCGGCCGCGCTGGTCCAGGCCCAGGTGGTCGGCGGCCGAGGTGTTGAACACACCGTGTGCACCGGCCACTTCCTTGACCTTCTCGAGCTCGTCGCGCAGTGCCGCGCGGAAGGCCGGCGTCCCGGGCTGGCCCTTCTTGAGGGCGCCGGGCACGGCGGCATTGAGCACCAGGCCGGCATCCCAGGCGTGACCGCCGAAGGTCGACACATTGGCCTGGCCGTAGGCGCCGGCGTAGGCGCTCACATAGGCCAGGGCCGACTTGCGCACCGGGTGGTCGGCGGGCAGTTGATCAGCCACCAGCACCGGGCCGGCGGGCAGGAAGGTGCCCTCCACATCCTTGCCGCCCACGCGCAGGAAATCGGCATTGGCCACGCCGTGGGTCTGGTAGAACTTGCCGGTGAAGCCACGCTCCTTGAGCGTCTTCTGAGGCAGCGCGGCCGGGGTGCCCGAGCCGGCGATCAGCACCGCGTCGGGCTTGGCGGCCATGATCTTCAGGGCCTGACCGGTCACCGAGGTGTCGGTGCGCGAGAAGCGCTCATTGCTGATGATCTGCAGCTTCTTGAGCTCGGCCGCCTTGACGAACTCCTTGTACCAACCTTCACCGTAGGCATCCGAGAAGCCGATGAAGGCCACGGTCTTCACCCCGTGGTTGGCCATGTGCTCGGCCACGGCCAGCGACATCATGATGTCGTTCTGCGGGGTCTTGAAGACCCAGCGCTTCTTGGCGTCCTGTGGCTCGATCAGCGCGGCTGAGGCCGCCAGGGTGATCATCGGGGTCTGGGCCTCGGACACGGCGTCGATCATGGCCAGCGAGTTGGGCGTGGTGCTGGAGCCGATCACGACGTCGACCTTGCTCTCGGCGATCAGCTTCTTGGCGTTGCTGACGGCCGCGGTGGTGTCGGAGGCATCGTCGAGCACGATGTAGTTGACCTTCTGGCCCCCCATGGTCTTGGGCAGCAGGGCCATGGTGTTTTTCTCGGGGATGCCCAGCGAGGCCGCCGGGCCGGTGGCCGACACGGTGACGCCCACATTGATGTCGGCATGGGCCAGCAGGCTGGCCAGCAAGGCGGTGGCCAAGGCCACGGGTTTGAGCAGTTTCACGGTTTGTCTCCTTCAGTTTTGGGGCGGTTTTGCCCCGCTTGATCGGTCAGTTTCAGACCATCGATGGGTTAGTCCGACGGACGGGCCTTTGGCGGCTTGACAGCAGTCAATCCACCCATGAACAAATCCGCCACGATCGGAGCCATCGCATCGTAGTCGAGTTCCCCTTCGGGCTTCATCCAGGTAAACATCCAGTTGATCATGCCGAACAAGAGCATGGTCAATGGCTTGCTGAGTTCGGCCTGCAGCGACTCGCCGCGCACCTCGGCCACGGCCCGGGCAAAGCCGCTGACCACGTCGCGTTCGTGGTTCAAAACACGCTCGCGATCGGCCTCGTCGAGGAACTTCACGTCTTCGGTCAGCACGCGGTGGGCGTCCTGGGCATCGGCGTATTCCTCGACGATGCGGCGGATCAGTTCGCGCAGGCGCTGCTCGGGCACCAGGGCCTCGGCCTCCACCTCGACCACCAGCGCCTGCAGGCGCGACACATGGCCTTCGGCAATGCTCACCAGCAGGCTGTATTTGTCTTTGTAGTAGTGGTAGAGCGTGGCCTTGGACAGGCCACAGGCCTCGGCCACCTGGTTCATTGAGGTCGAGGGGTAGCCCCGCCGCGCAAACAGGTGCGCGGCCTGCTCCAGAATCATCTCGCGCTGGTCGTTGTAACCAGCTGCCCGTCCTCGGCCCATCGGTGTGTCCTTGTGTCTAGTTCAGTTCAACGTTCGTCAAATGATAGGACGACCCGCGGGGTCAACGGGTGGGCCTGGCAGGCCAGCACAAAGCCGGCCTCGACCTCGGCCTTGTCGAGGGCGAAATTGCGCTCCATGCGCACCTCGCCTTCGAGCACCTTGCAGCGGCAGGTGGCGCACACGCCCGAGGTGCAGGAGAACGGCACTTCCAGGCCGGCCGCCGACGCCGCATCGAGGATGCTGGGCTGGTCTTTGCTGAAGCCGATCTCGCGGTGCAGGCCGTCGCGCACGATGACCACGCGGGCGGTCTCGGCATCACCCGCCTGGGGCTGGTGCAGCACGGCCCCGGCGGCCGGGCCGGCACTGGCCACGCCAAAGCGTTCGATGTGGATACGCTCTTCGGGCACGCCGGCGGCCTTCAGAGCCAGCTCGGCCTCGTCATTCATCTGGAAAGGGCCGCACACATAGACGTGGTCGATGCCGGCCGGGTCGAGCACCTTGCCCAGGAAGGTGCCGAGCTTGTCGCTGTCCAGGCGACCGGCGTACAGAGGCGCGTCCACATGCTCCTGGGTGAACACATGGTGCAGCGACAGGCGCGCCATGTAGCGGTTCTTCAGGTCCTCGATCTCTTCCTTGAACATGGTCGAGGCCGGGGTGCGGTTGCTGTAGATCAGGGTGAACTGGCTGTGTGGCTCGCGCGCCAGCACAGTCTTCATGATGGACAGGATGGGGGTGATGCCGCTGCCGCCGGCAATGCCCACATGGTGGCGGCGCGAGGCGGGCTCGATGGGCACGAAGAAGCGGCCTTGCGGGGCCATCACCTGCACGGTGTCGCCCACCTTCAGGTGCTGGTGGATCCAGGTCGAGAAGGCGCCGCCGTTGACGCGGCGCACCGCCACGCGCAGCTCGCCGTCGTCCACGCCGGCACAGATCGAGTAAGAGCGGCGCAGGTCCTTGCCATCGATGGTGCTGCGCAGGGTCAGGTACTGGCCCTGGGTGAAGCCGAAGGCCTCGCGCAGGCTGTCAGGCACAGAGAAGGAAACGATCAGGGACTCGGGCGTGTCCGCCTCGATGGCCTTGACCGGCAGGGGATGGAACATGACGCTCATGGCGGTCTCGCTTGAATCTGGTTGTTGTAGGTAGAGAAGGCGGGGCTCAAATCGGCTTGAAGTGCTCAAAGGGCTCGCGGCAGCTCATGCAGCGGTACAGCGATTTGCAGGCGGTGGAGCCAAAGGCACTCAGGCGCTCGGTCTGCAGGCTGCCGCAGCGCGGGCAGGCCAGGCGTCGGCCCGAGGGGGTGCGCCCCACAAAG
>Ga0208888_100677_pt1 | contig 14551 bp, 11 predicted proteins | sample LakWasM115_HOW13_2_FD_183929 | JGI IMG/M metagenome (GOLD analysis project Ga0208888, IMG submission 183929) | Freshwater sediment methanotrophic microbial communities from Lake Washington under simulated oxygen tension - Sediment Metagenome... | ecosystem: Environmental > Aquatic > Freshwater >...
CCAGCTCGGCGAGCGGGTGGGCCTGTCGTCCACGCCGTGCTGGAAGCGCGTCAAACGGCTGGAGGACGAGGGCTACCTGGAGCGCCGTGTGGCCATCGTCAACCGAAAGAAAGTGGGCCTGCCGATCACGGTCTTCGTCAGCCTGCGCATCGCCCGCCACGACGAGCGCTGGCTGGCGCAGTTCGCCGCCGCCGTGACCGCCCTGCCCGAGGTGCAGGAGTTCCACCGCATGAGTGGCGATGTCGACTACCTGCTGAAGGTGGTCACCACCAGCATCGAGGGCTATGACGCCTTCTACAAGAAACTGATCCGGGTGGGCGAGCTCAGCGGCGTGTCGTCGGCGTTTTCGATGGAGCAGATCAAGAGCAGCACGGCCTTGCCGCTGGCCCTGCCGGGGCGCCAGGAGTCGGCAGGGCCTTGAGGGGGAATGTTGCCGCGGGTGGTGGGTGGCGCGGGCGGGACCGTGAGATCAGCGCTTTCAGCGCAGGCTGCCCTGCACGCCCTCGACCAGCCAGTTCAGGTTCAGGATCTGCTCGTCGCTCAGGGCCTGGCCGGGCTCGATCACGGTGTGGCCCTGGTTGTCGCGCACCGGCTGGGCGCCAGCCTTGAAGGGCTGCAGGCGGCCGGCCGCCATGTCCTTCTGCCGCGCCAGCACCTCGTTTTGCACCGCTTGGGGCACCTGGGGCCCAAAATCGCCGACCCGGATCATGCCCTCGCGCACGCCGCCCCACAGGGCCGCGGGCTTCCAGCTGCCGTCGGCCACGGCCTTCACGCGGGCCGTGTAATAGGCGCCCCACTCGTGGGTCACGGCCAGGATCTGCGCCTGTGGCGCCACCTTGCGCATGTCCGAGTGGTAGGCCACGGCCAGCTTGCCGCGCTCCTGCGCCGCCGCCATCACGGCCGACGAGCCGGTGTGGAAGGCCAGCACATCGGCGCCCTGGTTCATCAGCGTCATGGCCGCATCGCGCTCGCGCGGCGGGTCGAACCAGGCGTTGAGCCACACCACCTTCACGCTGGCCTGCGGATCGACCGAGCGCATGCCCAGCGTGAAGGCATTCAAGCCCTGCAGCACCTCGGGAATGGGAAAGCCCGCCACATAACCCGCCACATGGCTTTTGCTCATGCGCCCGGCCGCGATGCCCGCCAGGTAGCGCCCCTCGTAATAGCGGGCATTGGCCACGGCCACGTTGGCCGCCGTCTTGTAGCCGGTGATGGACTCGAACTTCACCTGCGGAAACTCCCGCGCTACCTTGAGCGTGGGCTCCATGTAGCCGAAGCTGGGGGTGAAGATGATCTGGTGGCCCTGCTGGGCCAGGTCACGGATCACGCGCTCGGCGTCGGCGCCCTCGGGCACGTCTTGCACATAGGTGGTCTTCACCCGGTCGCCCAGCGCGGCCTCTACGGCCAGGCGCCCTTGCTCATGCTGGCGCACCCAACCGGCCTCGGTGATGGGGGCCACATAGACAAAGGCCGCCCTGACGGGGGGTGTTGCAGGGGCCGCGAGAGCCGCTTGGTGAGTGACAAGGGGGGTGAAAAAACAGGCGGCCAAGAGGGCACGGCGGCCCCTGGCGGCGAGGTTTTTGTACATGGTGTTCCTCGACATGGCCCCGGAATGCAAAAGCCCCAGCCGCCGGGGCACCCGCTGGGGGTCGTGATTTTAAGCCCCGCCCCGATCACGATGGCAGGGCCCGCAAAGCGGCAAGAGACAAGGCCGGCAGCACCCTGAACAATGCCTGCATGAACACCCCACCCCCACCGGCACCGGCCGGTTCAGCCCACTGGAAACGCAACCTTTGGGTCTGCATGTTCGGCTCCTTCACCACCATCGTGGCCATGACGCTGCTGCTGCCCTTTCTGCCGCTGTATGTGGAGCAACTGGGCGTGCACGACCCGGCCGCCATCGTGCAGTGGTCGGGCGCGGCGTATGCCGCCTCCTTTCTCTCGGCCGCCCTGGTGGCGCCGCTGTGGGGCCGGCTGGCCGACCGCTACGGCCGCAAGCTGATGCTGATCCGCGCCAGCCTGGGCATGGCCGTGGCCATGGCCCTGATCGGCCTGGCCAGCAACGTCTGGCAACTGGTGCTGCTGCGCCTGCTGGCGGGCTTTCTGGGAGGCTATGCCTCGGGCTCGACCGTGATGGTGGCCACCCAGACGCCCAAGGCCCAGTCGGGCTGGGCGCTGGGCACGCTGTCGTCCGCCGTGATGGCGGGCAGCCTGGTCGGCCCGCTGGTGGGCGGCGTGCTGCCGCAGTGGATCGGCATCCGCTGGACCTTCTTTGCCGCCGGCGCCGTGATCTTTGGGGCCTTCATCGCCACCTGCACCTTGATCCGCGAAGACGTGCGCCCCCCGCCCCGCCCCGCCGCCGGGGCCCCCAGCCGCTGGCAGGCCATCCCGGACCGGCGCCCGCTGCTGGCCATGCTGTTCACCGGCATGCTGCTGATGCTGGCCAACATGTCGATCGAACCCATCATCACCGTCTACGTGGCCACCCTGGTGCCCGACCCGGCCCAGGTCACCCTGCACGCGGGCCTGGTGATGTCGGCCGCCGCGCTCGGCAGCATCGTGTCGGCCTCGCACCTGGGGCGCCTGGCCGACCGGGTGGGCCACTGGAATGTGGTCATTGGCTGCCTGGTGCTGGCGGCGCTGCTGCTGCTGCCCCAGGCCTTCGTCACGGCCACCTGGCAGCTGGTGGGCCTGCGCTTTCTGATGGGTTTGTCGCTGGGCGGGCTGCTGCCCTGCATCGCGGCGGTGATCCGGCACAACGTGCCCGAAGGCACGGCCGGCCAGATGCTGGGCTACTCCACCTCGGCCCAGTACACGGGGCAGGTCACCGGCCCCATGCTGGGCGGGCTGATCGGCGGCCACCTGGGCATGCGCTGGGTGTTCCTGGGCACCAGCGTGCTGCTGGCCCTGGGGGCGGCCTGGAACTGGCGCACCCAGCGCCGCATCCGCTAGGGCACCCCCGGCAGGGCCTCTCGCAGCAGCCGCGCCAGCTGCTCCACCACCGGCGGAACCTGGGTCTCGCCCCGGTAAAGCACCAGGCTGATGGTGGGCAGGGCCGGCAGGCCGCAGACCGCGGCCTCCAGCCTTTGCACCCCGGGCGGGCAACCCAGCGCCGTGCGCACCGTCAGCCCCAGGCCCGCCGAGCTGGCCGCCCACAAGGCCGCCAGGCTGGCACTGGTGAAGGCATGGCGCCAGGCGGTGCCCTGGGCGTCCAGGGCGGCCATGGCCATGCGCCGCACCGGGCAGGGTTCGTCCAGCAGCACCAGGGGCAGGGGTTCATCGCTGCGCCAGCCGGCCGCGTCAGCCCCCCACCAGGCGGGTTGGTCGGTACCTGGGGCCTCGGCGGGGCCAATCCAATGCAGCGGCGTCTCCAGCCAGCGCTCGGCGCCCGGCAACAAGGGCTGGTCGCCGGTCTCCCACACCAGGGCCAGGTCCAGTTGGCCCTGGCTCAGTCGCTCGCGCAAGCCGGCGCAACGCATCATGCTGGCCTCGATGCGCACCTGCGGGTGGACCCGGGCAAAGCGCCCCAGCACCTGGGGCAGCAGCACCTCACCGAACTCCTCTTGCAAGCCCAGGCGCACACGACCCTGCAGGTGCAGGCCCCGCAGGGCCGCACTGGCCTCGTCATTCAGGTCGATCAGGCGCTGGGCATAGGCCAGCAGGGTCTCGCCGGCCTCGGTCAGGGCCAGGCCCCGGCCGGCCTTGCGGAACAGCACCGCCTCGGCCTGGGCTTCCAGTTTCTTGAGCTGCGCGCTCACGGCCGAAGTGGAGCGGCCCAGCCGGTCGGCGGCCTTGGCATAGCTGCCCAGGCGCACACCGGTCACGAAAGTGCGCAGAACGTCCAGGTCAAACAAGGCTTGCGGCATTTGATCATCCTGTTTTTCAAAACAATTGATGCTGAATTTTCTGATTTTCAAAATCATTGTGCCAGCCCACACTGCGGGCCATGTCATATCCCCTTCCCTTGCCCCGGGTCTCCCACCCGCCCATCCACCGATGGAAAGTGCTTGCCGCCGGGGTGGCGGCCAATGCGGCGTTTTCTGTGGCCTTCAGTGGCCTGCCCATGACGGCCGTGCTGCTGCGCCAGGCCTACCAGCTCGACAACGCCCTGCTGGGGCTGATGCTGGGCCTGATGGGCCTGGGCATTGCACTGAGCGAACTGCCCTGGGGCCTGCTGACCGACCGATTGGGCGACCGCCCCGTGCTGCTGGTGGGCCTGGGCGGCACCGCACTGGCCCTGATCGCCCTGGCCGGATGGGCCGCGCCGGGCGCCCCTCTGTGGGTGCTGGGTGCCGGCTTGCTGGGGGTGGGCCTGTTGGGGGGCAGCGTCAATGGCGCCAGCGGCCGCGCCGTGATGGGCTGGTTTCCGGCCTCCGAGCGCGGCCTGGCCATGAGCATCCGCCAGACCGCTGTGCCCCTGGGCGGCGGCGTGGGGGCCTTGCTGCTGCCCTGGCTGGCCTGGCAAGGGGGCTTTGCCTGCCTGTTCGGGGTGCTGGCCGGCCTGTGTGGCGCAGCGGCCCTGCTGTGTGCGGCCTGGGTGCACGAGCCCGCCCATGACGCACCCACCCCGGGTGCCGGCCCGCTGGCGCCGGCCCCACGCGCCCTGCGCGACCGCCGGGTGTGGCGCCTGGCCACCGGCATCGGCCTGCTGTGCGCACCGCAGTTCGCCGTGATCTCGTTCGGTACCGTCTTTTTGCACGACTTCGGCGGCCTCAGCCTGCCGGCCTGCAGCGGGGCCATGGCCCTGGTGCAGGTGGGCGCCATGGGCTTGCGGGTGTGGAGCGGCCGCTGGACCGACAGCCACGGCAACCGCCCGGCCTACCTGCGCGCCTGTGTTGGCGCGGTGATCGCGGTGTTCCTGGGCCTGGCAGCGCTGAGTGCCCTGCAAGCGGCCTCGCGGGGCGCCGGCTGGGGGTCGTTACCCTCCGTGCCGCAAGCGCTGCTGGCCACTTGGCTGGTGCTGGCCGGTCTGGTGGTGTCGGCCTGGCACGGCGTGGCCTACGCCGAGCTGGCCACCCTGGCTGGGGCCCGGCAATCCGGCACCGCCCTGGGCCTGGCCAACACCTGGGTGTTTGTGGTGTGCTTTGTCACCCCCAGCGTGCTGCCCGGCCTGCTGCAGTGGCAGGGCTGGCCCGCGGTGTGGCTGGCGGCCAGTGCCTGCGCGGCCCTGGCCGGCCCCTTGCTGCTGGGGCCCGCGGCGGGCTTCAGAAATCGTTCTCCGAGAAGCTCTTGAACACTTCCTTCAGCTCGTGCTCCCACTGGTGGCGCTGGGCTTCGGTGACAAAGCTGGCCTCGAAGCTGTTGCGCGCCAGCGTGTAGGCGTGGTGGGCGTCCAGCCCGGTGGCGGCAAAGGTCTGCACGAAGTTGTCGTTCAGGTAGCCGCCAAAGTAGGCCGGGTCGTCCGAATTGACGGTGGCCACCAGGCCCGCATCGAGCAGCTGGCGCAGGTTCGAGCTGGCCAGGTCGGGGAACACGCACAGCTTGACGTTGGAGAAGGGGCACACGGTCAGCGGGATGCGGTCCTGGGCCAGGCGCTGCATCAGGGCCGGGTCTTTCAGGGCCTGCACGCCGTGGTCGATGCGCTCGACCTTCAGCACATCGAGGGCGCTCCAGATGTAGGCCGGCGGGCCTTCTTCGCCGGCGTGGGCCACCAGGCGCAGGCCCAGCTCGCGGCAGCGCGCAAACACGCGGGCAAACTTTTCGGGAGGGTGGCCCAACTCGCTCGAGTCCAGGCCCACGCCGATGAAGTGCTCACGCCAGGGCAAGGCCTGCTCCAGCGTGGCCAGGGCGTCTTCCTCGCTGAGGTGGCGCAGAAAGCACAGGATCAGCGAGGCATCCACCCCCAGCTGGGTGGCCGCGTCGGTGCAGGCCCGGTGCAGGCCCTGGATCACGGTGGCCATGGGTACGCCGCGGGCGGTGTGGGTCTGCGGGTCAAAGAACAGCTCGGCATGCACCACATGGTCGGCCGCGGCCCGCTGCAGGTAGGCCCAGGCCATGTCGTAGAAATCCTGCTCGTGCAGCAGCACGCTGGCGCCGGCGTAGTAGATGTCGAGAAAACTCTGCAGGTTGGTGAAGGCATAGGCCCGGCGCAGGCTCTCCACATCGGCGTAGGGCAGGCTCACGCCATTGCGCTGGGCCAGGGCAAAGATCAGCTCGGGCTCAAGCGAGCCCTCGATGTGGATGTGCAGCTCGGCCTTGGGCATGCGGCGCAGCAGCTCGGGCAGGCGGGCTGGGGCGATGTGGGGAATCTTGAACATGGGGGGCCTTCCGGAGAGTTTGAAGTTTTTTACCACAGCGCCCAGGGCGCGACAGAGCGTTTTCCCGCCCTGCCGGCCTGGGGCTTGCGCTGCATCAGGTCGCGCTGCTCAGATCACGCCGAAGCGCACACCGCGGCGCGCCAGCATGCGGCGATAGGCCACCGACACCCGGTCGGTGGCCGCATGGCGCTCGGCCTGCAGGTCCAGCGGCAGGCGCTTGGGGGTCTGCGACTCGAGCACCGGCTGGTCCTGGGTGAAGATGGTGTGCTGGAAAGCCGCCAGCTTCTCGTCGGGTGATTCGAAATCGGCCACCGCCAGGCGGAACCAGACCCGGCTGGTCTCGGGCGTGACGGGGCAGATGTAGAGCGCGATCGACTCGCGCCAATCAACCACCGCATCGGCCACCGTTGTGGTACCGGCCTCGGGCACCTTGGTCAGCAAGGCGCAATAGGGGTCGGTCACCTCGTAGCTGTACTCCACCTGGGCCGGCGCGGTGGAATGCAGGTTGGACTGGGGCTGCCAGGCCTTGCAGCCGGTGGCGATCAGGCCGCGCGGCGTGTCCTGCACCTCGTAGGCATCGATCTCGGGCCGGGCGCGCAGACCCAGCCAGCCCTCGTGCACAAACGAGAAATGCGCCATGTCCAGAAAGTTCTCGACGATGCGCGGGGCGCTGGCCGCCACGTCGTAGGGCCCGCAGTTCATCTTGCGCAGGCCTGCATCGGCCTCGGCCTCGAACGGGGGCAGGCCCGGGTCTTCGCCGCTGTCATCGAGCCGCACCCAGACCAGGCCATGGGCTTCGCGGCAGGCGTGGGCGGTGGCGCAGTGCGAGGCTGGGGGCGTGAAATCCGGCAGGGCCGGCACCTGCACGCAGCGCCCACCCGGCTCGAACTGCCAGCCGTGGTAGGGGCATTCCAGCCGGCCCGCCTGCACCTGGCCCAGCGACAAGCGGGCACCACGGTGCGGGCATCGGTCTGCCCAGGCCTGAAGCAGGCCGTCGGCATCGCGCCACAGCACCAGGGGCTGCTCCAGCAGGGTCACGGCCACCGGGCCGGGTTGCACCGCGCTGGCCAAGGCCACCGGGTGCCAAAGAGTTGTTTCCATGGCTACTCCTGAACTTTTCAACGCCCCAATCGAAAAGAGCTGCCCGGGGGCAGCTCTTGCAACGCTTGGGGCCCAAGCCCCAAAGCGCCTTGTCTTACTTCTTGTCGCCGCCGGGGACCTTGCCTTCCACGCCCTTGACGTAGAAGTTGATGCCGCCGAGGAACTTGTCGTCGGCCACTTCGTCCTTCTTCAGCAGTTCCTTGCCAGCCTGGTCCTTGATCGGGCCCTTCCAGATCGCGAAGCTGCCGTCCGCCAGGCCCTTCTTGATCTCTTCGACCTTGGCCTTGGTTTCAGCGGGCACGTCTTCGGCGATCGACACCAGGTCGATCGCGCCTTCCTTCACACCCCACCAGCTTTGGCCGGTTTCCCACTTGCCTTCGAGCACGTCCTTGGTGGCCTTGATGTAGTACGGGCCCCAGTTGATGATCGACGAAGCCAGGTGGGCCTTGGGACCGTAGGCGGTCATGTCGGAATCCCAACCGAAGGCGCGCTTGCCTTTTTCTTCGGCGGTCTTGAGCACGGCCGGCGAGTCGGTGTTCTGGAACAGGATGTCGGCGCCGCCGTTGATCAGGGCGGTGGCGGCTTCGGTTTCCTTGGGCGGGCTGAACCATTCGTTCACCCACACCACCTTGGTCTTGATCTTCGGATTCACGCTCTGGGCACCCAGGGTGAAGCTGTTGATGTTGCGGATCACCTCGGGGATCGGCACCGAGCCCACCACGCCCAGCGTGTTGGTCTTGGTCATGGCGCCAGCGATCACGCCGGCCATGTAGGCGCCTTCGTAGGTGCGGCTGTCGTAGGTGCGCATGTTGGGCGCCGTCTTGTAGCCGGTGGCGTGTTCGAACTTCACGTCCGGGGTGTCGGCGGCGACCTTGAGCATGGTCTCCATGTAGCCGAAGGTGGTGCCGAAGATCAGCTTGTTGCCCTGGCCGGCCATGTCGCGCAGCACGCGCTCGGCGTCGGCCGATTCGGGCACGCTTTCCACGAACGAGGTCTGGACCTTGTCACCGAACTCTTTTTCGAGCGCCTTGCGGCCGTTGTCATGGGCGAAGGACCAGCCGCCATCACCCACCGGGCCGACGTAGGCAAAGGCGATCTTCAGCGGCTCGGGCTTGGGTGCCGGGGCGGCTGCAGCCGGGGCCGGAGCAGGCGCCGGTGCCGGCTCTTCCTTCTTGCCGCAACCCACCAGGGCCGCTGCGGCAACCGCAGACAGGGCGGCTACCTTGAGCAGGGAGCGTTTGTTCAGGTCAGTCATGTCAAATCCTTGTTGAGGTCGGTGACGAGGGTTGAAAAATTGATTATCCAGTCAGGAAAAACAAAACAGCAAGGCCTTTGCCCCGGCGTCAGGCGCCGGGATAGAAGGGCTTGCCCAGCGATGCGGGCATGTTCACGCGGATCCAGACCGGGTTGCGCGAGATCAGGGCCAGCACCACCACGGTGGCGAGATAGGGCAGCATGCTCAGGATCTGGCTGGGCACGTTGACCCCCACCCCCTGCAGATGGAACTGCAGCATGGTGACGCCACCGAACAGGTAAGCCCCAAGCAACACCCGTGCCGGGCGCCAGGTGGCGAAGGTGGTCAGGGCCAGGGCGATCCAGCCGCGCCCGGCCACCATGCCCTCCACCCACAGCGGGGTGTAGGAAATCGAGATGAAGGCGCCGGCCAGGCCGCACAACGCGCCGCCTACCACCACCGCCCCCAATCGGATGCGCCGCACCGGGTAACCCAGCGCGTGGGCCGACTCGGGCGACTCGCCCACCGAGCGCAGCACCAGGCCGGCACGCGAGCGGTACAGGAACCAGCTCATGGCCAGCATCAGCGCGATGGCGCCGTACACCAGCGGGTGCTGGCGGAACAAGGCCTGGCCCAGCAGCGGGATGTCGCCCAGCAGCGGGATCGAGAACTGCGGCCGCTCGGGCAGCTTGGCCTGCACGTAGTTGATGCCGGCAAAGGCCGAAAAACCCACCCCGAACAGGCTCAGCGCCAGGCCGGTGGCGTACTGGTTGGTGTTGAGCCAGATCACCAGCACCCCGAACAGCGCGGCCAGCAAGGCGCCCGCGCCCATGCCGGCGGCAAAGCCCAGCCAGTCGCTGCCCGTGTGCGACACGGTGGCAAAGCCGGCGATGGCCGCGCACAGCATCAGGCCCTCGGCGCCCAGGTTGACGATGCCGGCCTTTTCGTTGATCAGCAGGCCCAGGGCCGCAATGGCCAGCACGGTGCCCGCATTCAGCGTGGCCCCCAGAAGCAGTGCATAGGACTCCATCAGCGGGCCCCTCCCGTGGAACGCGTGGTGACAAAACGGACCCGGTACGCAATCAGCGTGTCACAAGCCAGCAAAGAGAACAGCAGCAGGCCCTGGAACACCCCGGTCAGCGACTTGGGCAGGCCCAGGCGCGACTGCGCCAGCTCGCCACCGATGTAGAACATGCTCATCAGGATGGCCGAAAACACCATGCCCACCGGGTGCAGACGCCCCACATAGGCCACGATGATGGCGGCAAAGCCGTAGCCCGCCGGCACATAGGGCGTCAGCTGGCCGATCGGGCCGGCCACCTCCAGCGCACCGGCCAGGCCGGCTGCGCCACCCGACACCAGCAGCGCCAGCCACAGGGCCTTGCGCGACGAAAAACCCGCGTAACGCGCCGCGGCCGGAGCCAGCCCGCCCACCTGCTGGGCAAAGCCCGCCTTGGTGCGGAACAAAAACACCCACAGCGCAGCCGAGCCGGCCAGCGCGATCAGCAGGCCCACGCTGACGCGCGAGCCTTTCATGAGGCGCGGGATCTGGGTGGCCGCATCGAACATGCGGGTTTGGGGAAAGTTGTAGCCCGCCGGGTCTTTCCAGGGGCCGAACACCAGGTAGCTCAGCAGTTGCACGGCCACATACACCAGCATCAGGCTGACCAGGATCTCGCTGGCATTGAAGCGGTCGCGCAGCAGCGCGGTGATGCCGGCCCACACCATGCCGCCCAGCACGCCGGCCAGCAGGATGGGCACGATGATCCAGCTGCCCGTGCCCTTGTCGGCCAGCAGCGCCACGCCGCCCGCGGCCAGCGCGCCGATCACAAACTGGCCCTCGGCGCCGATGTTCCAGACATTGGAGCGGTAGCACACGGCCAGGCCGAGTGCGATCAGCAACAGCGGCGTGGCCTTGACCATCAACTCGCCGATGGCGTAGGCGCTTTTCAGAGGCTCCCAGAAGAACACCTGCAGCCCGCGCAGCGGGTCTTTGCCCAGCAGCATGAACAAGGCCACGCCGATCAGCACGGTGATGGCCAGCGCCAGCAGCGGCGAGCCCAGGCCCCACCAGCGCGAGGCCTGTGGCCGGGGTTCAAGCTTGAACATGGCTCACCTCCGCTGCGGCGCCGTCGGCCTGGTCCAGTTCGGCCAGGTGGGCCTGCACGTCTTCATTCCAGAGTCCACTCATCCATTCGCCTATCTTTTCCACCGTGGCCTGGGTGCGCGCCACCGAGGGCGACAAGCGGCCCTTGGCGATCACGTGCAGCCGGTCACTGATTTCGAACAATTCATCGAGCTCTTCGCTCACCACCAGCACCGCGCAGCCCGCATCGCGCAGGGCCAGGATCTCGCCGCGGATCTGGGCCGCCGCGCCCACGTCCACCCCCCAGGTGGGTTGCGAGACGATCAGCAGCCGGGGCTTGGCGTCGATCTCGCGGCCCACGATGAACTTCTGCAGATTGCCGCCCGACAGCGACTTGGCCGCCGCCTGGGGCCCACCGGCCTTGACGTTGAAGCGGCGGATGATGTCGGCCGCCTGCGCCTCGAGGGCGCCCAGCTTGAGCCAGCCGCCCCCGCCCACCGCCTCGTCACGGGTCAGCAACAGGTTGTGCGCCAGGCCCATGGTGGGCACGGCGCCCCGGCCCAGGCGCTCTTCGGGCACGAAATGCAGGCCCAGGGCACGGCGTCGCTGCGGCGGCAGCTGACCCGCCGCCTGGCCGGCCACGCTGATGGCCGCCGGCGCGGCACGGGTGTCTTCGCCCGACAGGGCGTACAGCAGCTCCTGCTGGCCGTTGCCCGAGACGCCGGCAATGCCGACCACCTCGCCGGCGCGCACCTCCAGGTTCACGTCGATCAGGTCGACACCGAACTGGTCCAGGCGCGGCAGCGACAGGCCGGACACGCCCAGCACCGTGGCGCCCAGCTTGGCCGGCCGGTGTTCGAGTGCCGGCGGCTCGGCACCGATCATCAGGCGCGACAGCGAGGCATTCGATTCTTCGGCCGGGTTGCAGACGCCGGTCACCTTGCCGCCCCGCAGCACGGTGCAGGCGGTGCAGAGTTCACGGATCTCGTGCAGCTTGTGGCTGATGTAGAGGATGCTGCAGCCCTCGGCCGCCAGCTTCTTGAGCACCACGAACAGCTTTTCGACCGCCTGCGGGGTCAGCACCGAGGTGGGCTCGTCCAGGATCAGCAGCTTGGGGTCGGTCAGCAGGGCGCGGATGATCTCCACCCGCTGCATCTCGCCCACCGACAGGGTGTGCACCGGGCGGCTGGGGTCGATGTCCAGCCCGTATTCAGAGGCCTTCTGGGTGATGCGGCGCGTCACCTCGGCCAGCTTGAAGTGCTTGTCCAGGCCCAGCCACACGTTTTCGGCCACGGTCAGGGTGTCGAACAGGCTGAAATGCTGGAACACCATGCTGATGCCCAGGGCCCGCGCCTCCTGCGGGTTGCGCACGTTCACGGGCTGCCCGTTGAACAGCACCGTGCCCTCGTCAGGCTTGACCGAGCCGTAGATGATCTTCATCAGGGTGGACTTGCCGGCGCCGTTCTCGCCCAGCACGGCATGGGTTTCGCCGGGCTGCACGGTCAGTGAGACCCCGCTGTTGGCCACCACCGAGGGGTAGCGCTTGGTGATGCCCTGCAGCACCAGGCGGGCGCTGGGCGGGGGTGAAGCGTGCGTGTTCATGCCGCGGATTTTCTCAAAGTTTGGCGGGTCACAAGGGGCTCCTGTGGGGGATCTGTTGCTACTCTTTTCGAAGCGAGGCGGCGACCGACTTGACCCGGTCGCGCAGCCAGGCCGCCGCCACCGAGGTGTGCGTGCGTTCGTGCCAGAGCTGGTAATACATGAGCCGCGGAAAGGCCACCGGGCAGGGCAGGATGCGCAGCGGGTAGCGGTCCACAAAGCGTTCGCAGAACTGCCGGCCCGTGGTCAGCACCAGCAGGCTGGAGGCCACCATGGCCGGGATCAGGCTGAAATGCGCACAACGCGCCGTGATCTGCCGCTGGATGCCCAGGGCGTCCAGGTGTTCGTCGATGACCCCGCGCGCCCCAGGGTGGGTGGGGGTGGGGGCGATGTGTTCCGAGGCCAGCCAGGCCGCCTGGTCCCAGCCCCGGCGCACCGCCGGGTGCTCGGCCGCCACCAGGCACACCACCTCGTCGCCGAACAGGCGCCCCATGTGCAGGTCGTCAGGGGGTTTGGGCCAGTTGCCGATCACCACATCGAGCTGGCCCTGGGCCAGGTGGGCGTGGTAGTGCGTGTCGGCCGACAGCGGGTGGATCTCGATCTGGCAGAACGGGGCCTGCACCTTGATCTGCGATACCAGCTGGGGCAGGAACAGCGGGTCGAGGTAATCGCTGGCCGCCACCCGGAAGGTGTTGCTGGCCGTGCGCGGGTCAAAGCCACGCACATCGGTGAACAGCACCTCGGCGGCGCGCAGGATGCTGGCCGCCGGCTCGACCATGCGCAGGCCGGCATCGGTGGGCGTCATGCCCGAACCCGAGCGCACCAGCAGCGGGTCGTCGGCCAGGTCACGCAGGCGCTTCAACGCCGCCGAGACGGCGGGCTGGTGCATACCCAGGCGGATGGCGGCGCGAGAAACGCTGCGTTCGGTTAACACGGTGTGCAAGACCCTTATCAAATGGAGGTCTATCTTGTCGAAAAGGGCTTGGTCTCTCATAGCGGGGGCTGCATTCTTGTCATACGTCAACGCTTATGCTGGCGACCATGGCTCGCCCTACCCTCTGAACCAGACGGCAGTCATCCAGGGGATTTCCCCAGGCTGCCAAACACCACTCCAGGGATCACACACCACCCATGCAACACAGACCGATTCGCTTTCTGCGCCGTGGCCAGCTTGTCTCGCTGGGCAATGTAACACCCACTCACACCTTGCTGGAGCTGCTCAGGGAAGACCTGCACTGCACCGGCACCAAGGAAGGCTGCGGCGAAGGCGACTGCGGCGCCTGCACCGTGGTGCTGGGCGAACTGGACCCAGCTCAAGGCCCGGATGCAATCAAATACCGTGCCATCAACAGCTGCATCCGCCTGGCCCACTCGATTGACGGCATGGCGCTGTGGACCGCCGAAGACCTGGCGCAAGACCCGCTGATCAAGCCCGAGACCGAAGAACCCGAGGCCGAGGCCCTGCACCCGGTGCAGCAGGCCTTGGTGCAGTGCCATGGCTCGCAATGCGGCTTCTGCACCCCGGGCTTTGTGATGAGCCTGTTCGGCCTGTACCAGAGCCAGGTCTGCCAGCAGGGCCAGCCCGTGAGCCGCACCCAGGCGGTAGAGGCCTTGTCGGGCAACCTGTGCCGCTGCACCGGCTACCGCCCGATCTTCGACGCCGCCGAGGCCATGGCCGACCTGCCGCGCCGACGCGTGGACGAGGCCGCCCTGGCCCAACAGCTGCGCGCGCTGCAGGCCGTCCCCGCCGAGCCCGCCGCTGACGCCACAACGCCCGCCTACCTCGCCCCCACCACCCTGCAGGCCTTGCTGCAGGCACGCCAGCAGCACCCGCAGGCCCAGGTGGTGGCCGGCTGCACCGATGTGGGGCTGTGGGTGACCAAGCAGCACCGCCTGTTCGATCAGGTGCTGGACGTGACCCGTGCCGCTGAGTTGCGGCGCGTCGAGCCCTACCCCCACCACATCGCGATCGGTGCGGCCGTGCCCCTGGCCGATGCCTTTGCCGCGCTCGAAGCAGACCGCCCCGGCCTGCATGGCTTTGCCGCCCGCTTCGCCGGCCTGCCGGTGCGCAACTCGGGCACCCTGGGCGGCAACGTGGCCAACGGCTCGCCCATCGGCGACTCGATGCCGCTGCTGATCGCCCTGGGCGCCAACGTGGTGCTGATGCGCTGGGAGCCCGCCAAGGGCAGGCGCCCGGGCCGCATCGTGCACCGGGAAATGCCGCTCGAATCGCTCTACACCGGCTACCGCCAGAACGTGATGCGGCCCGACGAG
>Ga0208888_100679_pt1 | contig 14470 bp, 13 predicted proteins | sample LakWasM115_HOW13_2_FD_183929 | JGI IMG/M metagenome (GOLD analysis project Ga0208888, IMG submission 183929) | Freshwater sediment methanotrophic microbial communities from Lake Washington under simulated oxygen tension - Sediment Metagenome... | ecosystem: Environmental > Aquatic > Freshwater >...
GTGTGGGCCAATACCTGGGTCTCCAGTGTGAGTTCGGGCTGGTCGATTGCCTGACGGGCGATGTTCCGTTGGAGGATGTTTTAGTCAATCCCGGCATTGAGCGCCTGGTTGTATTGCCCGGGAAAAGTTCCGATAACAATTCTTCGGAATTGATTTCATCCCGAAAAATGATCAGCCTGATTCAAGAAATCAAATCGCGCTACGAATCCCGGATCATTATTTTCGATCTCCCTCCGCTGTTTGCAGCGGACGATGCGATGGTATTGATGCCCTATGCCGATGCCGCGCTACTCGTTGTCGAGGATGGAAAGAATACGTCCGAAGAGCTTCAACATTCCATGTACATTCTGGAGCAGACTAACCTGCTTGGCCTGGTTCTGAACAAGTCGAGGCAGCCGCTGCCAACATACCAGTATGGATATGTATCCGAGGCTGGTTAGCACTGACGGCAAGCGTGTACTGGGAGTGGAAATGTTTATTAAAAAAACACGGTTGTCTTCTTTTTCTTTTTGCCACATTAAATTGGAGGTGAATTATGTTATTTAAAGAAACAGGGTATTTGTCAACAGGAATGCAGGCCAGCCATTCCAGGTATCTCATATGTGGCCACGCTAATGATGATGGTGTAACACAGAAATCGTATAAATGCCGTAGCCGAGTTCCCACTAATCTATCGAGAATAATATGAAACCTTCCTATGTTTTGATTACGCCGGTACGCAATGAAGAGTCGACAATTGGTATAACGCTTGAGTCCGTTGTCCGGCAGACGATTCGCCCGGTAGAGTGGGTAGTAGTCAGCGACGAGTCTACAGATCGCACGGACGAAATTGTTCAAGATTACGCGGCTAAGTATCCGTTTATTAATCTTTTGCGGCTAACTCGTAGACCGCATCGAAGTTTTTCTTCCGTAGTTTTTGCCACAGAGGCGGGAATCGATGCTTTGTCATATAAGGATTATGATTTCATCGGTTTTTTGGATGCAGACATTAGGTTTGCTGAGACTTACTACGCCGATATCTTGGAGAAATTTGCAAGCAATATAAAACTTGGACTGGCAGGCGGGTTAGTAGTGGATTGCGTTGGCGGGCGACGTGTCGTCAATAAGCAGTCTCTGGGAGATGTCGCGGGGGCGGTGCAATTTTTCCGACGCACATGTTTCGACTCGCTCGGCGGATTAATTGGTATACCGGAAGGCGGCTGGGATGCGATTACCTGTGTTCAAGCGAGAATACATGGCTTTAGCACACAAACGTTTCCGGAAATTCAGGTGGATCACCTGAAGCCGAGGAACGCAGCCGAAGGTAATATTGCGAGGAGATTTTTCCAGCTTGGTGTCAGAGATTATGCACTAGGAAATCATCCTTTGTTTGAAACCGGAAAGTGTGCCTATCGTTGCCTTGAGCAGCCTTACCTAATCGGTGGAACGATGCGGTTTGTGGGTTATCTCTGGTGTTGTATCACTCAAAGGAAGCGCATGCTTTCGCCGGAAATGATCATGGAAATACGCCGTGAGCAATTAGCCCGGCTTTTTTCGCTCCTTTAGGCAGACCTTGTCTTAAGAAATCGGCAAAATACAAGATATTGATTGACTTATAGTTGAGTAAATAACATGAACCCTATCGGATTGGTATTCACATTAGTTGCTAGCGCGTTTCTCCTCATTTTGCCGAAGCGTTTGGCGGTACTTCCATTATTGATGGGAGCTCTGTATATGACGCGCACTCCAGCGTTGGAACTCGGACCGGCACATTTCACATTGGTACAGATTCTGGTGTCGGTTGGGATATTACGTGCGATGTCGAAAGGGGAACGGATTGCAGGGGGGATGAATCGTGTAGATTTATTCTTGACCCTCTGGGCCATCTGGTTGATAGGCAGCAGCATCGTCCACACTTCTGATGCCTGGGTGTTTCGAGTTGGAATGGTGTGGACTCATCTGGGTAGTTACTTCTTACTCCGGATTTTTGTTAAGGATACGGAGGATGTTCTGTGCCTTTTCAAAGACCTGTGTATTGTTTTAGTGCCACTTACAGTGCTAATGCTGTTAGAAAAAGCCACCGGGAAGAATTTATTTGCAATTTTAGGTGGAGTAGAAGAAGTCGCCACTTTCCGTAATGGACATTTTCGTGCTACCGGTCCATTCGCTCACCCGATCTTAGCTGGTACTGTGGGCGCTACATGTTTCCCAATGGCGTTGCACTTATGGAAACGTCACCGCAAGTATGCACTGTTGGGCATATTTTCGGCTGGTGGTATCGTTTTTGCCAGTACGTCGAGTGGCCCTATTATGATGGTTCTTTTCATTCTATTCGGATTGATGCTTTGGAAGGTACGTAATCGTCTGTCCGCAATACGTGGGTTCGCGTTAATAGCAGTTGTCGCCTTGGATGCGATCATGAAAGACCCGGTGTACTTTCTGATGGCGCGTATTGATATTTCCGGGGGCAGCACGGGCTACCATCGAGCGCAACTGATTCGGTCATCCATCGAACATTTGGATGAATGGTGGTTAGCTGGTACGGATTACACGCGACATTGGATGGCGACAGGTATATACGCAAACGATCACCATACCGATATTACGAATCACTTGCTGGGGATCGGTGTGATGGGGGGGGTGCCGTTGATGTTTCTTTATATCATAGTTCTGGTTGCCGCGTTCGGTACAGTGGGAAGGGCTCTGAGAGAGAATGAAAGTACGTCAATCGAACATGGATTTCTCATCTGGACGTTAGGAGCGATCTTGTTTGGGCATGTGATGAACTTTTTATCAATTTTCCTCTTCGACCAATCTGTCGTTTTCTTTTACCTTATTTTGGCATGCATTGCTGCGGTTGATAATCCATTGGCAATTGCGGTGCCAAAACAGTCAGTCGGCCGTATTACGCAATCACGCTATGTCGCTGTTAAGGTGAATAAAGCGAAAGAAGGAATCGGGCAACAGAAAAACCACTCCCAATGGCGTGCTACCCAGCGAGTAAATCTCTCTGCAAAAATTTGTTGGCCAGTACGTTTGAATCCATTGTTAAGCAACTCATTCGAAGCCCTCCCATTTGATGGCGTTGCCTCAGCTCAATCCCGTGTCAAGTGCAGGATGCATTATTTCCCTTTTCTAAAATCTACTCCGAGGTTATTCAAGCATGAAATCAGTTTCTGTCATCATCGTTAGCTGGAATGCCCGCGAGTATTTGCGGGATTGTCTGCATTCAATTAATCAAACGGGTACCTCCTGCGTGCAAGAGGTGATTGTGGTGGATAATGCCTCCAAAGACGGTTCGCCGGAAATGGTGGCAGAAGAGTTTCCAGATGTCGATTTAATTCGTGCCGGGGAAAACCTTGGGTTTGCACGGGCAAACAATCTGGCTATGAAGCAAGCCAAGGGTTCCATGTTCGCACTGGTGAACTCGGATGTGATCATCCACCCAGGCTGTCTGGAAATGCTTGCCGCGTTTCTTGATCAGCATAACAACGTCGGTTTGGTTGGTCCGCGAGTCATTGGTGGCGATGGTAACTTACAGTTGACGTGCCGTCGGATACCAAATGTTTGGAATACGGTATGCCGGGCACTGGCATTAGACCGGGTTTTCCCACACTGGCAGATTTTTTCTGGTTTTGAGATGCCGCAACGGAACCATGCTAGGTGTGCCGAAGTGGAAGTATTGAGCGGTTGTTTCTGTGTAGCAAGAAAAAAGGCGGTGGATGAGGTGGGTGGAATGGATGAGCAGTTCTTTTTCTACGCAGAGGATATCGATTGGTGTAAACGTTTCAGGGATGCAGGATGGAAACTGATGTTCGTCCCGGAAGCAGTGGCAACTCATTTTGGCGGCGCTAGCACATCAAATGCTCCGCTTCTTTTCAGTATTGAAATTCATCGCGCCAATTTGAAGTATTGGCAGAAGCACCACGGAATTGTCGGTCAGAGCGCTTATTTCCTTCTCGCTACGATACATCATGGGCTTCGGTTGATGGCTCGTGTTTTAAAAGGAATATTAGGGCTGGGAGGCTCGCCAGAAAGCAAACACAAGCTTAAGGAAGATGTTGTGTGCTTGCGTTGGCTGTTGACTGGCAAGGGAATCTAGTGCAGCGATTACCCAAAACTGCTTGAAAAAATTCTTCAAAGAGGCATTTTAAAATGACAAAGCTTTATCACATTCAGATTTCTCAGCATTTTAAATCCCCACCCGAAACGGAATTATTTTCCATCCTGGAGCAGTTATTACCGATAAACTTTATTTTCGGCGCACAAGACGGCATTGAAGCGGATGGTGCAATTGTTATCGATGACAGCGCCGACAAAGATGCGGCCGGCGTCCCCCGTATAAGCCTGTCGTCACCTGCCGAGCCAGCGAACAAATCTCCGCAAATTGAGACTGAAGTGGAATTTGCGAATGACCCAGACGTGCCGTTTCCGTTTCGAGGCCGCAGGGTAAACACCAAACTGGCGCAGGTCGAGTCTGTTCTTGCTGCGCGTCCCGATGAAACGGTTCTCGCGTCCAGCAAGCGGGGGCCGATTTGGGTACTGTCCAAAGTCGGTGGAGTAAAGCATTTCAGATCGGCTTTGCCTCTGCCGCACATCTCTACTGAAGAAAATTTCAACGATGTCTTTAATGGGGAATGCTTCCTGGAAATGCTTGTGCTGTTGCAATTCGTTCGTGAAATCACTGCAAATACGGCTTATCAGAATGCACCCTTGCGGGCGGGGTTTATCATAGATGACCCAAACCTGCATTGGCCGCGATATGGCTTTGTTGATTATCGTGAGATTATTGCTCATGCGCAAAAAGAGAACTACCACGTTTCTTTCGCCACTATTCCACTTGATACATGGTTCACACATGCGGCAACCGCCGACCTCTTTCGAGCGAATTCGCAGTGGCTTTCGTTATTGATTCACGGGAACGACCATGCAAAAAAGGAACTGGCGCGGAATTACTCGGAAGCAATGCGGAAGGGCCTACTGCAACAGGCAATTCAACGCATTAAACGCCTGGAGCGGAAAACTAATATTCACGTTTGCCGGGTGATGGTGCCGCCGCATGGCGCTTGCTCGGATGCAATGTTGGCTGAGCTTTCAAAGTGTGGATTTGAATCGGCTTGTATTTCGACAGGGTCCTTGCGCGCACATAACCAAGACAAGCCGTGGACAAAAACTCTGGGCTTTTTTCCTGCTGAGATCATTCAGGACTGCCCGGTTCTCCCGCGATGGGGATTGACCGGCAATGTCAAAAACTCGCTGCTGCTTGCCGCCTATCTTGGTCAGCCGATGATCCTTAGAGGACATCACCAGGATTTGAAAGACGGGGGGGCGGTATTCGATGAATACGCACGATTCATCAATGGCTTGGGAAACGTATTCTGGTCAAACATGACCGACCTGAGCAGGCTTAGCTATCTATGGCGGATGGAAGGAACAACATGCCTCGTAAAACCGCTGGGGAGGAGCATCGCCTTTGAGCTTCCAAACGAGGCAACAAAAATCGTAATCGAAAGTCCCGACTCAATTGATAATTGTACTTGGCAAACGACTTCTGCCGATGGATTTCAACGCAAAATAATGTCGGGCGAGCATCTGCTTTTGTTGAAGGAAATGGGTTCTAAAATCCTCATTGAGCGCGCGCCCCCCTCCTCCCCTTGCGTTAAAGCAAGCCTCAAGCCGACAGGAGCGCCACTCATTTTACGCCGTTTACTGACCGAGGCTAGAGATCGTTTGTTAGTGTTGTAGTGCATAGACTGCTAGGTATTTGTACCAATATATTCTTTCCTGCTTTTCATATTTAATAACATCAAGTGTTTAGTTATTGTTGCTGCGACGGTTTTGTAACGGGTCAAAAATCCTACCGAATTTAAAACCTGCCTGTCATTAAATAACTGACCACCCGCTAGGCTGATGGATGGATTTCATACGAGGTGAATCAATAATACTGTTTTTTGCCGTTAGTTATTATCGGCCGCCTATCGACACTTATTGTGCAATATATCAAGCTTGGAATTTCAGACTCAGTTTGACTAAAACTTAAAAGGAATCAATATGGAAATTAACATATTTGGACTGGGTTACATCTGTATTTCGGTGGCTTGTCTTGTCACCGATGGTCGCAACATGTTTAAAGTGAGTCCCATCTACGCTGAAGTTGACTTAATCAACCAAGGTAACAGTCCGGTCGTCGTCACGAAAAACTCGCCGGAATACGCTAATGCACGACAACGATTATGCCCTAATCAGGCAGTGATTGCTTTGGTGTGTAATGAGGATGCTCTAATGGGGGAACGGTACTATGCCATCATCAATTAGAGTGTTGTTACTTGTCGAAAATAATTCGTATCCCTTTGATTTTCGCGTACGCAGAGAGGCGCAGGCATTGCTTAAGGCCGGATACCAAGTGTCCGTCATTGCGCCTCGAGGCGCGGCTCAACCGTGGACAGAAGACATTGAAGGCGTCAGTGTCTATCGGTTCCCCGCCCCGCCCGGCGGCGTAGGGGTACTCAGCTATGCTTTTGAGTTTGGCTATGCCACCTTGGCCATGTTGTTGTTAACAGCCTGGGTCTCGGTAAGCAAAGGCGTTGACGTAATCCATGCAGCCAATCCGCCTGATACGCTTTGTGTCATTGGTATCCTATTTAAATTGTTTGGAAAGCGGTTTGTGTTTGACCAACATGACCTTGCGCCGGAGACTTATCTTTCTCGCTTTGAGCAACCGCGTGCAAACCTTATTTATAAAATTTTGTGTTTTATGGAGCGACTTTCCTATGCAGCGGCTGACGCAGTTATCGTTACGAATGAATCCTACAAGCAAGTAGCCATTAAGCGGGGAAGCAAGCATCCTGACAAGGTGTTTATTGTCCGGAATGGACCGCCTCTTACCTACCAACCGCTGGAGCCCGATCCTGACCTGGTTCGGCGAGCAAATTATCGGATTGGATACATTGGCACTATAGGACCGCAAGACGGAGTTGACTACTGGCTGCGGGCTATACACGAAATGGTATTTACCTTGGGGCGACGCGACTTTCTGTCCATCATTATCGGAAGCGGGGATGCCTTACCCGGTGTGCAAGCCTTGGCCAAGGAGTTGGAAATTGAGGATTACGTTTTGTTTACCGGTCGCCTTCCCGAATTCGAATCCCGTAAGCACCTTTCGGCAGTTAATGTGTGCGTGCAACCGGATCCGTTAAGTCCATTGAATGACAAATCTACGATGAACAAGTTGATGGAATATATGGCATTAGGCAAACCGACAGTCGCGTTCGACTTGGTCGAAACTCGCTTTTCCGCTCAGGATGCAGCCATTTATGTAAAACCGAACGACGAGCTGGAGTTCGCGAAGCAAGTTAGCCGGTTATTGGACAATCCGGACGAATGCGAAAAAATGGGTGAAATTGGCCGTGATAGAGTAGCCAATGCATTGGCATGGGAATACTCGGAGCCCGAATTGATTTCCGCATATAGCGAAGGCTTGGGCTTGTCTCCAGTTGCCCTGGCCCAATCCATGAAGGTTGGGTAAAGCTGTTCATAATGACAACAGGCATGGCATGCTGTGCATAGCCATGCCTGTACATAAAAACTATTGATTAATTTAGAGGTATTGCATGAGCACCGTCGATGTTGTTATACCCTGTTACAACTATGCAAGGTATTTGAGCGCCTGCGTCCATAGCGTGCTATCCCAGTGCGGCGTCAATGTTCGCGTACTCGTAATTGATGACTGTTCATCGGACAACACAGCTCAAATCGGTCAGGAACTGGCCGCGGCTGATAGCCGGGTCGAGTTCCGCAGGCACGAAGTGAACAAAGGTCACATTGCGACGTATAATGAAGGATTGATGGGCTGGTCAGCTGCCGAATACAGTGTTTTGTTATCGGCAGACGACTTGCTGGTTCCCGGCTCGCTTAGCCGGGCGGTCCAAATTATGGATGTCGACGAAAGCATTGGCTTAGTCTACGGACGTTCGCTCTACTTCGCCCAAGAGGACGATATTCCGCGCATCAAGAGTCGAGAGTGCGGTTACACCCGGTGGTTAGGAACCGAATGGCTGGAAGGTAGATGTCAAGGCGGACACAATGTCATTTCCTCACCCGAAGTTGTGGTGCGAGGAACCGTTCAGAGAGCTGTGGGTGGCTATCGTCCCGAGCTTCCCCATTCCGGCGATCTTGAGATGTGGTTGAGGATTGCCGCGGTCTCCAATATTGCGTATGTGCGGGGCGTACCACAGGCCTACTATCGCGTACACGCGGCCAGCATGCAACGTACCAAATACCAAAACAAGCTAGTCGATTTACAGCAGCGCAAAGCTGCGTTCGACAGCTTCTTTCAGCACCATCAAAACGTTGTCACAGATGCCTATCGTCTCCACGATCTTGCCAACCGTGCCCTTGCACGCGAAGCTCTATGGGAAGCGTGTCGGGCGTATGATCGCAACGAAGTGGAAGAATGCGCTGCCAATGAGTTGGAGCGATTTGCAACGACAACCTATCCTAAAGTAACACCTGAGTCCGTAGCGCTCCGTCGTCGGCAATTCGTCGGACCTATTATATGTAACCGAACCCAAGTCTTCGCCATACCGGCTATTGTGCGCCGAGTTTGCAGCTTGTTGCGACATGAGAGGTGGAAATGGCAAGGAATATGATTGATCGAGCTCGATTCCAGCTTTCGCGCCGTTACCGGCAGTTACGTAACATCTGGAAGGCCGAAGGGTACTGCGGAATTATCCGTCGAACGCGAACAGCACTAGTGCAATGGGCTACCCCGAAAGACATTATGATGCCAGTCCGCCCTATTGATGTCGTAGAGGCTGACCTATCCCGGCCTTTCCCGGTAACAGTTCCGAAGGCCGCCCCTGATCAGCCGGTATCCATCAATTGGGTGATGATCCCTGCCGGTGCCGGGTCGGGCGGCCACACTACGTTATTCCGTATCATCAGATATCTTGAAGCACACGGATATGTCAACCGGGTTTACTTCTACGATATTCACCACGTCGACCACCAATATTATGAATCGATCTTGCGTCATTCTTACGGTTTCCACGGGCATGTGGCAAATATTGACGATGGAATGAAAAACGCTCACGCTATTGTAGCCACCTCTTGGCCCACGGCGTATCCAGTATTTAATGCTCGTAGTGAAGGGAAACGCTTTTACTTTGTACAGGATTTTGAACCTTACTTCTACCCCGCGGGAGCCTTAAACGTTCTAGCCGAAAATACCTACCGAATGGGTTTTCACGCCATTACCGCTGGCCGGTGGTTGGCGGAAAAACTCCGTTCCGAGTTCTCTATGGATGCCGACTACTTCGAGTTTGGGAGCGATAGCTCTCACTATAGGCGCTTGTCGGATTGCCGGCGTTCCGGTGTAGCATTCTACGCCAGGCCTGAAGTAGCGCGTCGCGGCTTCGAACTTGGACTGATGGCGCTCGAGATATTTGCCAACCGTCAGCCGGAGGCCGAGCTCCATTTTTACGGAGATAAAATGGGCAAGCTACCATTCGCCTTCATTGACCACGGTCATGTTACACCCGATCAACTCAATGATATCTACAATCGATGCTATGCAGGGCTAAGTTTGTCTCTGACGAACGTATCACTGGTTCCCCACGAAATGCTCGCCGCCGGCTGTATACCGGTTGTCAACGACGCTGTTCACAACCGCATTGTCTTGAACAATCCGTTTGTTCGTTATGTGCAGTTGAACCCTCACGCCTTGGCCGCAGAGATCGAGACCTTGGTCATGATGACCGATTTCGACTCGCTGTCTCGAACGGCGGCGACAAGCGTACACTCCATAACGTGGGACGACGCAGGTGCGACTGTTGATGCCATCTTCCGACGAGTCTTGTGAACGTGACTCGGTATAGTGAACCTCCGTGGACATATCACCTCGCCTGGAAGTCATTTCGAATGTCGCTGTGATACAGCCAGAAATATGGCTGCCGCGTATTCCCATTAGGGTCGCTCTTAATCCTATCATTCGAGGTACATAGTCAATTGCCGGACGCCTAAACAATTTGCCATACTTGGCCTTTTACTCAAGAGCGGCTTGTGTCCACTGACGGAAGCAATGGAGTAACCCAAACCTAAATAAAGGAGACTTAACTTTATGAAATCGTACATTACAATGCGACTCGGCGCACTCAGCCGAATCAATGAAGCCTCGAATCTATATTCCGTCTATACACGAAGCGTGACAGAGAATGTCCGTGAGATGCTCAAGCAAGCTCATAAGGCTGAACTGGAGATCAGTTCACTTCTTGGAGATCCGGTGATGGGTCTGAAGATGCTTGAGCTCGGACCGGGTCAGCAGCTAGTGCAGCTGGCATACTTTGCGACACATAATGAAATAGTGGGAATCGACCTCGATGTGATCCAGCAATACCTGAATGTAAGAGACTGCATACGGATGGTGAAACAAAATGGTTGGATGCGCACCTGCAAGACAGTCGGGCGGAAGATGGCGCGTATCGACAGCAGGATGAGAAAAGAAGTCATGTTACAGTTGGGGCTGAAGGCGATGCCGGAATTACACGTGTTGCAAATGGACGCAACGAAGATGGAGTTTCCAGACAATCAATTTGACTGCATATTCTCTAGGGCCGTGTTCGAGCACCTACCTGACCCTGATGCCGTCCTTTCTGAAATATGCCGGGTGCTCAAACCGGGTGGGGTGATGCTGCTTTCAATTCATTTATTCACCAGTGATAGTGGGTGTCACGATACGCGGATTTTTGTGGGTAAACGTGAAGAATTACCGTTTTGGGCACATCTTCGGCCGGAGTATGATCGAGCGGTAAGGCCTAACTCCTACTTGAACAAGATAAGACTGGCAGATTGGAGGCGAATGTTTCAATCTGCAATGCCGGGCAGCGAAGTAACGGCACTATGTGACGCCGGAGAATTGGAGCAACAAGAGTTACGCATGCTCAGGTCTCAAGGGCAGCTAGCAACCTATTCCGACGAAGAGCTGCTCAGTGTAACGGTTGAAGTTAGCTGGCGGAAGCCGTTGTAATCGTAGGACGGATAATGGCCAAAGATGATATTTTTTTGAGAGCCGTATTATTGAGAATAACTATAAGGAAAAACAGATATGAAAGTACATGGTCTTTGTATAGTTAAAGATGAGGCTGATATCTTTGAGGAATCCATGAAAGCAGCACTGCATTGGTGCGACCACATCTACGTTTTCGATAACGGTAGTACCGACGGTACGTGGGAACTCGTCCACAAACTTGCCGAGCGCTATCCCCAGATTGTTCCATACAAACAGGACAACACCCGCTTCAGTGACGGTCTGCGTGCCGACATTTTCAATGAATTTCGGTCGAGATGCCACCCAGGTGATTGGTGGTGTCGACTTGATGCGGACGAGTTCTATATCGACGATCCAAGAATTTTTCTTGCTAAGATACCCCCTAAGTTCGACACGGTCTGGACGGCCAGCTTCTCGTATTATTTTACTGATAAAGACGCGGAATTATACCGTCAGAATCCAGCAAAATACTCAGATACACCAATTCAGCAACGACTTTGTTTCTACGTCAACCATTGGAGTGAACCACGATTCTTTAGGCATCGGGACGGGATTGTATGGACTCGTGAACACGGTGGCTGGCCCGAGTCTTTGTGTCGAGCACAGGCTTACCCAGTTCGCATATGGGTAAAACATTATGCTTACCGGTCACCCGAGCAGATCGAACAACGGCTGCGGAGCCGACGTTCGGCAATCGAATCCGGAACCTCATTCAGTCACGAAGCGGTCGCAAATTGGAGCAGCGCTGTGGCATCGATACGCCAGACCCGCGCTGGCTTCTCAAATGCCAGCTCCAACCTGGCAGGTATACATTGGGAAGAACGGGTCGTTCCGGCGTCCAGTCTAGACTTCGACGAATTCGACCGTAAATACGTCGTCAACGAAAAATTAATGCCGCAAATCCCCCAACCTAAATATTTGGACATTAGGCTGCTGCTGCCGAGATCAGTGCGCAAATTTCTAAAACGGGTACTGAGGTTACCTGCACATCTATTGGGACGAAGGTAATGGGTTAAATCTGTAGTGTGCTGTATTATTAGCCGCATGACACACTATCAAGAAATCGTCTGTCCCAAGTGTGATAGCAACCAAATTACAAAGTCCGATCTCACAGAGGGCAAGGGACACAACGTTACGATGCCCGAATGAGGGTTGTGCAACCAAGACATTTTTTCTTGACTATCGGTATACCGGGCATCAAGCGCCAAGTGGTGGAAATAGCGATCAATGGCAGCGGTATTCGTGAGATACGGGGCAGGTGCTGGGGATTACAAAAACACCATCATCAACACACTAAAAAAGCAAGCCTTGCTTACACAGGTAAACTCTATAGTTAATACACTGGCTACGACAGGTGGTATGAAAGTTAGTCTGGAAGTCTTTTGTGAAGCCGAAGTGGACGAACAGTGGCTTATGTGGGTACGAAATCTGAGCAGCGTTGGCTATGGTATGCAATTGATCATGCAACCAGCGCGATACTAGCGTATGTCTTTGGTAAGCGTAAAGATTAGGCCTTCAAGCAACTGAAAGACCTCTTCAACCGTTCAACATTGCCCGTTATTACACCGATAATTGGGGTACCTATGGCATTGATATTCATGCCAAGTTACAAGTTTGCCCCACTACCGTTTTTTTAATAAGGTGGCCCTGTCTGAGTGACAGAAAAAAACTTGGCCACTATACATGTTATTAACATTGCATCCCGTCCCGTTCCGCCGTGGCCGATAAAAAGTTCTCACTCATGCTTCGCAGAGATCGGAACGAGATGCTTTTCTAGTCAATTACCTCGTATGTACTAATAAATTCTCCCAAAGGGCCGCAACAACACATGCTCTTGCCATTGCTCCTCACTCAGCGAGATTTATATCCATTTTCAACAGTATGTAAGCAAGTGTCATGACGTGCATATCACTCTTTAGTTTACTCGCAAATTGCTAGGTGCGAGGAGTTGGGTCAGTGTGGAGGTGGTGCCTGTACCTAAAAAGAAGTTGGTACCTAAGTCGTTTCCGTCAGTAGCGGCATGGTAGCCTAGAGAACTTGAGGTTAATTGATATCCAGCCAGTGTGCTAGGACCGGTACCGCCGACGAAAGTAGGGTTACCAATAATAGTATTAGAGCCTTTGGCAGAACTGGAAACATTAAATAGGTTACGGTCAAATGTGCATGGTGTGCAGCCGTTACCGCTGTTAGTATTAAAAGCGCCGTTTAGCATAATATTGTTTGATATAACGCCCGTGGTGGCAGTTGGGCTGTTGATCCCGCCGATCCTTGGATTCGCCCCCACTACAGTGTTATGGCTAAAGTTAAGATTAGATATGGAGCCAAAGTCAAGTACGCAATTATTCGTACCGCCACTCGCAATAAAGACATTATTTTTAACAATCTCGGTGTCCCCACCGCTATAGGCACCAATACAAACATTTACCCTAACGAAGTAGTTGCCGTTAATCGTGGTGTGAGATTGGCCGTATAATTGAATGGAGTCAATATGTTCGACACAACTACCTTGGGCATTATCTTCAAAAACATTGCCTGGGCCGATCACAACGCCATAGGCGCCTATCTGTATCCCATCAGTACAACCAAACTTACCGAAGTGATTATTGGTTGCGGTAACGCCTACGACCTGACTTTGTGACGGGTATTGATTGATTTGCAAGCGGCCTTCAGGCCCTCCATTCGCATTGATTGCATCAAATATATTGCCATCAACGAGAATATTGGCGTTGACCATATCCAGCGTATTGATACGACACTGTGAGGTAAATGTATTGCCGGACAAAGTGATATTTTTGGTTGAACCGCCAGAAATATCGCATCCGCCAATCGTTAAATTCTGCAATTTAATGCGATTAGAATTGGTCATATTTAAAGAAGATAATGAAGCCGTGACGCCTGAAACTGATTGAAGTGTCACATCGCTGGTTTTGATAATACTGCTCAGCGCTAAGCTGCCATAACTGCCCGAATTTAGGCAAATAGTCGAACCAGCAGCGGCGCTCGAGATGGCTGAAGCCAAATTTGCGCCAGGGCTTAGGGTTTGGGTACATGCTGCCCAAGACACTTGGGATAACCCAAGTAGAATGGAAAACAAAATGATTTTTTTAACATGGTGGGTTTTCATGAATTTCTCTTTACAAAATATATTAAGTTGAAATGGTTAGGCCTCAACGCTCATCTTTTCAGATTTTGTTGATTATGTCCTGGGTAACAATGCCTTTGATCAGACACTCGTTCACCAGAAACCACCTCCAGCTCTAGTTGGATCCAAATGTTGCAGTTTATTACCGGCCACCTGCGGTAGCCGACGGAGACTGGTCTCGCCCAATGCGATGCCAGCCCCATCGGTATGCCGTTTAAACGGTCATTGACCCGTTATTAATAGCCATTCCCAAAGGCTGACATATTCGAACTGGCTTTATATGCCGAGCCAGTCCAGGTAGCGGG
>Ga0208888_100682_pt1 | contig 14433 bp, 13 predicted proteins | sample LakWasM115_HOW13_2_FD_183929 | JGI IMG/M metagenome (GOLD analysis project Ga0208888, IMG submission 183929) | Freshwater sediment methanotrophic microbial communities from Lake Washington under simulated oxygen tension - Sediment Metagenome... | ecosystem: Environmental > Aquatic > Freshwater >...
CGTGGCCGGGGTGTCCACGGTGGTGCTCAGCCTGTTTGCCTGGCGCCAATGGGGGCGTGAGCGCCCCCTGATCAACTACCGCGGCCTGGTGCAACAGCGTTACCTGGTGGGCCTGGTGTTCTATGCCCTGGGCTACTTCTTGGCCGGCGCCATGGGCTTGCTCCTGCCCTGGATGCTGCACCAGGAGCTGGGCTTTTCCATGCTGGCCACGGCCCTGTGGACCTCGCTGGGGCTGTTCAGCAGTGTCGGCATGGCCTTGGCTCACATCTTTGCCGCCCGGCGCTGGCCACGCCACCAGGGCTTCATGCTGTCGGGGGTGCTGCTGCAGGCGCTGGCCTGCCTGCTGCTGTCCCAGGTTCAACACGCAGGGCAGGGCGTTCAGGGCCCGGCCTGGAGCGCGCTGGCGCTGGGGCTGGGCACGGTGTTGAGCGGCCTGTCGCTGCCCTTGTTCATCGGCCCGGTGGCCCAGGGCACGTTTCTGGAGCTGCCCCAGGCGGTGTTCTCACACGGCTACCAGGTCAAGAACATCGTGCGTCAGCTCAGCCTGTCTTTCAGCGTGGCACTGCTCACGGGTTTGCTGCACCAACTGGGCGAAGGCCACCTGGCCCGCCTGGGGGGCGCTTTGCAGGGCCTGGGGGCCTGGCTGGGCACGCCGGTGGCCCAGCCGGCGGCCTGCGTCTTCCTGCTGCTGGCCTTTCTGTCCCTGCCGCTGGCTTTGGCGGTGCTGCTGCAGCGCGTGTTCCGCTGAACCGGTTGGGCTGGGCAGGGCTGGGCGCACTGGCCGGGCGTTTACGACATTTTTGCGCCCGGCCTGCCAGCTTCATCGGCATTTTTACGCGCCCTTTTTTAAGCTCATCCCCGAGTGCCAAGCCCCCACGGCACGTCGGAACACACGCATGAGCTTGTTCGCTTTTCTGTTGTCACCCTTGCGCATGGCAAGCCCGCGCACGGCGGCTGCCGGGCATCGCCCACCGGCTGCCCCGGCCCTCCGTTCGCTCGAAAGAATGCGCGTCACCGTGGCGGCCTGTGAGGCGGCCCAGGCGCGCCAGGCCGTGGCCACCTGCCCGAACAGCCGCATCGAATGCTGCCTGCCCTGGCCCGCTGATGCCCGCGTGCAGCTGCACATCAGCCACCCGGCCGGGCAGGCGGCCGCTTTGCGGCGCTGCCTGCAGCGCGCAGTGCCCAGTTGCGACTGGGGCTCGCTCAATCCTCCACTCAACCCACCCTTGGCCCGGCACCGCTGAGGGCTCAGCCCCCGGTGCCAGAGCGTGCTCAGTGCTTGCACTGCAGCCACCAGGCGTTTGCGCGGCCGCCTGCCGATGACCCATCGCCGTGCGCAACCTCCATCGCCATCACCGGATGGCACCCCTTCCATGATCAAGACAAGCCACGTTCTGGCGCCTCTGGCGCTCACCCTGTTTTGCAGCGCCGCCCTGGCGCAGGCCAGCGGCGAACCCGCTGCGGCCGAAGCCTCGGCCCACACGCTCACCGGCAACCTGAGCCTGGTGTCGGACTACCGCTTTCGGGGCATTTCCCAAAGCTGGCGCCAGCCGGCCGTGCAAGGGGGCTTTGACTACACCCATGCCAGCGGCTGGTACCTGGGCAACTGGAACTCCAGCGTGTCGTCCAACAGCTACAACAACGGGGCCAGCCTGGAGATCGACCTCTATGGCGGTTACCGCTTTGACCTGGCGCCGGCGTGGGGCGCCGACCTGGGCCTGCTGCACTACCTCTACCCGAGCGCACGCCTGAACAGCGCACCGGCCCAGCCGAGCGCCAACGCGTACGACAACACCGAGCTGTACGCCGGCCTCAGCCACGGCCCTTTCAGTGCCAAGCTCTCGTATGCGGTCAGCGATTATTTCGGCCTGAAGGGCGACACCGCCGCCTATGCCTACTGGAGCGCCTTGCCCAACCGGGGCGGCTCGCGCGGCAGCACCTACCTCGACCTCAACTACAACCTGGATCTGGGGGACCAGCTCACGCTGGGCCTGCACCTGGGGCACACCTCGGTGCGCCATTACGGCGAGCTCTCTTACACCGACTACAAAATCGGCCTCACCCAGGATTGGCACGGCCTGAACCTCGGGGCCGCGCTGGTGGGCAGCAACGCCGACACCGCTTACTACCAGGCCGGCAATTCGGCGGGCGCCGACGCCAGAAAGCTCGGCCGCCCCAGCGTCGTGCTCTCGTTGGGCAAGACCTTCTGAGCGTCACCAGGGCGTCGTCATTGAGCGCCGCGCTTCGGGCATGAGGCGCGGCGGCCTAGGGGTTCCGGGCAGGCCTGTCGCAGGCCGCCAGATTCACGCACGCGCAACTGCCGGTGGCAGCGGCAGCCTGCCCCGGGGCCTTGCCGACTGGCGCACCTCGATCCGTTCGGTTCAGCTCACCGGCTCCAGGCTGGGCTGGGGGTTCAAGGCCTGCCTGGCGGTCTGCACATCAGCCCATATATCGCCCCACACCTCGGCCCCCGCATCGGCCCACATATCGACGGGTTGGGCCGGCGCGTCGACCCGGGCCAGCGCCTGGCTCAGGCCGGCTTGGGCCTCGGCCTGGCGGGCTGTGCCTTGCCACAGCCGGGCCAGCGCGGTGGCGCAGCGCAAGGCCAGCAGGTGGGCCCCCTGGGTCTGGGCCACTTGCCAGCCTTGCTGGTACAGGCCGGCCGCCTCGCTGCTGTGGTCGGCGTGCGGCTGTTGCATCAACGCATCGCCTTGCAGCCGTAGAAAATCGGCCACCAGGTGCAGGTCGTGGTTGGCCTGGGCGCGTGTCAGCGCGTCGCGGGTCACGGCCAGGGCCTCTTCGCTGCGCCCCAGCCGCAACAAGGCATCGGCCAGGATGTGCATGAAGGTCAGCTCGATGATGCGAAACGCCTGCCGGGCCCCGGCCACGCCCTGGTGCAGGGTGTCCAGCCCGCGGTCGTCGCCCTGGGTGGCCAGGGTCCAGCCCAGCACGGTGGCTCCGCCGGCCTGCCACAGCAGCAACTGGTGGCGTTGGCCGTGGGCCAGCAACTCGTGGCTGAGTGCGGCCGCCCCCTCCAGATCACCCAGGTGGCGGTGCAGCACCGCGGCGCAACCCAGCGCATAGCCCAGGCTGTGTGCATGGTCGAGCTGGCGTGCGTATTGCACGTTCTCCTGCGCCAGGGTGCGGGCGGCTTCCAGCCGCCCCTGCAGCCAGCAGACCCAGCTCAGCAGGGCGCGTGCGGCCACGCCGATGTCTTCGCCAAAGCGGCGCACCAGGGTGCTGCCCGACACCTGGCGGCTCAGTGCCACGGCTTCTTCGAGGTGCGCCTGGGCCTGCACCAGCTCTCCCAGCCACAAGGTGTTGTTGCCATAGGCATAGGCCACGGCCAGCTGGGTGGCGGCGTCCGGGTTGGGGCCGGCCTGGTCGCGCAGGCGGTCGGCAAACTCCAGCGGGTGCTCGTCGGCACTGCTGCGGCCCACCATCCACAGGCCCCACATCAGGGGGAAGCGGTCCTGCTCGGGCGGGGCCAGGGCGCTCAGGGCCCAGGCCTGCATGAAGCAGGTCTTGGCGGTCTCGGAGCCATAGCCCTCGGTGGCCACCAGCAAGGTGCCCAGGGCCACCTGCAGATCCAGCTCGGTGCGCACCCGGTAGGCCTCAGTGGGGGGCAGGGCCTGCAAGGCGGCCAGCCCGGCCTGGAAGTCGTGCAAGGCCTCGGCATGGGCCGAGCGGGCGGCAGCCTGGCGGCCGGCCGCCAGCCAGGCCTGGGCGGCGCCTGGGTCGGTGGCCTCGCTCAGGTGGTGGGCCAGGATCTCGGGGTGCGCCTGCAGGCGTTCGGCAAAGTGGGTGCGCAGCACCTGGGCCAGCCGCGCGTGGATGGCCCGGCGCTCGGCCTGCGGCAGCGACTGGTAGGCGGCATCGCGCACCAGCGCATGCTTGAAGTGGTAGGCCCCGCTGCGCTGGCGGCGCAGCAGGCCGGAGCGCAGCAAAGCCTCCAGGCCCGCGGCCACCCGCTCGGCCGGCTCACCCAGGGCCAGCAGCAGGCTGTCGCTGAAGTCGCGCCCGATGGCCGCCGCCAACTGCGCGATGTGCTTGGCCGGGCCCAGGCTGTCAAGCCGGGCGGCCAGCACATCCCACAGCGAGTCGGGCACCTGCTCGCTCAGGCCCGCCAGCCAGGCGCGGGTCAGCTCTTCCACAAACAGGGGCACGCCATCGGCCCGGCTCACGATGGCGGCCTGCCAGGCTTCGCTCAGGGCCTGCGGTTCGGCCAGGCTTTGCGCCAGTTCACGCGCGGCGTGGGTGGACAGCGGGCCCAGGCTCAACTCGCCCATGCCACTGTGGGCCAGTGCGGGCGGCAGGGTCTGGCGCGAGGTGGCCAGCAGCAGCACGGGGCTGCCCTGGGCCACCAGACAGGCCAGGGTTTCCAGGGTGGCACCGTCGGCCCAATGCAGGTCTTCCACCCACAGCAGCAGGGGCCGGCCTTGGCCCAGGCCGGCGATCAACTCGCACAGCAGAGCCTGTTCGCGGCGCTTGCGCTCGGCAGGGTGGGTGTCGTCCTGGGCAGCGGCTTCCAGGGTCTGGGGCCGGCTGTCCAGCAGCCCCAACAGGTGCCTGAGGTGCTCTGGCTGGTTCAGGCCGAGCGTGGCCAAGGCGCTGCCCAGGCTGGGGTCGCGTCGGGTGGCGGCGTCGCTGTCCAGCCCCAGCCAGACGGGCAGGCTTTCGAGCAGCGCGAAGTAGGGCGTGTGGGCCGATTCGGCCTGGCAACGCAGTGTGAGCACTGTGCCGCCCTCGTGTTGCACCTGTCGGGCCAGGGTGGCGGCCAGGCGTGATTTGCCCAGACCCGGTTCGGCGCGCAGCAGCAGGGCTGCGGCCTGACCGCTCTGGCCCACCTGCTGCCACAGCTGGGTCAGTTGTGTCAGTTCGGTCTGCCGGCCCAACAGCCGAGGCGGCTGGGGTTCGCTCCCGTGGTCGATCGGGGTGGTGGGCCGTCGGGCCTGCAAAAGCGCATGTGAGGAGGCTTCCGGGCCCTCACCCGGGGCCCACTGGAAGTGGCTGTGCAGCCGCCGCTGCAGGGTCTGCCCCAGCACCAGCCCGCGGGCTGGGGCGTGCCAGGCCAGGCGGCGCGCTTCACGCGCCAGGGTGCCGGCTTCGTCAGGCCGGTTGGCTTCGCTGCTGCCATGGCTCCAGCCGGCATGCAGGCCCACCCGCCAGCTCAATGCGGCCAAAGGCTGCAGTGCCGCCGCCAGGTCCAGCGCGGCTTCGGCTGCGTCCCGGGGGGCCTGCTCCCGGGCCACCGGGTGACCGAAATAAGCCAGCAGTTCGGCGCGTTCGGCCAGGGCCACATGGGCCCCGCGGGCTTGCAGGCTGGCCACCGCTCGGGCCATGGCCTGCTCAAGCAGGGCCGTGGCGTCTTCACCGGGGTTGATCAGATCCAGTTCGGCCACCAGGGCCACCAGCCGGCGCCGCTCGACCCGGGGCGGCCGCTCCACGCCGGCGGGGGCTTGGCTTTGGCATTGGCGCTGAATCTGCTCGGCCAGCTGCAGGGTTTGCGGGCTGGGGCGCACCCCCAGCTCTTGCTCCAGCTGGCGCTCGAAGGTGTCAAAGTGGTCCAGGGCCGCCTCGGGGCTGTGGCGGGCCAGCAGCCGCATGCAGCTGCGTTGCAGCGACTCGCGCCAGGGCTCCAGTTCAAGGGCACGCCGGGCGTGCTGCAGGGCCCGCGTTGTTTCGTGGCGTTGCTCGTGGTGGCTGATCAGCTCTTCCAGCAAGGCCAGGGCCTGCCGGTGCAGCGCATCGCGGCGTGCCTGCAGCCAGGCCTCGAACTCTGGCGCATCGGGCAGGCTCAGCCCACTCAGCAGTGGGCCGCGGTACAGCACCAGGCGCTGCTCCAGCCGTTGAGCCAGTTCTTCTGGGCTGATCAGCACCGCGGTGGGGCTGCGTTCGAACTCGGGCACATCGAAGTGCGCCAATGCTGTGCTGTTCAGCTGCAGTGCGCGGGCGCCTCCGCCAATCCACTCGCCCCCGGCCGGGCCCAGGCTGCGGCGCAGATCGAACACGCAGCGGCGCAGGTTGGCCCGCGCCTGCTCGGCTTGCAGGTTGGGCCACAGCAACAGGGCCAGGGCCTCACGCGGGTGCTCGCCTGGCTCCAGTGCCAGGTAAGCCAGCAGGGCACGCACCTTGTCATACGGAAACGTCAGCGCCGGCCCATCCTTGAGGCGAACCTCGAACGGACCGAAAAAACGCAAAGACAGACCTGCCCCGGGAGCGCTTGATGTGAAAAATGTCACCGTTCAATAAGCCGCCGCAGGGGCCGATGCTTGACTGATTGTTAAAAAATGATTCTAGATGGGCGGTCAATTCACTCTTGAAGTCTTTGCATCTTTGTTACCAAAAGACACAAGTGGGCCGGGCATCCAGCCCCGAAGGGCTCACCGGGCCAAGGACTGTTTCAGGAACTCGACAAAGGCCCTCACCCGGCTGGCCGATTGGTGGCGCTGGGGGTACACCGCGTAAATGTCGGCGTCCGGCGTGCCGTAGCCCGGCAGCACCTGCACCAGGCGGCCGGTTTTCAGGTGGCGTTCGATGTCCCACTCGGCCCGCATCAGGATGCCGTGGCCATCCAGCGCCCAGTTGACGGCGATCTCGCCGTCGTTGGTGCTCAGGGTGCCCCGGGTCTTGATCGCTTCGGCGCGGCCTTGCCGGCCGCGCAGCGGGCTCAGGCGCCACAGGCCGTAGGCCTCTTCGCCCTGGCGGATGCCGATGCAGTTGTGCCCCATCAGGTCGTTGGGCACCTTCGGGGTGCCGAACTGCTTCAGGTAGGCCGGCGCCGCGCACAGCAGGCGGCGGTTGGGGGCCATGCGCTGGGCGATCACACGCGCGTCGGGCGGGGCACCGAAGCGGATGCAGACGTCATAGCTGTCGTCGCTCAGGGGCGGCGGGTTCACCGACAGCTGCAGCTGCACCTCCACCTTGGGGTAGGCGCGCGCGAAGCGGGAGATGATGGGCGCGATGTGGCTGCGCCCGAAGCCCAGGGTGGCGTTCACGCGCAGCAAGCCGCTGGGTGTGGACTGCGAGACCCCCAGCAACTCGGCCATGTCGTCAATCTGGCCCAGGATGCGGCGCGCATGGGCCAGGTACAGCTCGCCCTCGGGCGTCAGGCTCATGCGGCGCGTGGTGCGGTTGATCAGCAGCACCCCCAGGCGGGCCTCGATCTGGGCCAGGTGCTTGCTCACGGCGGGCGTGGTCACGCCCAGTTCGCGGCCCGCCGCGCTCAGGCTGCCAGCGCTGGCCAGCACCGAGAAAAACCCCAGATCGGCCGGTTGAATGAGCTCGGACATGGCGTGATTGTTGAATTCAAGTAAACAGTGGTTTCACTATAGCGGCGCGCCGCCAGGCCCGGGCCTCCCTACAGTGGCAGCACTCAATTTCTGTCGGAGACAACAAGCCATGAAGACCTACGCGATCGCAACCATCCCCGGTGACGGCATTGGCAAGGAAGTGGTGCCCGCAGGGCAGGTGGTGATGCAGGCCCTGGCGGCCACCAGCACGGGCTTTCGTTTCGAGTTCGAGAATTTCGACTGGGGCGGCGACCACTACCGCCGCCACGGCGTGATGATGCCCGCCGATGGCCTGGAGGCGCTGCGCCGCAAGGACGCCATTCTGTTCGGCTCGGCCGGCGACCCCGACATCCCCGATCACATCACCTTGTGGGGCCTGCGCCTGAAGATCTGCCAGGGCTTTGACCAGTACGCCAACGTGCGGCCCACCCGCATCCTGCCCGGCATCGATGCACCGCTCAAGCGCTGCCGCCCCGAAGACCTGAACTGGGTCATCGTGCGCGAGAACTCCGAGGGCGAGTACTCGGGCGTGGGCGGGCGGGTGCACCAGGGCCACCCGATCGAGGCCGCCACCGACGTGACCATGATGACCCGGGTGGGCGTGGAGCGCATCATGCGCTTTGCCTTCCGCCTGGCGCAGTCGCGCCCCCGCAAGCTGCTGACCGTGGTCACCAAGAGCAATGCGCAGCGCCACGCCATGGTGATGTGGGACGAGATTGCCGCCCAGGTGGCGCTCGAGTTCCCCGATGTGAAGTGGGACAAGGAGATCGTCGACGCCGCCACCGCCCGCATGGTGAACCGCCCGGCCACGCTCGACACCCTGGTCGCCACCAACCTGCATGCGGACATCCTCAGCGACCTGGCCGCCGCCCTGGCCGGCAGCCTGGGCATTGCCCCCACCGGCAACATCGACCCCGAGCGCCGCTACCCCTCGATGTTCGAGCCCATCCACGGCTCGGCCTTCGACATCATGGGCAAGGGCCTGGCCAACCCGGTGGGCACCTTCTGGTCGGTGGTCATGCTGCTGGAGCACCTGGGCGAGCACGCGGCAGCGCGCCGCCTGATGGCCGCCATCGAAGCCGTCACCGCCAACCCGGCCCTGCACACCGGCGACCTGGGCGGCCAGGCCACCACCCGCCAGGTGACCGAGGCGGTGTGCGCCCACCTCGGCGCCCCCGCCCACTGAACCCAGCAAGCCGAGAGCCCGCCCTGGCGCCTTGCCGCAGGGCGGGTCAGGCCGCCGCATGGGGCCTCAAAAATACAAGGAGACAGACATGACTTCACAGAGACTGGGGGCCGCCGTGCCCAGCCGGCGTCGGGTGTTGCAGGCCGCCATGGCTGCGATCACCGCCATCTCCGCCATCACCCCCTTCACCGGGGTGCAGGCCCAGCAGACCTGGCCCTTCAAGCCGGTGACCCTGGTGGTGCCGTTTCCGCCCGGGGGCACCACCGACGTGCTGGCGCGGGCCCTGGGCACCGCCCTGGCCAAGAGCCTGGGCCAGCCCGTGATCATCGACAACCGCCCGGGGGCGGGCGCCACCATCGGTGCCGACTACGTGGCCAAATCCAAGCCCGATGGCTACACCCTGCTGATGGGGGCGGTGCACCACACCATTGCCACCAGCGTCTACAAGAAGCTCCCCTACGACTTCCAGAAAGACTTTGCGCCCATCACCACCGTGGCGGTGGTGCCCAATGTGCTGGTGGTCAACAGCAGCACGCCGGTGCGCAACGTGGCCGAGCTGGTGGCCCTGCTCAAGGCCCAGCCCGACAAGGGCACCTACGGCTCCAATGGCAATGGCACGGCCCAGCACCTGATCGGCACCCAGTTTCAGAACAGCACGGGCGTGGCGCTGACCCACATCCCCTACAAAGGCAGCGGCCCGTTGGCCACCGATTTGCTGGGCGGCCAGATCCTGATGTCCTTTGACACCATCACCCCGGTGCTGCAGCACATCCGCAGCCACAAGCTGCGGGCCCTGGCGGTCACCACCGCCACGCGCTCGCCCGCGCTGCCCGAGGTGCCCACGCTGGACGAGGCCGGCCTCAAGGGCTTCAACATCGGCACCTGGTTCGGCGTGCTGGCGCCGGCGGGCACGCCGCGCGACATCGTGGCGCGCCTCAACACCGAGATGGTCAAGGTGATCCAGTCGCCGGATTTCGTCCGCCGCATGGACGAGATCGGCGCCCAGCCCGTGGGCGACCGGCCCGAGGACATGGCCCGCACCCTCAAGACCGAGACCGAGCGCTTTGCCGAGTTGGTCAAGGTGGGCAAGGTGGTCATGGAGTGAGCGCTGGGGCCATCCGGTGCCGCAGGCCCCGCCGGGCTTCTATCCCGAGCGCCACACGGGTGATCTGCACGGCTTCTATAGTGCCGGCATGACCCACCCGCCCCGCCCCACCACGCCCTCATGGCCAAAACCTGCGGCCCAGGCCCGGCCGGCCCCCACGCGCCGCCTGTGGCTGCTGACCGCACCCGCGCTGGCGCTGGGGGTCTGGGCCCTGAGCCCGCGCCAGGCCCAGGCCCAGATGGCCGCCAGCTTGCTCGAAGAATCCGACCCCGGCGCCCAGGGCCTGGCCTACCGGGCCAATGCGGCCCAGGTCGACCCGGCCAAGAACCCCAGCTACAAACCCGGCCAGACCTGCGCCAACTGCTCGCTGTACGCAGGCGATGTGGGTCAATCACAGGGCGGCTGCGCCCTGTTCTATGGCAAAGAGGTGGCGGCCGCAGGCTGGTGCAACGCCTGGGAGCGCAAGGCCGGCTGAGGCTGTCGGCGAGAAGTGGCATGGCGGGGCGTTCAGCGCCCGTTGCGCACCAGGCGCACGGGCAGCTGTGATTTTTTGGCCACCTCGCCATGCATCTCGCCCGTGCCCAGGTCCACTGACCAGCCCTGCAAAAAGCTGAGGCGGTTCACCGATTCGCCCGACACCCCGCGGCTGATGTTGTCATAGCGGTAGGCGTTCACGCTTTGCCCATTGGTGCGCGTGGTGCTGGACCAGTGCCAGCCCAAGGGCGCATCCGGAAACAGCTTGGGGTCCAGGCCCTCGTCCTGGCGGTTGAGCTTGACCAGGCGCTGCAGTTCTTTGGCCGTGGGCAGGCGCCAGGCCAGGCCGCTCTCGCGCTGGCGCTCGGTGGCGCGTTGCATGGCCTCGGCCCGGGTCAGCAGCACAGGGCGGTCCAGGCAATGCCTGCCGCTCCAGCGCATGCCCTCGGCGCAGCGCGCCCAGATCAGGCCAGAGGCTGTTTCCTGCACCTCGTCGCTGTTCGGATCACGGGCCTGCAGCGCGGCAGGCTCGGGCGATGCGGCCAGGGCGCAAACGGCCCCACCGAGCAGCAGAACAAACACCAATGAGCGGGGCAGGGCAGAGATCATGATTTGGATTGTGCCCAGGCTCTTTGCGCCTCGGCTTGCGTTTCTTCAAATTGCTTGCACATTCGCTCGGCACAATGAATTGGCACAGGTGCCCCTCAGGGGCGGCAGGTTGCATGACAGTTCAAGGAATCGTTTCATGATCAAGGTTTCGCGGGAGTGGGCCACGCCCCTCACCATCGGTGTGTTTGGGTTGATGGGGGTCACCGGCCTGCTGATGTTCTTCCATTGGGACAACGGCCTGCAGAAGACCTTGCACGAATGGGTGGGCTGGGGGATGGTGGCCGCGGTGGTGGTGCACGCGCTGGCCAACTGGCTGGGCTTCAAGCGCTACTTCAAGCCGGGCCCGGCCCTGTGGGTGATGGCGCTGTTTGCCTTGGTGTTGGCCGGCTCTTTCGTGCCCTGGCCGGGGGGCGCCCCCAAAGGCCCCTCCACCCCGGGCCTGGCCATCCAGGCCGTGTCGGGTGCACCGCTGCGTCTGGTGGCGCCTTTGTACGGCAAAACACCTGAGCAGGCCCGGCAGGCCCTGACACAGGCCGGCATCACGCTGGCTGACGACGAGGCCAGCCTGGCCAGTGCCATCGGCAAAGACCGTGAGCGTCTGGGCGTTGCGCTCAAGGCGCTGGCGCAAGGTGGCGCTGGCGCCCAGCGTTGACATGAGGGCTGATGCGAAGGCCGATATGAGGGCGGATCTCCCCTGATATCCGGCTTTCTCGATTCGCTGCGGCAGTTAGTGTCGGGTGGGTCATGAACATCAACACTGCCTACCTCAGCTCGCTTCTGGGTTCTTCGGCCTCCGCGGGGTCCGGGTCTCAGGCCACGCAAGCAACGGGCGCCCTGGCAGCGGCCTCGGCAGCGCTCTCCAAGACGGCCACCCGCATCCAGGCCGATGCCACCGCCACCACGGCGCAACTGTCGTCGTTCGGCCAGCTCAAGTCGGCCTTGGCCAGCAGCCAGACGGCCGCACAGGCTTTGTCCAAGCTGTCATCGACTTCGTCCGCCACCGATGTGACCCAGGCCATGGGCGACTTTTTCAATGCCTTCAATGCGGCCGTCAAGGCCGCCAAGGCCACGGCTGCCGTGCCGGGCTCGGCGCAGGCGGCACAAGCGGCGGGGCGGGTTGGCCGTGACCTCGATGGCGCCTTGACCGGGGGCGTGGCCAACCAGAACGCCATGAACAAGCTGGGGCTGTCGGTTCAAGCCGACGGCACCCTGAAGCAAGACGCCAGCAAATTTGCCGCGGCACTGGCCAAAGACCCCGCAGGGGTGGCGGCGGCGCTGGCCCAACTGGGCCAGCAGGTGCAAACCGCTGCCGGCAAAGAACTGGCCAGCGACGGCAATGTTGGCAACAGCGTGGCCAAACTGACCCAGCACAGCAGCGCCCTGACCCAGCAGCAAAAGGCCCTGCTGACCCTGCAGCAGAGCACGGGCTTGTCGGTCTACCAGCGGGCGTCTGGTCAATAACGCCGGGGCCAGGCCCGGCTGGACGCGGCCAGGTTCAGGGCCCCAAGGAGGTCATCGCCAGCTTCAACTGAGTCGGATTCGGCAGGTATCGCACCGATTGCACCTGCATACCCCGAAGCTGCATCCATGTCGCAGAGCCCGATTGTTGTGGCCACGGAGGCACTTCCGCGGCTTCGCGCGCCAAGCCTATGGAAAAAGGCAATTTCCGCCATTTGGGCAAGGCAAAAGCCTTTGTGATCAGCGTGGGCATAGCACTGATGTCCGACACATATACGACCCGTCGTTGCGTCAGGGTTTCTGCAGGCATCTCACCCAGGGTGGCGTTGACCCATTCGCCAACTGATTTTTCAGACACCAGGATCACTGCGTGAGTGTCCTCATTGACTGCCACCAGTTGTTCAAACTGATCCCGCCAGCTGATGGGCTTGATTGCATCACCCACGGTCACCGTCTGGGCGCCTGCCAGGGTCGCACAAAGGGCTGTGCAAATCAGTGCGCTTTTCAGCACGTGCACGGCATGGATGGCGGGTGTGTTACTGATTGCGGGGCGCCGATCCATCATGCCAGAGCCCCCTCTGGGTTCGCTGTGCTGGTACCCGTGCCCAGGGTACCGAACTCCACCGGGGTGCGTGTGTAGAACAACTGCACCCCGCTGGACCTCAGATGATTGAACAGGCGCTGGTTTTCCACCTCGGATACGACCAAAGTCAGTTGGACGGGCTGGTCACCGACATCGAACATGTTGACCGCATGGATACGACCCCGGTGGTCCAGGCCCTCCAGGGAGCCGCTCAAGGTGGCGCCGCGAATGCCCAACGCTTTGGCTTGGGCCAGAAGCCATTGCGCCAGGGGCTCGTGGCCATGGGTTCGATCCTGCTGGGTGTAGAAGGTGAGTTGATAGCCGTGCATGGTGTGTTCCGCGATCTGGGGTTTATCCGACGTCATTGGGAGGCCTGTGATGGGGCCTTGGCCGAGAAGTTCGAACCCGTGCTCTGCGCAACGCCCGGGCTGCGCACATCCACTTCGGGCCGCACTGACATGCCCACCCGCAGCAGGTCGCGCTGGGGCTGGTCTTCGTCGATCTCGATGCGCACAGGCAGGCGCTGCACGATCTTGGTGAAATTGCCGCTGGCGTTGTGCGCCGGCAGAGGCGAGAAGCTCACCTCGCTGGCCGGCGCCAGACTGCCAACCCGTCCTGTGAATTGCACACCGGGCAAGGCATCAACCTTCAGACGCACAGCCTGACCCGGGCGCATCTGGGCCAACTGGGTTTCACGGTAGTTGGCCGTCACATATACATCCTTGAGCGGTACCACGGCCAGCAGAGGCTTGCCAGGCTGCACATAGGCCCCGACGCGCACGCTGCGCTGGGCCACGACGCCGTCCACGGGGGCGGTGATGCGTGCATAAGACAGGTTCAGCTCGGCGGCACTCAAGGCGGCCTGGGTCGATTGAAGGCTGGCCTGGGCTTTCTCGACATCGGCCTGGATCACCGTGCTTTGTTGTTCAACGGCCAGCAGGGCAGCCGCATCGCGCTCCCTGTTGGCCAGCTGGATTCGGTATTGAGCATCAGCTTGTTGCTGAGCCTGCAAGGTGCCTGAGCCATCTCGTGCCATCTCGTTGAAGCGAGTCCGGTTGGCTTCCGCCAGGCTCAAGGCTGCGTCATCGGCCGACAGGGTTGCACGCGCCTGCTGACGCAGGCTTTCCTGGCGCAGCAGCTGGGCTTTGAGGCTGATCAGTGCGGCCTGGGCGCTGAGCACCTGGGCCTTGGCACTGTCCAGTGCCACGTGCAGGTCACGTTCATCCAGCACGGCCAGCAGGTCTCCTGCTTTCACCGCCTGGTTGTCTTCCACCAGCACGTTGGAAACGGTACCCGCCAGGCGGGAGGCCACCTGCGTGTAGTCGGCCTCCACGTAAGCGTCATCGGTGATCTGAGTGGATGCATCGGCGCCCTGGTGGTTGTAGAGATAGGCGCCGCCCGCCACCAGGGCGACCAGCACCACTGCGCCTGCCAGGCGCACAGGGAGAGAGAGAGTCATGTGAATGTGTCTTTCAAAAATAGGGCGTGACTGTCCAATTCAAGAGGCTGCAGCGCGCTGAACCACGGGGGCCGGAATGTGTTGCAGTCGCAGGACAAGGGGGATCAACAGCAGGGCCAGCAAGCCCAGCATCCGGTACACATCGGCCACGGCCAGAACCGATGCGTGGTGTGCCAGCACAGTGCCTAAAGCCGTGGGGTCTGCCGCTGCGGCGTTCTGGCCCAGGTGGTGTCCCAAGTCGCCCATCAGGACCTCGGCGTGGAAGCT
>Ga0208888_100689_pt1 | contig 14304 bp, 14 predicted proteins | sample LakWasM115_HOW13_2_FD_183929 | JGI IMG/M metagenome (GOLD analysis project Ga0208888, IMG submission 183929) | Freshwater sediment methanotrophic microbial communities from Lake Washington under simulated oxygen tension - Sediment Metagenome... | ecosystem: Environmental > Aquatic > Freshwater >...
AAACCTTATTGGTGTTTTGGGAATTGTAGGGCAATATTGGAGTAACTGAAATAAAAAAAAGCCTGAAATGTATTGATTTACAATGCATTTACAGACTTTTTTTGTACCCGGAGCCGGAGTAAAGGCGGTTAATTTCTTCACGACTTAAAGAGCCCTAAAATCAAACTAACTCCTTTTAAATTAATGCTTAACAAAAATTTAAGCGTGATTTATTATTAAGTTAAATTAAGATAAATTCGAATAAATTAAGTACTTTTCGGCAATATTTCGGCAAAAAAAGTGAACCTAAAGTACTTCATAATAAAAGGAAAAAATAAAAACTGCAGCGTATACGTGCGCTTTTGGGATAGTAACCGTTTTGACCAAAAAGCCAAAACAGGCATTTCTGTGATACCTGACGACTGGTCAGACAAAAAGCAGCGACTTCGGCTTAAGACCACTACCACACAAAAGGATTTTATCAATAATGAATTAAACCAACTGGAACGATTTATCACTGATCAGTACAACCGCGACTTCAACAATAGAACTTTCATTTCCAAAACCTGGTTAAAAGAAAAAATCAACTCATATTTTGGACGCGTTAGCATAGACGAAAATTATAAAATTTATTTTGTTGAATGGATTGAAAAGTTTTTAGAAAACGCACCTAGTCGAATATACAACGGCAATTCTTTAACTGAAAGAACTCTCAAAAATTACAAAGTTGTTTATAATAAATTGAAAGCCTTTGAGCAACATAAAAATCATAAGTATCGTTTTGAGGAAATTGACTTAAATTTTTATCGAGATTTTCTTTTTTACTGCAAAAACATTGAGACACTAAACAACAATTCAATAGGCACTTTAATTGCAAGAATCAAAACGTTTTGTCGCAACATTGAGTTAGAGGGCTACAATATCAATCCACAATTCAAACACAAAGATTTCTATAGTCCTTCAAATGAAACAAAAGACATTTACTTAAATGACTCTGAAATAGTTCAGATCTTTAATTATGACTTTAGTGAAAATAAAATTCTCGATAATGCTCGGGATCTTTTTATTATTGGTTTGCGAACTGGATTAAGAATTTCCGATTTTTTGAGATTAGACAAAGAAAATGTAATTGGAAATGTTATTAATATAACGACACTTAAAACTAGGCAAAACCTAACAATTCCCATTCATCCAAATTTTCAGTCTGTATTAGAGAAGAGAAATGGCAACTTACCTTACAAAATAGCAGACCAAAAATTTAACGTGTACATAAAAAAAATTTGTGCCGAAATCGGAATTACAGATTTAACTAGCGGTGCAAAAATTGACCAAAAGACGAAACGAAAAAAATTTGGAATTTTTCCTAAAAATGAATTAGTTACATCTCACATTTGCCGCCGTTCTTTTGCAACAAATCTTTTTTTAGCTGGTTTCGACAATTATAGCATTATGAAGGCAACCGGTCACAAGACAGAAAAACAGTTTTTGAAATATATTAAAACCTCCTTAAATGATGAAATTCAAAAAATAAGTACTTACTGGGAAAATCAAAAATAGATAAAGAATGGAGGAACTAAAGATTTTACCAGAGACCGTAACCAAAAAAGAACTTCAGAAAATGTATCACGGATTACCACAAAGAATCATTCGAGAAGAATTAAATTATTACACTTCTGCATTAGGGAAGAACGTGCGATGTCGAAAAATTCCCAAAGAGGTAATACTGATGTTTGTACGGGATTATGGTGTACCTCAAAATTATACCTTATCTGTTTCAATGAGGGAAAACTTAACGAAAATTAAACGATAATTATTAATTTAAGAAAAAACAGACAAAACGATGTTTTTTTTAATCGATAAGTGTTAAAATTAGCATTCTAAAGTATCACTACAAAGATTATCGCACACTAGACCTCACTAAATAAAAACCCATAAATTAAGACCTCATAAGTTTGTCAAATAATATAAACTTATTTGGCAATGACAAAATCAATTCTACAACTCGAAAATACCAATGCAGCGGATTTTAAGAATGAAATTTTAGAAGATTTTAAAGCTGTTATTGAAAGCATAATAGTAAATCAAAAAACTGATCCAGACAGATTATTGACTCGCGAAGAAGCAGCTTCAATGCTTTCTGTGAGTCTTGTCACTCTTTGGGATTGGACTAAAAAAGAATTCTTTCCGTCTTATAGAATTGCAAACAAAGTTTTTTACAAAAAAGTTGATATTATAAACGCACTTCAAAAACACAATAAATTCAACTAAAAAAAACAAATTATGATTACACCAAACACATCCGTTAAGAGTAACAACCAAGGTACTCCAATTATCCCACAAAATTTTCCAACCAATTCTACGCCTTTGTCGAGATGGAATTGGGGCCGTTTTTTTCAAGCCGTTATAGAGGGACTTGCCTCAGGCGGTTTAGTTGGGGCCGCTTGTGGTGGTGCGTCTTACGCAATTGGACAACTTAAACCACCAGTACTACCAGCGGGCGAATTAGAATTAATTATGAATTGGTACAAAAACGAATTTATACCATATTTTAATACCATTGTTGCGGAAGGGAATGATCTTCTTGAAAACAACTTTGGCATCCAATCGCTATCAAGATTGAATATTTTGGAAAATAAACTTTGCACCATTCATAATTTTTACACTAATGTAAATAACGATGTTAGCATATCTCAAGAAGGTATTAATTTTCGAAAATCATTAGTAGAGCCATATATTACGGCCGTATCCGACTTACTTCGCGATAAAGCTGCTTCGCTCGATGCTGAAACCACTACAGCTGCTTTTAATTCCGCTTCCTTCGTCATTCCGATATTACCACAACCTCAAGTTGGCACAGTAATTTGCACAAATTACGTTGCCAAAGGGTCTTCAATCCAAACACAGATAAAAACCAATCCGGCAACAACATCATTTGATAGTGGCAAAAATCAAGGATCAAATATGTCGTGGCTTTGGTTGTCTCTTGCGGTTGGAACCGTTGTGTATTTATTGGCCACAAATGAAGAAGAAGAAGAAAATTGATAATTATTTATCGAAAAAATAATTTCAATTGAAATAATTTATATGTTTGTCGTGCAATATTATCTGAGAGCAATCTCAAAAAAACATTTTTAACGATAGGAAGCTGCCCAAGGATAATCCTTAGTGGTAGCAGTTTAAACCGAAAGGCTGTATTCTATTCTCAGGATAGTATTGCAACCCTAAAGGCAGCTTCCGCATATAAATTTTTTTAAAATGCAATACGAAAAAATTAATTTGCAAAAAGAACTTGAGATCGCCAACAAACTAATAGAGGCGCAAAGAGAACTAATTGAAATTCAAAAAAAAGCCGTCGAGTATAATCGTGAACGCGCGCAACGATACAAAGCCTTGGCCGTTTTTTCAAATTCCTACATTCAATATAATTGAACCCTAAAAAGGTTTTGATTTTTGCGTAATTCAAAAAAACACTGATTAATAACAAAAACCCCATTACATAGGCAGTAATGGGGTTTTAAATATGGCAATTATGGTCGCAACATCAAGCATCAAAGATAGTATTTTTTCCCAAACGTCACCCGGAAATATTTTTCTTAAGTTCTTAAACCTTAATGAACTACCCAAGGGTAACATATCAAGCCCGTTTTCAGATGACAAAAAAGCATCATTCAGAATATACAAGAATGGAACCTTTAAATGTTTTAGCACAGGAAAGCAAGGAGACGCTTTTCAACTTGTTGCCGAATTAAACAATTTGGACTGCAAAAAACAGTTTAATGATGTCGCAAAAATCATTGTCGAGGAATTAAAAATACCGATTAAAAATACGGAATCGTTTTTTGCAAAAAACCAAAAAAACGAGCAAAAACCTTTAAAATTAGGCGATTTAGGAGTCCAACCCAAAAAAAACAACACTACAGGTTTTTTGCAAAATTCCAATTTTACGGATGGCAAACAAGACTCTTTTAAGGTCTCTGTAACTAGCAAAGAAATGACTGAAACTGATTATCAGTTTTGGTTATCAATTGGTGTTGAAAAAAGTCTCTTGCAAAAATATTCTGTTAGTTCAGTAAAGGAATTTTCTTTTTACAGCGAAAAAAAAGGAAAGGATGTTGACTGGAAAATATATGATTACTTGGCATTTAGTTATGAGGTTAACGGTAATTTCGAAGTGTACATCCCGAAACAACCGCTCAAAAAAAGAGAAAAATTCTTTTGCAATGGGTTGCAAAAAACGGACATATTCGGGTTTGCACAACTCCCAAAAGAAAATATTGAGAACCTGGTGATTTGTGCAGGGAAAAAAGATGCAATTGTTTGTGCATCAAGAGGCTTTCACTCCGTTTCTTTTAGAAGTGAAAATCACCTTCCTTCTGAAGATCAAATTAAAACTTTAAAAAATCGCTGCAGCTCTTTATATCTCTGTTACGACAATGATAACGGAGGAGCTTCTGGAAGTAAAAAAATTACTTCAAATTTTACAGATATCATTCAAATTAGCTTACCCGAAGAAATAAACGACTTAACCGATTATTTTCAAGAATACAGTAAAGAGGACTTTAGAAATTTGTTAACCGCTGCAAAAGAGAAAAAAAACATTTTGCAAAAAACCGATTTAACAACAATTTTTCACGTTGCAGAAGACTATCTAAAAGAACATTATGAATTCCGATACAACTCTATTTCATTAGCAATCGAATCAACAAAAAAAGACGCAAAAGACTGGACGGTTTGTAACGAAGACAGTTTATGGCTCGAATTGCAAAAGAAAAGCATTAAAATACCTATGAATTCGCTCCTATCAATTCTAAAAAGCGATTTTGTTACCGTTTATAACCCTTTGCAAGATTATTTCAAAAATCTTAAAGAATGGGATAAAAAAACCGATTTTATACAACAGTATTCTTCTTACATAATTCTAGAAGAAAGCGAAAGCAGGGATCAATTTGAATATCATTTTAAAAAATGGTGCGTTCGAGCTGTAAAGTGCGCCATAATTGAGAATTACTACAATAAACAAGCTTTTATTTTAACTGATGATGGACTTGGCCAAGATATAGGGAAAACTTCATACTGCCGCTTTCTATGTCCTCCCAAACTTACTGATTATATTGCTCAAGATATTCCGGAAAACGAAAAAGACGCAAGAGTCTTATTTGCAAAAAACTTTTTGGTAAATCTTGACGAGCTGGCATCTTTATCCCGGAAGGAAATAAATAAACTAAAATCGTATTTTACGCTAGACAAGATTAATGAGCGTCTTCCATATGATCGTAAAAATTCAATAATTCCTAGAGTTGCAAGTTTTATTGGTTCGACTAATATGTCAACATTCTTACAAGACGAAACTGGATCAGTGCGATGGCTTTGTTTTATAGTGAAAAGCATAGACTGGAACTACAGAAAAACCTTTGATATTGATAATTTATGGGCGCAAGCTTTCGCGCTTTCAAACGATCCAAGTTTCGAATCAGAAATGAATCGAGAGGACATTAAAAAAAATGAATTGCGAAATGAAAAATTCCAAATAGTTTCGCCGGAAAGTGATTTAATTCGAGAATATATTGAGAAGGCAAAAAACATTGAAAACGCAGAATTTTTAACTCCAACAGCAATCTTACAATATCTTAATTTGCAAAGCCCAGGTGTGAGACTGACAAATGTCGGAATTGGAAAAGCTTTGATTTCAAATGGATTTATTAGAACAAAAAGAAATGGGATTTATGGATATTGGATAAAAAAGAAAATTTCAATTAACACCAATGTAGATATCTAAAATTTCAATGTTTTACTCTTAAAAAAATATACAATGACAAAAGAATTATACTATCCTGTTTTCACTGACTATATCAGTAGTAAATTGACATATAAAGTGAAACTATACAAATTTGTTAGAACCGACAACACAAGTGCACTTTACTTGCAAATTTTCATGAATAAAAAACGTGTTCGCCATCCCCTTGAACTTTCTGTGCCAGCACAATTTTTTGACTTAAAAAAACAACGAGTTAAGCCCAATTATAATTTAGCGAAGGACATAAATCTTATTATCGAAAAAAAGCTTGCTGATATAAATAAAATCGAGGTGGCATATCGACTTTCTAACAAGAAACTGACTTTAGATATCTTAATTTCCGAACTTATAAATCCAACTGCTAGATTAGATTTCATTAAATTTTGGACCGATGAAATGGAGAGACAAAAAGATTTAATTAGTCCTGAAACTTTTAGGCAGCAAATGTCGATGCTTAACAAAACCAAAAATTTTAAAAACCCTCTTTTTTTTCATGAGATAGACGATGACCTTGTACAAGATTTAAAAACCCATTGCAAGATCAAATTAAAAAACAATGAAAACACCGTTTCCTCTTTAATTAAGTCTTTCAAAAAATACCTTCATATTGCCAATAAAAGAGGGATTGTAAGTGCAATTAGTTTTGCGGAAATTAAAAATAAAAGTTTCAAAGGAAGTAGAACATACCTGGAACAAAAGGAAATAAAAATACTAGACTCATATTGGGAATCTGAATTTATTAATGAAACCCACAAAAAGGTACTTACTCGTTTTTTGTTTTCTTGTTTTACTGGAATTCGGATCTCAGATAATAAAAAAATGACCGCCGAAAATTTTACTGAAAATTTTATTGTATTTACTGCTAAAAAGACTGGTAAATTCCAACGAATTCCACTCAATGAAAGTGCAAAAAAATACATAACCGGAAACAATATTGATTTGGAACCATTCACAAATGAATATGCCAATCGAATGTTAAAAGAAATTGCACTTTTTCTAAAAATCCGAAAAAAAATAACTTTTCATGTTTCGAGACATACTTTTGCAACAAATTTCTTGATTTGTGGCGGCCGCGTGGAACACCTTCAAAAACTATTGGGCCATAGTAAAATTGAAGACACAATGATTTACGTTCATATTGTAGAGCAAATAACTAATGTTCAAATACATAACATGGATGATATCCTTAAAGAGGGAATTTAAAAATTCAGAAAAAAGAAAAATTCAACTAATGTCAATTTTTACTTACCCAAGTTACCCAAATAGCATTTATCCCTATATATATAGCACTAAACACAGGTAACTTAATTAAATTTTATCTTACCCTAAGTTACCTTAAGTTACCCATAGTAAAGTAAAATTTTCGGGTAACTTGGGTAACTTGGGTAACTTGCGATTTATACTGTAAAGTCCTTTAAATATTGGGCTGGGTAACTTGGGTAAGATTTTTTGCGTTTTTAAAAGTAATTATTTTAGTTTATTGTCGCTAAGGAGCATTTGGCCAACTCTAAAAATAAACTAACTTCGATTTAGGGACATTTTAATCTTAATATTTCAGAAGCATTTTCGGACAACCATATTTCGGTTTCTGTATCACTGTCTATATATACTCTTGCCATGGCCGCAAGTTCATCTGTAATATAAATATACTCAGCAGAAGCCGTTTCACCTGCTGCAAATGTTTTGTGTCCTGTAACAATTTCAGCATGCGCCGGGTTATTTTCTACTGGCTGATATAAAATTTTTGCAAATTGGCGAATTTCTTTTGCAAAAAGCAAAGCTATACCATAAAATATTTTTTGTGGATTGTTTCCTGATTTTTCAAGTTCAATTCCTTGCTTTTTACAAAAATGCAAGTTTGTATAGTCTAGTCGATTTACTGATAAATCATCTGTTTGAACTCGATAAGTGTTGGCTTTAAGTTTATTTGTTTTAAGATTAAAATTAAGCGGAGAAAAAATTACTTTAACGATTTTTTCTTTATCATCAATTGTTGAAGGAACTTCAACTTCATCAACTTGAACATTACTAATAGTTGCATTTCCATTAGCAAGAATCGATGTTGTTGAATCTACACTAGCGTGTAACTCCTGGCTTTCTCCTTTCTTAAAATACTGTAAAGATAAGTTATACCAGTGATTTAATTTGTCTCGTAATTTCATCAATGTTTGCTTCACTAATTGGAATTTTACTGTAGAACTTCGGTTTTAAATCGCTATATTTTACATAATAAGACAACTCGGAGTTCCCTATTTCCATTGATAGTTTCTCACCAACATTGTTAGACCAAATAAAAGAAATCGTCCCGCTTGGGTTAGGAAAAAAAGTGTCTGGAATTATTAAATCTGAATTTCTTTCTAAATCTTCCAAAAATGAAATTGCATTGCTTGCGCTTTTAATTTCTAATGGCAGTGCACCATATCCATCCCAACTTTGATCTAAGGACTTAAATGATAAAATTGATTCAATTATTTCCTTCTTACTTACGTTTAAGCAAATACTATTGTAGTCTTCAAAAGAAGACAGGCTATTTTGATATTCTTCGAGACCAAATGCATCATTATTTGTCATAATTGTTAATTGGTTTGTCGGCGATTCTACTTGGGTTCCTTGTTGAACATTACTTGAGAGCATTGTCGTGGTTCCTAACAACAGCAAATAAGACAATTTAGAAATGTTAGTCGATCTGCTTGGCGCCTCCTGAACCAGTTCTTGAATTTCCTCCTGAGAGTAGTTAAAGTTGTCAATTAAACGATATTTCTCATCCATTTTGTAAAATGTTTAATGATTTTTCACTTAATGCCCATATAAATACATCAAATATTTCAGAATTTATTTTACTAAATTCATCTAATACTTCAATTGCCGGTATGTTAGACTCATTATACCTGTCAATATCACAAATAATGTGTCCAATATTTGGAGTCACTAATTTTTGCACGCTATAACCAATTTTAAGGTTTAAAGTATTCAAATCTTTTTTGTAATGAACTGAGCTCATATTTTGGTCAATCTCTTCTTCTAGCGGAAAAGAACTAAAACTATACCCTATTTGACTATTTAGTAAATCTCTGGTAATTAAAGCAATATTCGAATCTTTGGATATTCCTAGACCGATAATATTGATTTTTCTTATAGCTACCCTTGAAATATTTTTAATTTCATATTCATTTACGACTTCAATAATTTTCTTTAACTCGACGTCTAAAATAGTTCCAAAATCTTCATAACAAGATCCAGTAATATTCAAATCAATAGACGCGGGACTAAAAGTCAATGTTTTTAATCCATCTAATGTTCGAAGCATAAAAGCATCTCCTTTTGTTGAATTAACAATTGGCGTCTCGTTCTTATTAATCTTTATTTCATAATTTCTTTGAGAGTCATGCAGTCGTGGATACAAATCTTGAAACTTAGTATGAATAGAAGTCTTGTTTTTAAATAAGACCTTTGTTTCTTCAAATTTAATTTGAAATACTATAGTCTTTAAGAAGTTTCTTTTGAAGGTGTCTTTTATTGAATAATCAGCTTTTGGAAATCCAAACATATTTTTTTTTATAAAAATAGATTATAGTTTACTTTAAAATAATATTTTAATGCAAAATTAACTATTACAAATAATTAGCAAAACTTTCACCAAAGATATTAATAAAAAAAGTCTCTCTCCTTTTAATTTCAGTAATTATATCTCTGAATTACTTTAATTTATTTCTTTTTTCGGCAAAAATTCGGCAAAAATTAAAATAAAAAACCTCTAAATTGCTGAATTACAACGCATTAGAGGTTTTTAAAGTACCCGGAGCCGGAGTCGAACCGGCACGGTTTCCCACAGGTGTTTGAGACCAGCGCGTCTACCAATTCCGCCATCCGGGCTTAGCAGACGAAAAATCACTTTCATGATTTTACGCAATAGATAGAGGTTTTAAAAACATACTATCCTTTAACACGGTGCAAATGTAAAAAAGAAAACGAATAAATTCAAAAAAATACTCGAAATTTTCCTTTCCTACATGGATTAAATTCCTAAATTTGCACCTCGTTAACGCGACACACAACTAACTAACTACAAAACAACCCATTAAAATGTCACAACTAGAACCAGAAGCAAAAATATTTGCTTGTTCTCAAAGTGTCTATTTGGCGGAAAGAATGGCCGAAATTTACGGTGTTCCGCTAGGAAAGGTTACGTTCTCTAAATATAGTGATGGCGAATTTCAACCTTCGTATGAAGAGTCAATTCGTGGATTACGCGTGTTCATCGTTTGTTCGACCTTTCCAAGTGCCGACAATTTGATGGAATTGTTACTGATGATTGATGCGGCTAAAAGAGCCTCAGCCCGACACGTAACCGCGGTGATTCCCTATTTTGGATGGGCACGACAAGACCGAAAAGACAAACCAAGAGTTCCCATTGGAGCGAAATTGGTGGCGAATCTTTTAGATGCTGCGGGAGCCACTCGCATCATGACGATGGATTTGCACGCCGATCAAATTCAAGGATTCTTTGAAAAACCGGTAGACCACCTTTTTGCATCGACGATATTTTTGCCGTATGTAAAGAGTTTGAATCTAGAAAATTTAACCATTGCGTCCCCAGACATGGGAGGCTCCAAAAGAGCCTATGCGTATTCTAAATTTTTAGAATCGGATGTCGTGATTTGTTACAAACAACGAAGAGTTGCCAACGTGATTGATACTATGGAACTCATCGGAGAAGTAAAAGGAAGAAACGTCGTCCTAGTGGATGACATGATTGATACGGGAGGCACTTTGGCGAAAGCCGCCGATTTGATGATCGAAAAAGGAGCCTTGAGCGTGAGAGCGATTTGCACCCACGCCATTTTATCGGGAGATGCTTACGAGAAAATTGAAAACTCTCAATTGAGCGAATTAATTGTCACCGATTCAATTCCGCTTAAAAAAGCGTCCAACAAAATAAGAGTGGTGAGTTGTGCGCCGCTTTTTGCCGAAGTAATGCACATGGTACAACACAACAATTCCATCAGCGGGAAATTTTTAATGTAGCGCTGATTCGCGTTAGGGATTGCAGCTAGGTGCCGTGCACCGCGAAAAGCCCGACCCGTAGGGAAACGCCATAAGAAAAAAGAAGAAAGACCGCTTCGCTGCAGGAACCGAGGCTTAGCCGAATTGTATGGAGCACAGCGGAATAAAGCAAGACGTCGGAACAACAGGCAACTGAAAACCGACAACCGATAACAAATTTTTTATTTATTAACTATATATTTTTTACAATGAAATCGATTACGATTAAAGGATCAGAAAGAGAAAGCGTGGGCAAAGTTGCGACTAAAGCCTTACGTAATGCTGGATTGGTTCCTTGCGTGTTATACGGAGGAAATCAAGCAGTACATTTCTCAGCAGAAGAAATGGCATTTAAAAACTTGGTGTACACTCCAAACGCTCACACAGTGGTGATCGAATTGGGTAAAAAAACCTACAATGCTATTCTACAAGACATTCAAGTGCACCCTGTTTCAGACAAAATTTTGCACATTGACTTCTTCGAATTATTCGACGATAAAGAAATCACTATGGAAGTTCCAGTAAGAGTGGTAGGCGTATCGCCAGGGGTTTTATTAGGAGGTGTTTTGCGTTTGAACCAACGCAGACTGAAAGTGAAAGCTTTGCCTAAAAACCTTCCTGACTTTATTGATGCAGACATCTCTGCATTAGAAATGGGGAACAAATTGTATGTTACGAAATTAGTTTCTGACAACTACAAATTATTGCACCCAGACAACACTGTGGTAGCTCAAGTGAGAATCTCACGTGCCGCTATGAAAGCCGCTCAAGAAGCAGCCAAAGCAGCGAAAACTCCAACCAAAGGAAAAAAATAATATTTTTTATACTTTATTCAAAAGGCATCAGTTCAACAACTGGTGCTTTTTTTTTGGTCATTGCGAGCGTAGCAAAGCCTTCTGTTCTACTGAACCTGCTTTATCTTAGGAGCCGGGAACCTGCTGTCCGCTTTATTCCCGAATAACAAAAACTACGGTTAGCACCGTGTTTTTCTAACTCGGGAGATGCCGCTACCATCAGGGCTAGGGAATCCGACATCAAACATTTTTAGGTTTTCAAATTTTCATTTTTCTAAATTGTATTACTTTTACGGCATGAGTACTTGGTTCACTAAATTATTTGCTCCCCAAAAAACAAAAGACACTATTGATCCTATGAAGAAATTTTTGATTGTTGGCTTGGGCAACATTGGCGCGGAATATGTCAACACCCGCCACAATATTGGCTTTAAAATCCTCGACTTTCTAGCGCAAAAAGAAGGTGTTTCGTTTGAAACGGTGAAGTTTGGTGCTTTAGCGGAATACAAATTCAAAGGCCGAACGTTTTTCTTGCTAAAACCGAATACCTATATGAACCTCAGCGGGAAAGCCGTTCATTATTGGCTCGACAAAGAGAACATCCCCTTAGAAAATCTGTTGGTCATTACCGACGATTTGAATTTGGCTTTCGGAACCATCCGCATCAAACCCAAAGGGAGCGATGGCGGTCACAACGGATTGAAAAATATCAACCTAATTTTGAATACGCAAAATTATACACGCTTTCGTTTTGGCATTAGCGATGAATTTAAAAAAGGCCAGCAAGTCAATTATGTTTTGGGCGATTGGGACGAAGCTGAAAAAGCAAAACTTCCCGAGCGTCTAGAAGTAGCTTCTGAAATCATCAAATCGTTCGGAACGGCAGGACTGGAAAACACCATGACTTCTTTTAACGGAAAATAAAATGCGATATTTAATCTTACTTTCGGCGCTAGTACTACTTTCTTGTAGTGCTCAAAAAAAAGGAAAGCATCCGCTTACCGCCACAATGGTAAGCGACTGCCCAAAAGACGGCACCTGCTCGATTGAAATTTATGAGCAGCAAAAAATAGTGGTTAAAAACGATGAATTCGGACGGCCTTATTACACTTTAGAAGCCAGTGACGAGAAAAAAGTGATCCGCTTTACCTACAATAAAAAAGTAAAAGAAAACCTTCAAGACGCCAGCTATAAGGAAGAAGTGCTCTTTGAAATTAACAATCAAATTCAAAACGCAACGCTTAAAGATCAGGATCTGGCTAACGTTCAATTACTTTTCGGAAGATTTTGTTATTGCAAAGGGCAAACCGGTTACTATAAAATAAACACGGGAACATTGAACGCAAATGCTCAATCTAAGATCATAACATTGGATTTCAAAACTACTGAAGTACCGCAAGTGATTCAGCACCTTGCATTTTCTTTGAAATAAAAAGAGTCCACATTGCTGTGGACTCTAGTATAATTTAATGTTTTCAGATTCTTATTGAATCACAATTCGTTTCACCATTTTCTTATCGCCATTGGTTATTGAAACCAAATAAACACCCGCTTGTGCGTCTTTCAATTGCAAGTCTTGATTGAACAATCCTGAATTAGCATACGTTTGATCGTAAATTTTTCTTCCTCGTAAATCATGAACGGTTATGCCAATTTTATTGTTGCTTTCAGAATTAAATTGAACGGTAAACGTACCGTTATTCGGATTCGGATACAATGCAAAATTTTCAAATCCGAACGCATTAGTTCCAAGCAAAATAACCGATTGCGAACAAACCTCTAATGCAATCGAATTGATAGTTCCGGCATTACCCGCAACAACATCTTTAAATCCAAACTGCCAATTCCCTTGCTGGTTGTTGCCATTAAAAGTATCTAAATTAAGCCCCGTAGGTGGAACATAAGTTCCCGTAGTTGGACTAGCGCATGCCAAGACAGCGCCTTGTGCATCAAAAGTCACATTCATATTGGCGCTTCCAGTACATTGTTGATTGAAAAGACTTGTTAACGTTCCACCAGGTCGAATCACTCCAATTACTAGATTTTGCAAATTGGGATGCGTGGCGTTAATGGTAATATTAACATCACTTATCGTTCCTGCGGTAGGCACATTAATCGTTTTTACAGTGTATGAATTGGAACCATCCGTTAAATTGAATGGCGTTGTATAATTGTAAGTCGTACAAGAATTAACGATTTGATAGCCAATATAAAATGGTTTTGAATTTACTGCATAAAAAACATTCCCAACGGCTTCAATCAAAATTCTACAATTTTGTGAAACGACATCAGGCGCGGTTATGGTTTCATTTCCATCATTAGGAGTGTTTTCGGCTAAGACATATGGAAAAGTTGCACCTCCGTCAGTAGAAAGTTTAATATTTACTAAACTCGTGTTAATATTATTGGCATCAGTTCCTGCTACATCCCAAGTAATGGTTTGTGCAGAATTTTGTGCCCATGCGGTAGCAGTGCTTTGTGAAGTTACTTTAAATGGACCCGTGTTTGCAATCGTTAATGTCATTGTTGATCGCTCCGTTTGTCCTCCTAGTGGGCTTCTGTTATCACGAGCTACTAGTGAAAAAGTTAACACTCTTGCGACACTTGGAACGACTTCCCATGTTGGTGCTAAGTTATTGGCAAGCACACTCGAAAAAACGGGAAAATATCTTTTTGGAGAAGCTGTCGGATTAA
>Ga0208888_100692_pt1 | contig 14285 bp, 10 predicted proteins | sample LakWasM115_HOW13_2_FD_183929 | JGI IMG/M metagenome (GOLD analysis project Ga0208888, IMG submission 183929) | Freshwater sediment methanotrophic microbial communities from Lake Washington under simulated oxygen tension - Sediment Metagenome... | ecosystem: Environmental > Aquatic > Freshwater >...
GGGCATGCACCTGCGCAGCGACCTGCCCCACACCGACCCGGCCCAGACCCACCGCCTGAGCGTGGGTGGGCTGCACAAGCTGTGGATCCGCCCGCATGCGGTGGTGCAGCCCGTCAGGGCCGCAGCATGATTGCCTTGTTGCTCGAAGAGCGCTGCACCCACTGCCAGCGCTGCGTGCAGGTCTGCCCGGCCCTGGTGTTCGACGCCCGGGCCGATGCGCCGCCCCTGCTGGCCCGCCCTGACGATTGCCAGACCTGTTTTGCTTGCGAGCTGTATTGCCAGGCCGATGCCCTGTACGTGGACCCTTCGGTGTTTGAACGCGTGCAGGTGAATGCCGACACCGTGCGCGCCAGCGGCCTGCTGGGCGTGTACCGGCGCGACTCGGGCTGGGACGAATGGGCCGACGACCCGCGCTATGCCAATCAGCACTGGCGCATGGAGGAGGTGTTTGCGCGCGGGCGCGAACTGGCACGAGATGGCGCAGGAGGCGCAGTTGGCACAGTTGGCGCAGCCCAAGCCAAGGCATGAGACCTGAACCGCAGCGTCAGCAATCTGCCCCGTCAAAAACCCGCCCACCGCCCCCCGCCTTGGCCCGGTACATGGCACGGTCGGCGCAGGCGGTCAAGGCCTCGGCGCTGCTGGCGTCACGTGGGTAGATGGCCAGACCCAGGCTGACGGACAGCGGCCATGTGGTGGCCCCCATGCTGCAAGGCTGCATCAGCGCGGCCATCACCTTGTCGGCCAGGGCCAGGGCGTCTTCCGGCTGGGCCAGCTCGGGCAACAACACCAGGAACTCGTCGCCACCATGGCGGCACACCGTGTCCGACTGGCGCACACAGGCGGCCAGCCGAGTTGCCACGGTCTTGAGCACGGTGTCGCCCGCGGCATGGCCATGGGCGTCATTGATCTGCTTGAAGCCGTCGATGTCGATGAAGAACAGCGCCAGCAAGGCGCTGTTGCGAGAGGCGTGTGCAATCGCCTGGGCGAGGCGGTCCTGCATCAGGGCGCGGTTGGGGATGCGGGTGAGCGCGTCGCGCTGGCTCTGCTGGGTGAGGGCCTGCAGCTCCGACAGGCTCAGGGCCGCACGCGTCTGGGCTTGCAGGGCCGCCAGCACCAGGTGCTCATTGGCTGCCAGCAATTGGGCCGCCTGGCGCGCCCCGGCCAGGGCCTGGGGTATCTCGGCGCGCAAGGCTGCCACGCGCGCCTGCAGGCGCTGGGCATGGGCTGCCAGCAGGACCAGCGAGCGGGCGGTCGAGGGCCCCGGGCTGAGTCGGCGCGGCGGTGTCATGGCAGCATCCTGCCTTGTGCGTCCGCCACAGGGGACCAGGCCCTGCCGGGTAGCATCGAAGCCCGCCACGGCAGCGGCCATTCGGCCAACCCCATCAGTGACTCGCAGCACTGCGGCCCCAGCAGTTGCCAGGCCACGCCGCGCAGCACCGGCTGCAGGGCCCGGGTTTCGCCATCGACCGCGGCCAGCCACCAGGCCAGCACCTCGTCGCTGGGCTGCGACTGGGTCAACAGGCGCATCACCGTGCTGACCTCCGTGCCCACCTCGACGCCCTGCTCCAGACACAAGGCCAGGCTGCGCAGGACCAGGGCCCGCGTGCCACGCGGCCCGATCACCAGCCCCAGGCCGGCCAGCAACTCGCGCCAGTGGGTGGCGCTGACCAGCACCGGGTCGGCACCCCAGCGCGGCCCCGCCAAGGGCAAGGTCCTGGAGAGCCCTGGGGCCCTGCCGGGCGCACCCATCTCAGGGGGCCCCCGGCACATCGCCGGCCGGGCTCAGGTAGATCTCCACCCGGCGGTTGGCCCGCCGGCCTTCGGCCGTGTCGTTCGAGGCCGCCGGCTGGCTGTCGCCCAGGGCGCGTGTGCCCAATCGGTCGGCGGCCACGCCCAGGGCGACCAGGCCCTGGCGCACCGCATCGGCTCGACGCAGGGCCAGCGCCTGGTTGCTGCCGTGGCTGCCATGGCTATCGGTATGGCCTTCGATGGTGGCGCGCTCGGCCGGGTTGGCGTTCAGCACCAGCGCGATGCGCGCCAGCTCTTGTTGCCCCTCGGGTGACAAGGCCGAATGCCCGGGGGCAAACCAGCCCTCGCCCAGCTCCAGCATCCAGCCCCGTTCGGTGTGTTGCGAGGCCATGCCATGCAATTGAAGCTGCAAGGTGGCCAGGCGCATGTCGCGCTGCGCTGGCGTGTCCATCGGCCCGTTCGACCCCGGGTTGGGGTGGGCCGGATCGGAGGCCAGCGCCGCCTGCAGGCGCTCGCTGCGGGCCTGCACGGCCTGCTTGCGCAGGCGCTCATGTTCGGGGCGGGCGGCATCAATGGCGGCCCGGGCCTGGGCGCTGGCCGCCGCCTCGCGGGCCAGGGTGAGGGTCTGCGCGGCCAGGTAGGCGGCGTGGTTCAACTCCACCGGAGTGGCACGCCCCGCGTCCACGCGGTCTGCGGTGTCGAGGGCGCGCTGCCGGGCCTGCTGGGCACGGGCCCAGGCCTCGGGGGCCAGGCGGGTCGCAGGCAGATCGGCCTCGGCCAGGGCGTAACGCTGGTTCAGGGCAAGCAGGGCCGGGTTCTGGGCAGCGGCCCCCGGCTGGCGCGGCCCGGCGCAAGCGCTCAGCAGGCTGGCCGCCAGCCCCAGCAAGACGGCCCCGGCCAGCAGGCGGCTCGACCCCGCCCTACCCACTCGGGAGAGGCTTCCGGACCCCGTGTTCATGGCTGATCTCCCGCAGAGCGCCCGGCCCCCTGCAGGCTCAGGGTCAAGGCCCTGGCGTCTTTCTCTTCACGGCGCAGGCGCACGCGCTGCGCATGGGCCTCAGCCACCTGGGCGTCCAGTTCGGCCTGCTCGGCCAGGCGTTGGGCCATGGCCGCATCCTGCACGCCCAGGGCCTGATGGGCCCGCTGCAGCTTCTCGCGGGCCAGGCCCAGCTCGATCGGGGCGTCGGCCTGCACAGCGGGCTGATCGGCCTGGCGCAGGGCGGCCTCGGCCCGGCTCCACTGGGCCTGGGCGGCACCCAGCCCGCTGCAGGCCCCCAGGCTGAAGGCCACCGGCCAAACCAGCCACAGCCAGGGCCGCCAGCCGCGGGGTCCACGGCGCGACGAAAGTGATCGCAACAAGGGAAATCGGGACATGGGGTCTCCTGGTGACAAGGGACACATGAAGGACGCAAGGTGGAGCAAGGGAACACCCGGCCCCCCAAGACCTGGGCCAGCCGGTATCAGTTGCCACCAGTGTCGGGGTGCCCACGCCCAGGGTCTGTGTGCCAACGCACCACGGGCCCGATGGATACATCAGTGTGTGTGCTACCGCACCGACGCCTTCCTCCATAGACCCCATGCTGGGCTGGTGCTTCTGGCGCAGCCTGCACTTCGTGCGGCCCGCACCATGCGCACCCGGCATGGCCTTGCCTGACATCCACACCCCAAAGTGGTCGCGGTGCCATGAGGCGCCACGCCGGCCCCTCCTCCTGAACCTGAAAGACCTGAACCATGATCCTTCACCCCACATTCACCACCACAAGCCGCCGCCTGAGCCTGGCCTGCGCCTTCACCCTGAGCCTGCTGCTGGGCGCCTGCGGCGCCACTCCACGGGCTGAGGGCACGGGCGAATACGTGGACGACACCGCCATCACCGCGAAGGTGAAGGCCGCCATCTTCAACGACCCCAACCTGAAATCGGCCGAGATCAATGTCGAGACCTTCAAGGGCCGCGTGCAACTGAGCGGCTTTGTGAGTTCGCAAGGCAATGTTGACAAAGCCGTGCGACTGGCCCGCGAAGTCAAGGGTGTGACCGCTGTGACGGACGACATGCGCCTGAAATGACCCCAGGCCCCAGGTGTGCGGGCCGGACCACCCGTGCCCGCACACCGGCCCACCGTGGCAAGCCTCGCGGCGCCCATCCAGCCACCCCATTTTTCTGACCGAACGGATGCCCCCATGCAGGTCGACACCACTGTACCCCCCACCCCCCTGCCCGCCCCCCACCTGAGCGAGGCCTTTTTCCACGAGCCCTCGGACACGGTGCGCTTTCAGGTGGCCCAGGCCGGCGCGGCGGTCAATGCCAGCGTCTCGCGCCAGGCCCTGCGCCACCACTTCGGTGCCGGCGATAGCCAGGCCGATCTGCTGACCTGCTTCCAGGCACAAAGCCGGCAGATCCACGCCGTGGTGCTGCGCCGCCTTCAAGAAGGAGCGCTGGAGCCCGTGATGCTGCGCGAGGCGCACTTCACCCTGCCCTGAGGCAGCGCGACGGCCCGCCTCCCCGATCCCGTCCCACCCAATCCGCCTCAATCTGCCCCAAGGAGCCCCCATGTCGCACAAACAAAACGGCAACAAAGAAGTCAAGAAGCCCAAGCAGGTGAAAAAGCCCGAGCCCCCGCCACCCGCCGTGGCCCCTGTGCCTCCCCGCAAGAAATAGCCCTCTCGCTGCTCGCTTCGTTTCCTTCTGGCGCCCCCGCGCGCACTGCCCATGCCCCCAACGCCTGCCTTTTTGCGCGCCCTGCTGCACCACCTCCCAGGGTGGCGACACCCCGCCGCACAGGCCCAGGCGATCTTTGCCGCCCCCCCGCTGCAGGCCGACCTGTTCAACGCCGAGCAGATGGAGCGCCACGGCAAGACCCTGGCGCAACGCCACCGCGGCAGCCTGCACACCGGCCCTGACCTGCTGCTGGCGCGCCTGGCCGACAACGAAAAAGTGCTGGACCAGACCTACGCCCAATTGCGCGAGGCGGTGGACGGCCAGAGCGCGGTGCCCCCGGCAGGCGAGTGGCTGCTGGACAACTTCTACCTGATCGAGGAGCAGATCCGCACCGCCAGGCTGCACTTCTCCAAGCGCTACAGCCGCGCCCTGCCCCTGCTGGGCAGCGGCCCCTCCAAGGGCTGCCCGCGGGTCTACGACATGGCGCTGGAAGCCATCTCGCACGGCGACGGCCGCCTCGACCTGGACGCCCTGCGCCGCCTGATCCAGGCCTACCAGGGCGTGGACCTGCTGCGCCTGGGCGAGCTCTGGGCCATCCCCATCATGCTGCGCCTGGCCATGCTGGAGAACCTGCGCCGGGTGGGCGAGCGCATTGCCGCCGACCTGAGCCAGCGCAGCCGCGCCACGGCCTGGGCCGACCAGCTCAGCGCCGCCGCCCAGACCGACCCCAAGCACCTGATCCTGGTGGTGGCCGACATGGCCCGCACCGACCCGCCGCTGGCGGGCGCCTTCGTGGCCGAACTGGTGCGCCGCCTGCGCGGCCAGGGCGCCACCCTGGCCATGCCCCTGAACTGGATCGAGCTGCACCTGGCCGACAGCGGCCTGTCCATCGAGCAGGTGGTGCAGGTCGAGACCCAGCACCAGGCCGCCAGCCAGCTGTCGATCAGCAACAGCATCGCCAGTCTGCGCCTGCTGGGCGCCACCGACTGGCGCGATTTCGTCGAGGCCATGAGCGCGGTGGAGCACGCGCTGCAGGACGACCCCGGTGGCCTGTACGGCCGCATGGACTTTGCCACCCGCGACCGCTACCGCCATGCGGTCGAGCGCCTGGCCCGGCGCAGCCACCTCAGCGAGGTCGAGGTGGCCCGCCAGGCCGTCTCCTTGGCGCGCCAGGCCGCGGCCCTGCCCGCCGCGCCAGGGCGGCTTTCGCACGTGGGTTACTACCTGATCGACCAGGGCCTGCCGCAACTGCAGCAGCTCAGCGCACCCCGCCCGGGCCAAGGCCCGAATGAAGCGGTATCCAAGGCACCGAGTCCCCCATCCAGACTGCCCCTGCTGGCCCGCCCCAACGCCATGCTGGCCCTGTACCTGGGCTGCATCGCCCTGCTCACGCTGCTCACCAGCGTGCACATGCTGGCCGGCACCCGGCTGGCCGCGGGCGGCCCCGTGCTGCTGATCCTGGCCAGCCTGGGCATGGCCCTGGGCTGCAGCCAGCTGGCCGTCACCATCGTCAACTGGTGCGCCACCCTGCTGGCGCGGCCCCAGCGGCTGCCGCGCATGGACTATGCCCACGGCATCCCTGCCGAATCGCGCACGCTGGTGGTGGTGCCCTGCCTGCTGGGCTCCGAAGCAGGGGCCGACCGGCTGGCCGAATCGCTGGAGCTGCGCTTTCTGGCCAACACCGACCCCCAGCTGCACTTTGCCCTGCTCAGCGACCCGCCCGACGCCACCCAGCAAGAGCTGCCCGCCGATGCCCCCGCCCTGGCCCGCCTGCGGCAGCGCATCGAGGCGCTGAACCTGCGCCACGGCCAGCCCGCACAGCCCCAGCCCTTTGGCCTGTTCCACCGCCCACGCTGCTGGAACCCGGCCGAACCCGCCTGGATGGGTTTCGAGCGCAAGCGCGGCAAGCTGGCCGCCCTCAATGCCTGGCTGCTGGGTGGCGACGGGTCGGATTTTTCGCTCATCGTGGGCGACACCGCCGCCCTGCGCGGCGTGCGCTACGTGATCACGCTGGACACCGACACCCAGCTGCCGCGCGATGCGGCCCAACGCCTGGTCAGCACCCTGGCCCACCCGCTGAACCAGGCCCGGTACGACCCCCTGGCCCAGCGTGTCACGCAAGGCTACGGCCTGCTGCAGCCCCGCATGGCAGCCACCCTGCCCAGCACCAACCGCAGTCGCTATGCGCGCCTGTTCGGCGGCGACCAGGGCGTGAACCCCTACACCGGCGCCGCCTCGGACGTCTACCAGGACCTGTTCCAGGAAGGCTCCTACATCGGCAAGGGCATTTACGACGTGGCCGTGTTCGAGCAGGCCCTGAGCGGGCGCTTTCCAGACAACCGCATCCTCAGCCATGACCTGCTGGAGGGCTGCTACGCGCGCTGCGGCCTGGTGAGCGACGTGATCCTGTACGAAGACATGCCCGCCCTGTACCTGAGCGACGTGAAGCGCCGCCACCGCTGGATCCGGGGCGACTGGCAGGTGGCGGCCTGGGCCTGGGCCCGGGTGCCGCTGGCCCGCGGCGGGCGCGGGCTGAACCCGCTGAGCCCCCTGTCGCAATGGAAGCTGCTGGACAACCTGCGCCGCAGCCTGGTGGCACCGGCCCTGCTGGGCCTGCTGCTGGCAGGCTGGGCCCTGCTGCCCCAGGCGGTGGGCTGGACCCTGGGCGTGCTGGGGATTCTGTTCTTCCCGGCGCTGGCCAATGCCGCGCTGCAGGCCGTGCGCAAGCCCGACGAGGCCACCGCCGACCAGCACGCCACGCTGATCTTCGAGGCCCTGCTGCTGCGTTGCCGGCAAGGCCTGTTCACCCTGGCCTGCCTGCCTTTCGAGGCCTGGTACAGCCTGGATGCCCTGTTGCGCACCCAGGTGCGCCTGCACCTGAGCCACCACGACCTGCTGGAATGGCAGGCCAGCCATGAGGTCGCCGCGCCCGCAACAGGCATCGCCACCCCAAAGTCGCAGCCCCAGGCGCGCCCTCGCGTGGCTTGGCGACCCAGCTGGCCCCACCCCTGGACACCCACCCGACCACCGACCTGGCAGGGCCTGTGGCCGGCCCCCGCGCTGGCCGTGTTGACCGCCACCGCCCTGACCCTGTACCGGCCCGGCGCCCTGTGGGTGGCCGCCCCGGTGCTGCTGCTGTGGGCCCTGGCCCCGCTGGCCAACGCCTACCTGAGCCGCCCGCCACGCCAGGAGCAGCCCCCCTTGAACCTGGCACAGGCCCGCTTTCTGGGTCAATTGGCACGCCGCACCTGGCACTTCTTCGAGACCTTTGTGACGGCCACCGACCATTGGCTGCCGCCCGACAACCAGCAGGAGCAGCCCCAGGCCAAGCTGGCCCACCGCACCTCGCCCACCAACATCGGCCTGTCGCTGCTGGCCAACCTGGCGGCCCACGATTTCGGCTACCTGAGCACGGCCGGCCTGGTCGAGCGCACGCGCAACGCCCTGGCCACCCTGCACACGCTGCCGCGCCACCAGGGCCACTTCTACAACTGGTACGACACCCTGAGCCTGCAGCCACTGCCACCGCTGTATGTGTCATCGGTGGACAGCGGCAACCTGGCCGGCCACCTGCTGACCCTGCACGCCGGCCTGCTGGCCCTGGCCAACGGCCCCTGCCTGAGCCCGCGCCTGCTCGAAGGCCTGGGCGACACCCTGGGCGTGCTGCAAGAACAGGCCGATGCCCACACCCCGCCCGCCCTGATCCAGGCCCTGCGCAACCTGCAGCAGCGCCTGGACCAGGCCCTGGCAGCCCAGGACGCGGCACGCGAAGGCGGATCCGACGCCACAACGCCTGCCGGCCGTCCCACCGAGCCCGGGTCAGGCCTGTACGCGAGCCCCTCAGCTTTGCTGGCCAGCCTGCAACGGCTGAGCGAATCCTGCGCCCAGTTGCAGACCCAATGCCTGGCCCCCGGGCCCGACAACCCCGCCCCCGACGCCAGCCACAGCCCCCACGCCGAGATGCACCACTGGGCCGGCGTGCTGCTGGCCCAGATCCAGGACGGGCGCCAGGAGCTGCAGACCCTGCTGCCCTGGTGCAGCCAGTCCGACGCCCTGCTGCCGCACCGCCTGCTGAGCCTGCCCAGCCTGGACGAGCTGGCCGGCCTGGGCCTCGCCTTCGCCACCGGCACCGACACCGCCCTGGCCCCCTACCCCGGCAGCGCCGCCGCCATCGGCGCCCTGCCCGATGTGCGCGCCCTGGTGGGCCTGGCCAGCCAACGGGCCCAGTTGCGCCAGGCCGAGCTGCATGAGCTGGCCGCCCAGGTGCTGGCCCTGAGCCAGATGCAATGGGCTTTTCTGAGCCACCCCACACGCCACCTGCTGGCCATCGGCTACGACGTGGAACAACACCGGCTGGACGAGGGCTGCTACGACCTGCTGGCCTCCGAGTCGCGTCTGGCCAGCTACGTGGCCATCGCCCAGGGCCAGCTCTCGCAAGAGCACTGGTTCGGCCTGGGCCGCCTGCTGACCTCGGTGGGGGGCCCACCCATCCTGCTGTCCTGGAGCGGCTCGATGTTCGAGTACCTGATGCCGCTGCTGGTGATGCCCAGCCTGGCCAACAGCCTGCTCGACCAGACCTGCCTGTCGGCCGTGCAACGCCAGATGAGCTATGGCGCCAGCCGAGGCGTGGCCTGGGGCATTTCCGAATCGGGCTACAACGCAGTCGATGCCAGCCTCAACTACCGCTACCGCGCCTTCGGCGTGCCCGGCACCGGCCTGAAGCGAGGCCTGGCCGAAGACCTGGTGGTAGCCCCCTACGCCACGGCCCTGGCTCTGCTGGTGAACCCCCAGGCCGCCTGCCAGAACCTGCAACGCCTGGCCGGCATGGGGCTGAACACCCGTTACGGCCTGTACGAAGCGATCGACTTCACCGCCGCCCGCGTACCGCGGGGCAAGACCAGCGCCACCGTGCAGTCCTTCATGGCCCACCACCAGGGCATGAGCCTGCTGGCCCTGGGGCACGCCCTGCTGGGCCAGCCCATGCAGCGCCGCTTCATGGCCGTGCCGGCCCTGCGCGCCAGCGCGCTGCTGCTGCACGAACGCATTCCCAACCCGACGCGGCTGCAGCACGAAACGGCCGCCAGCAGCACCACCCGCACGCCCTCGACCGGGCCGGTCCTTCCCATGCGCATCATCACCGAACCCGAACGCCAGGCCCCCGAGGTGCAACTGCTGTCCAACGGCCGCTACCACGTGATGCTGACCCACAACGGCGCCGGCTACAGCCGCTGGAAAGACCTGGCCGTGACCCGCTGGCGCGAAGACCCCACCCGCGACCCTTGGGGCCAGTTCTGCTACCTGCGCGACGTGGCCAGTGGCGAGTTCTGGTCGGTTGGCCACCAGCCGAGCTGCCGCGAAGCCAGCGGCTACCAGGCGATCTTCTCGGAAGGCCGGGTGGAGTTCCGCCGCCGCGACCTGAATTACGACGTGCATGCCGAAATGGCGGTCTCACCCGAGGACGACATCGAACTGCGCCGCCTGCACATCCGCAACAACGCCAGCGAGCGCCGCACCATCGAGGTCACCAGCTATGCCGAGGTGGTGCTGGCCCCCGCCGATGGCGACAGCCAGCACCCGGCCTTCAGCAAGCTGTTCGTGCAGACCGAGATCCTGCCGGCGCGCCAGGCCATCGTCTGCACGCGCCGACCGCGCGCCAGCACCGAGGCCGCCGTGTGGCTGATGCACCTGGTGGTGGTGCACGGCGGCATCAGTTCGCAGACCAGCTTCGAGACCGACCGCCGCCGCTTCATCGGCCGCACCCGCAGCCTGCACTCGCCCCAGGCCCTGAACAGCAACGCCCCGCTGTCGGACAGCGCCGGCGCGGTGCTGGACCCGATCGTGGCGATCCGCCACCGCATCACGCTGGAGCCGCAACAGACCATCACGCTGGACATGGTCACCGGCATGGCCGACACCCGCGACCAGGCCCTGGGCCTGATCGACAAGTACCGCGACAAGCACCTGGCCGACCGGGTGTTCGACCTGGCCTGGACGCACAGCTGGGTCAACCTGCAGCAGATCAACGCCAGCGAGGCCGACGCCCAGCTCTATGGGCGGCTGGCCGGCGCCGTGCTCTACGCCCAGCCGGCGCTGCGCCCGCCCGCCGAGGTGCTGCTGCGCAACCAGCGGCGCCAGTCGGGGCTGTGGAGCTACGCCATCTCGGGCGACCTGCCCATCGTGCTGCTGCAGATCAGCGACGTGGCGCACATCGGGCTGGTGCAGCAGCTGGTGCGCGCCCATGCCTACTGGCGCCTCAAGGGCCTGACGGTGGACCTGATGATCTGGAACGAAGACCGCGCCGGCTACCGCCAGGTGCTGCAAGAGCAGATCCTGGGCCTGATCGCCTCGGGCCTGGAGGCCAACCTGGCGGAAAAATCGGGCGGCATCTTTGTGCGCGTGGGCGAACACATCTCGCCCGAAGACCGGCACCTGTTCCTGAGCGTGGCGCGGGTGGTGCTGAGCGATACCGGGGGCACACTGGCCCAGCAGGTGGCTCCGCCACGAGGCAAGGAGTTGCGACGCAGCAAGGCCCCGCGACTGCTGAGTGCCAACCCGGGCCCCGACGAGCGCCAAGGGGACGGGCCCGCCGCCGTGGCCGGCCTGCAGTTCGACAACGGCCTGGGCGGCTTCGGGGCCAATGGCCAGAGCTATGTGATCCGCCTGGGCGGCACCGAAAGCCCCGGCCGCGGAGCCGAGCCCGGGACAACGCCCGAGCCCTGGGTCAACGTGCTGGCCAACGAGCAGCTGGGCTGCGTGCTGTCGGAAAGCGGCGGCAGCTACACCTGGTTCCAGAACGCGCACGAATACCGGCTGAGCCCCTGGAGCAACGACCCGGTGGGCGACAACAGTGGCGAGGCCCTGTACCTGCGTGACGAAGACAGCGGCCGCTACTGGTCGCCCACGCCGCTGCCCTGTGGCGGCGGCGGGGCCACCGTGGTGCACCACGGCTTTGGCTACAGCCGCTTCGAACATGCAGCACAAGGCATCCACAGCACGCTGAGCGTGCATGTGGACGCCACGCAATCGCTCAAATGGTCGGTGCTGACGCTGAACAACCGCAGCGCCCGGGCGCGGCGCCTGTCGGTGACCGGCTATGTGGAGTGGGTGCTGGGCGACCTGCCATCCCACACCGGCCAGCACTTGGTGACCGAGCGCGACCCGGCCACCGGTGCCCTGCTGGCGCACAACCCCTATAACAACGACTTTGCCGGGGTGCGGGTGTTCTTTGACGCCGGGGCGGACAGCCTGCAGCCCGCCGTGAGCTGGAGCGGCGACCGCACCGAGTTCCTGGGGCGCCAGGGTTCCTGGCGCCAGCCGGCCGCCATGAACCAGGCTCAGCTGTCGCTGCGCCTGGGCGCGGGGCTGGACCCCTGCGCTGCGCTGCGCGTGCCCCTGGAACTGGCACCCGGCGAAAGCCGGCAGATCGTGTTCCGGCTGGGCGCCCTGCAGGGCCTGGGCCCCGAGGGCTTGGCCGGGCCACGGGACGCTGCCGCGGCCGAGGCCTCGCTGCAGGCCGTGGAGCAGACCTGGGAGCGGGTGCTGCAGCCGGTGCAGGCGCACACCCCCGACCCGGGGCTGAACCTGTTGTTCAACGGCTGGCTGCTGTACCAGACGCTGTCGAGCCGGCTGTGGGGGCGCAGCGGCTTCTACCAGTCTGGCGGTGCCTTCGGCTTTCGCGACCAGTTGCAAGACAGCATGGCCCTGGCCCACAGCCAGCCCGCCCTGGCCCGGGCTCACCTGCTGCGGGCCGCGGCGCGCCAGTTCCAGGAGGGCGATGTGCAGCACTGGTGGCACCCACCCACCGGGCGCGGCGTGCGCACCCGATGCTCGGACGACTTTCTGTGGCTGCCCCAGGCGGTGAGCCACTACCTGCAATTGACCGGCGATCGGGGTGTGCTGGCCGAAACCCTGCCCTACCTGAAAGGCCGGCCGGTGATGGGCAACGAAGAGGCCTACTACGACCTGCCCGAAGCCTCGGGCGAGAGCGGCAGCCTGTACCAGCACTGCTGCCGCGCGCTGGCCCACGGCCTGCGCTTTGGCACCCACGGCCTGCCGCTGATGGGCTCGGGCGACTGGAACGACGGCATGAACCTGGTGGGCATCGAGGGGCGCGGCGAGAGTGTCTGGCTGGCCTTCTTTCTGCACGACACGCTGGGGCGGATGGCCGAGATGGCGGAAATGGCGGAGGTGGCCCAGCTGGCAGAGGTGGCCCATGGATCCACGGGCCAGGGCGACCCGGCCCAGGCCGCAGCCTGGCGGGCCCAGGCCGCCACCCTGGCCGAGCAGACCGAGCAGCACGCCTGGGACGGCGACTGGTACCGGCGCGCCTACTTTGACGACGGCACCCCGCTGGGCTCGGCTAGCAACACCGAGTGCCAGATCGACGCGGTGGCGCAGAGCTGGTCGGTGTTGGGCGGCGCCTCCACCCCCACGCACCAGCGCGCCGCCATGCAGGCGGTCGGCCAGCGCCTGATCAACCGCCCCTATGGCTACGTGGCCCTGCTCGACCCGCCGTTCGACCACGGCGGCCTGGACCCGGGCTACATCAAGGGGTATGTGCCCGGCGTGCGCGAGAACGGTGGCCAATACACCCATGCCGCCATCTGGTGTGCCATGGCCTACGCCCGGTTGGGGCAAGCCCAACAGGCCTGGGAGGTGTTCGACATGGTGAGCCCGCTGCGCCACGCCGAGACCGCCGCGGGCGTGGCCCGCTACCAGGTGGAGCCTTATGCGGTGGCCGCCGATATCTACGGTGTGGCCCCGCACCAGGGCCGTGGCGGCTGGACCTGGTACACCGGATCGGCTGGCTGGGCCTACCGGCTGGTGCTGGAATCCTTGCTGGGTGTGCAGCTTGCCCACGGCCGGCTGCAGCTGCGGCCCTGCCTGCGCCCAGGCTGGAACGGCTTCAAGCTGCAGTACCACCGCCAGGGCACGTGCTACGACATCGAGGTGCAGGCCGTGCCCGAGGCGCCCGGCCTGCACGAGCTGTTTTGCGATGGCCTGCGGCAGGGCGCCGAGGGCATTGCCCTGCAGGCCGACCAGGGCGTGCGCCAAGTGCTGCTGCGCCTGGGGCCAGTGCCAACAGAAGGCCTGCCTGCCCAGGGCATCACGGCCTGAGAGCCGCTCCGACGCACTTGACAGAGTGCGCCAGCGCGGCCCGACAGAGTGCGCCAGCACACAGGCAGACAAGCGCCCAAGGCCCACACTGGCTGACACCCCCTGGGGGTGAGGAGCTGAACATGAACCTGGGTGCCGTCCTGCTGGTGATTCTGGTGCTGATGGTCGTGGGCGCCGTGCCCATCTGGCCGCACAGCCATGCCTGGGGCTACATGCCCAGCGGGGGCCTGGGGCTGCTGCTGGTCGTGCTGCTGGTGCTGTGGCTGACGGGGCGGCTGTGAACACCCACCCCCAGCCCGCCCCGGCGCCCCGGCCACGCCCCACGCGGTCGCTCAAGAAAAGCCGGCCCCAAGACGACCGGGCCGCCAGCCAGCACTCCGGCGCACAGGCCTCGCCTGCGCCGCTTCAGCACGAGCACCCTGGCGAGTCCCGCCCCGGCAGCGAGCCGCGCCCGGGCAGCATGACCGCCCAGCACCCCGACTTTGGCCCCGAAGCAGCCCCGCCACGCGGTTGAGCGAGCGCAGCCGAGGGGCCTGGGCGGAGCGGGCCTGTTCAGCCAGCCCCGAAGCGGCTGGGGTCGGCCGTGAGGCGCAGCAGGATATCGGCGTACCAGACGCAGTTCAGGCCCAGCGACTCGTCCTGCAGCAGATCACGGTTGCCCATGTCCATGCGCGACGAGTGCACGCCCAGCAGCCGCCAGGGCAAGGCCTGCTGCTCGGGGTTGGGCTGCTGGCGGCGTGACACCACCGGTGCGCCACTGGTG
>Ga0208888_100696_pt1 | contig 14254 bp, 5 predicted proteins | sample LakWasM115_HOW13_2_FD_183929 | JGI IMG/M metagenome (GOLD analysis project Ga0208888, IMG submission 183929) | Freshwater sediment methanotrophic microbial communities from Lake Washington under simulated oxygen tension - Sediment Metagenome... | ecosystem: Environmental > Aquatic > Freshwater >...
GCCGCGATCAGCAGGCCGAACACCCCCATCAGCGGCACCACCGGCAACTCCAGCGCCAGCAGACCGGCATAGCCCGCCAGCATCACCAGGATGCTCAGGTTCTCGTTGTAGCCCTGCACGGCAATGGATCGCCCGGCCGTCAGCAGTTGGTGACCCCGGTGCTGCAACAGCGCATTCATGGGCACCACCAGCACGCCCCCCACCAAGCCCACCAGCGCCAGCAGGGGCAGGGCCACGGCAAAGCGCTGCGTCAGCGACACGGCGGTGATCAGCAGACCCAGCAAGACCCCGGCCGGCAACACCCGCACCGCCTGGTGCAAGGCCACCCGGTGGCCGGCCACGCCAGCGCCCAACACCACGCCCACCGCCACCATGGCCTGCAGGTAGGCCGCCTGGTCCAGCGGCAGGCGCAGCGACTCCTGGGCCCAGCGCAATACCGCAAACTGCAGCGTGGCACCCACGCCCCAGAACAGCGTCGTCACCCCCAGCGACAGGCCGCCCTCGGCATCGCGCCACAGCAAACGATTGCTGGCGGCAAAGTCGCGCAGCAGGGCCAGGGGGTGGATCTCGCGTCGGGCGTAACGGGCGCCGCTGTCCGGTACCCCCAGTTGCAGCAGCGCGGCCACGCCATACACGCTGAGCAACAGGCCCAGCGATCCGGCCAGGGCCGAATCCAGCGGCAGCCCCAAGGCCAGCAAGCCCTGCCGGGCCTGGCTGGCCACTGCCGAGCCACACACCAGGGCACTCACCAGAAAGCCCCCCGTGACCGCCCCCAGCAAGGCGGCGCAGACGATGGAGATCTCGATCCAGCTGTTGGCCACCACCAGCTGCCGCGCCGGCACCATCTCGGTCACCAGCCCGTATTTGGCCGGCGCGTAGCCCGCTGCGCCGAGGCCCACCACCGCATAGGCCAGCACGGGGTGCACGCCCACCAGCAGGCCCAACACGCCCAGCACCTTGATGGCGTTCATCCAGGCCATCAGTCGGGCCTTGGGCATGGCGTCGGCCAGCGGGCCCGCCACCGGCGCCAGCACCACATACGACAGCGTGAACGCGAACTTCAACAAAGGCGCCCACCAGCCCGGCACGCCCTGCTCCTGCAGCAGGGCCATGGTGACGATCAGCAAGGCGTTGTCGGCCAGGGCCGAGGTGAACTGGGCCGCAATCAACAAGGAGAAACCGGTGGGCATGCGCGTGGGCCTGAGCGGCCGTTGGGACGGCCTGATGGAGTGAATCCCCCATTGGGACCGGAGGCGATGACGCCGCCATGACGTCAACATGACGCGGTCATGACGCCTGCATGAACCCGCAGTGAGGCGGTATCCCGATGCACCGGCTTGGCGCCACTCAGAAGGAAGGCACCACTTCGGTGCACGGCAACACCAAAATGCACCACCTTTAGGCATCAGAACGCCCAGCCCTGGGGCGGTCGCCGACCGTGGCGGCACGGATCCTGCTGTGACAGCCACTGCAGCAGCTTGAGACCCATGTCAGACCTGAATCAAAAGAGCGGCCACCTTGCCCCCACGGTGATGCCGCCCCCCGCCCCCTCACGCACCCTGGCGCCCCCCTCGGTGCGGGCCTTCGCGCGCACGCCCCAGGCCGTGGAAGCCGCCGCGGGCTTTGGCCAGTGGGCCTATGCCGAAGGCTGGCTGAGCCTGTCGCCCCAGGCCGCCGAATTCTTCGATGCCCAGGGCCGCCTCGAAGGCCCACTCGACGACGGTCTGACGCATGTGGTGATGGACGATCTGGTGCGCCTGCTGCCTCGCTTCACGGCCGGCGCCGGCCAGCCCTGGCAACAGGACCTGCGCGTGATCAGCCGCACCCAGGGCCTGCGCTGGCTGCGCATGACCGCCCTGCCGGCCGACCCGGCCCAGCCCGGCCTGCTGCAAGGCATCGTGCAGGACGTGACCGAGCTCAAGCACGCCCAGATGCGCGAGCGCCTGGGCTTCGAGCTGACCGAGTTCCTGGTCGGCTCGCACTCGCTGGGCAGCGCCATCCTCAATGTGATCCAGGGGGTGTGCAACAGCCTGGGCTGGGATTGGGGCGCCTACTGGGCGCTGGAAGCCGACCCGGCCGGCCAGCCTCAACTGGCCTGCCACCAGTTCTGGCACCCCAGCGAACACGACATGAGCGCCTTCAGCCAGGCCAGCCAGCAACTGCGCCTGCGCCCCGGCGAGGGCCTGGTGGGCCGGGTGTGGCAAAGCGGCCAAGCCACCTGGGTCGAGAACATGGTCACCGACCCGGGTTTTGTGCGCCGCGCCAGCGCCCGTGCCAGCCACCTGCGCTCGGGCTACATCTTTCCGGTCACCTTTCAGAGCGGCGACGGCTCGGACCACCGCCCGGGGGTGCTGGAGTTCTACAGCAGCCTGGCGCGCCAGCCCGATGCCCAACTGCCCCAGCTCTCGGGCACCATCGGCGCCCTGCTGGCCCAGACCGCGCAGAAGCTGGAGCAACAGGCCACGGTGCTGCACCTGTCCCAGGTCGATGGCCTGACCGGGCTGGCCAACCGGCGCCACTTCTACGAGGTGCTGGGCGCGACCTGCCGCCAGGCCGAGGCCCTGGGCCAGCACTTTGGCCTGATGTTCATCGACCTGGACCGCTTCAAACCCATCAACGACGCCTTCGGCCATGACGCCGGCAACACCGTGCTGCGCGAGTTCGCACAACGCCTGCAGGCCCTGGCACCGGCCGGTGCCACCGCCGGACGCTTGGGCGGCGATGAGTTTGCCCTGCTGCTGCCCGGGGTCGACCTGCAGGCCTTTGCCGAGACTGCTGAGCGGGTGCGCCAGGCCGCCCGGCACCCCATGCTGCACGAAGGGGTGGAGCTGAGCCTGAGCGCCAGCGTGGGCATCAGCCTGTTCCCGGAGAACGGGCGCACCCCGCCCGAGCTGCTGCGCAGTGCCGATGCGGCCATGTACCGCATCAAGCAAAACGGGCGCGACGGCAGCGACTTCTTCTCGCAGACCAGCCCGCACGCCCTGGCCGAACAGCAGAACATCCTGATGCAGCGCCTTCAGATGGCGCAGGACCTGCACCTGGCCCTGCAGCGCCGGGAGCTGTTCCTGCACCACCAGCCCATATTCGACCAGGCCAGCGGCCGCCTGCACGGTACTGAGGCCCTGGTGCGCTGGCGCCGGCCCGATGGGCAACTGGTGCCGCCCGATGTGTTCATCCCGCTGGCCGAAGAGGCGCACCTGATCGTGCAGATCGGCCAATGGGTGGCCGCCCAGGCCTGTGCCGACCTGGCCGCCCTGGAGGCCGCCGGGCTGAAGGGCCTGCGGGTGCATGTGAACATGGCCTCGCCCGAGTTCCACCGCGATGCCCTGCCCGAAGAGCTGCTGGCCCTCACGCGCCGGCACGGCCTGGCGCCGGCCCAGCTCTCGCTGGAGCTGACCGAAACCCTGGTGATGGAACAGCCCGCCCAGGTCACCGCCGTGATGAGCCGGCTGCGCGCCGCCGGCTTCGAGATCAGCCTGGACGATTTCGGCCAGGGCCATTCGGCGCTGTCGCTGCTCAAGCAGCTGCCGCTGAGCACTCTGAAGGTCGATCGAAGCTTTGTGCACGGCCTCGGTGAGTCCTCGAAGGACCCGAGCGGCCAAGCCAGCGACGAGGCCATCGTGCGGACCATCCTGGACCTGGGCCGGCACCTGGGCCTGCGGGTGATCGTGGAAGGCGTGGAGACCGCCACCCAACTCAAGCGGGTACGCGCCTGCGGCGGCCAGTTTGTTCAGGGCTACCTGCTGGCGCGGCCGATGCCGCTGGATGAGCTACTGCAGCGCTTCGCGATCCAGCCCTGAGAGAGGCGCCTACATCGTCAGACCCCCGCTGCGCACGATCTGACGCTCCACCGAGCGCAGCAGCACGGGCACTGCCGGCACCGCCAGGGTCAGCCGGGTCTTGGCGCGGGTGATGCCGGTGTAGAGCAGCTCCCGCGTGAGCACGGCCACGGGCTGCTCGGGCAGCACCAGGCAAACATGCTCGAACTCCGAGCCCTGCGATTTGTGCACGGTCATGGCAAACACGCTCTCCACCGCATCCAGGCGCGAGGGCTGCACCCAGTGCACGCCCCCCGCCCCATCGGGGAAAGCCACCCGCAAGCCCTTGGCATGCGGCAGGCACAGGCCGATGTCGCCGTTCATGAGCTTGAGGGCGTAGTCATTGCGCGTGGCCATCACCGGCCGACCCGGGTACCAGCCCTCGGGCGGAAAACCCAGCGCCAGCGCGATGCGCCGGTTCAGCGCCTGCACCCCCCAGGCCCCCTCGCGCACCGCGCACAGCACCTGAAAGCGCGCCAGCGCGGCCAGCGCCTGCAAGGCCTGGGCATCGCTGCTGCCGCCCGCACCGATCCGGGCCAGGGCCTCCAGCCAGGGTTGCCAGCCCTGGCGCCACAGCGGGGCCAAGGCCGGGTCGCCCCCGGGGCGCGGCTGCAGGCGCTGCACCGAGGCGGTGCTGCGGCCCGCCACCGGGGCCTGCTGCCAGAGCTGGCGCACCGTGGCCACCTCGCCCGCATTCACCGCCCGTGCCCATTGGCCAATGGGGCTGTCACCGGCAAAGCGACGGCTGTGCCGCAGCATCACGGTCTGCTGGGCCAGCACACCGCCGTCGCCCTGCCAGGGGCTGAGGTCCACCTGGGCCACCTCGGCCAGCCAGGCCACGGTGGCCGCGCTGTAGCGACCGGCCTGGGCACCATGGCACAGCTGGCCCATCACCGCGCCGGCCTCGACCGAGGCCAGCTGGTCTTTGTCGCCCAGCAGGATCACGCTGGCGTGCAAGGGCACGGCGCGCAGCAGCCGGGCCATCATCTCCAGGTCGATCATCGAGGCTTCGTCCACCACCACCAGGTCCAGCGCCAGCGTGGGCAACGGGGCCGCAGCGCCACCACCGGGGCGCACCTGCAGCAGCTTGTGCAGGGTGGCGGCATGGGCCGGGATGTCGGCGCGCAAGGCCTCGGGCAAGGAGGCCAGGGCCGAGGCGATCGACTCGCCCAGGCGCGCCGCCGCCTTGCCGGTGGGCGCCGCCAGCGCCACGCGCAAGGGCCGGCCCTGCTGGGCCCGCGCATGCGACTGCAGCAAGGCCAGCAGGCGCACCACGGTGGTGGTCTTGCCGGTGCCAGGCCCGCCGGTGACCAGGGTCAGGCGCTGACGCGCCGCCAGCGCACAGGCCACTTTCTGCCAATCGGGCCCGGGCACCGCCGGGTCGGGCGGAAACAACTGCGCCAAGGCCTGGGCCAGGCCTTCAGGGGCCTTGGGCGGCAGGGCCAGGCGCGCCGCGATGCTGTGGCGGATGGCCTGCTCGGCCTCCCAGTTGCGGCGCAGGTACAGGCGCTCACCCTCGCGCACCAGGGGGCTGCTGGGGCCGTGCACCCAGGGCAGGTGCTCGGCGCCAGCGGCCAGGTCGGGCGGCAGGGCTTGCAGGGCGGGCGCCTCCCAGCCCAGGGTGGGGCCGGGCTCGCGCTGCAGCGCGGCCAGATCCAGGCAGGCATGGCCGCGGCCGTATTGGTGGCTGACCAGGGCGGCCAGCCAGGCATGGCGCGAGTCATCGCTGGGCTGGGCTTGCTGCAAGAAGGCGGCCAGGGCCCGGTCCAGGCGGTTCAGCGGCGTGGCTTCAGCGCCATTGACCGTGCTGGCCAGAAGAGAGGACGTCATGCGGGCAGCTCCGGCAGTGAGGAACCGGGCGCGGGCGCCGCAAAGGCCTGGTCCAGCGATTCGATGAGTTCGTGCGGCGGCCGCTCGAAGAACACGCCCTGGCCGGGCTGGTCGATGCCGCGCGCAAACAGGTAGAGCGCGCCGCCCAGGTGGCGCTGCGGGCTGTAGCCGGGCAGGCGCCACTTGAGCAGGCGGTGCAGCGCCAGCAGGTACAGGCTGTACTGCACGTCGTAGCGGTGGGCCAGCACCGCCTGGGCCAGGGTGGCGGGGGCGTAGTCGGGCAGGCGGTTCGATTTGTAGTCGAGCACGTGGTAGCGGCCCTGGTGCTCGACCACCAGGTCCATGAAGCCGGTGAGCATGCCTTCGAGCTGGCGCGGCTGCAGGGCGGGCCGCGGCTGCCCCGGCAGCACCTGGGCGCTGATCAAGGCATCGAGCGACTGCGCTTGCAGCGAGTGCACCGGCAGGCTGAAGGCCATTTCGGCCCAGTACTGCGCCGGCGCCAGGGCCCCCAGCACCAGGGGCTGGGCGTTGCCGGGCCAATGCAGCTCGGCGCGGGCCAGTTGCTGCACCCAGGGCGCCAGGGCGGCGGCCTGGGTTTCGTCCAGCTTCAAGGCCAGGGCCTGCCGGGCCAGCAGGGCGGCCCACTCGCGCGCGAGCTCGGCAGCCTGCGCCCCTTCCTCGCCGGCCTGGGCGATCGGCCAGCCGTGCTGGGCCTGCCACTCCAGCAGGTCGTGCAGCAGGGTGCCGTAGCGGCTGCCGGCCGGAAAATCATCCCAGGCCCCGGGCAGGGCCGCCTGGCCACTGTCGGCGGCCGCCAGTTCGGGGCTGAGCAAGGGCAGGCTGTCGGCCTGGGCATCTTCCAGGCGGGCCTCCCGCTCGGACGGGGGCACGGCCGATTCGGCGCTCAGCGGCACCAGCTCGCGGGTCAGGGCGCTGAAGCTGGCCGTCCACCAGCCGCTGCGCAGGGCGCGGCGGGCCTGCAGCGCGGGCTGGCGCGCCGGCTCGGCGGCGGGTGGGGTGTAGGCCTGAGCGTCGGGTGCCGGGGCCGGCAGCACCGCGATGTCGGGGCACTCGCCCCAGGCCTGCAGTGCGGGGCCCAGGTCGTCCGGGCCCTGGCGCCCCAGCAGGCGCGACAGCGCGCTGCGCAGGCGCGGGCTCTTGCCGTCCAGGTCGCCCTTCACCGGGGTCACGCCCAGCCACAGGGCCTGCTCGGCGCGGGTCAGGGCCACGTAGAGCAGGCGCACGTCTTCGGCCAGGCGCAGGGCGTCGTCCTCGTCGTCACCTTGCTTGTCTTCGCGGAAACCCGCCGCAAAGGGCAGGAACACCAGCGGGTACTGCAGGCCCTTGGATTTGTGCATGGTGACCACCTGCACCAGGTGGGCATCGCTTTCGAGCCGGGTCTGGGCGGCCTCACCGCTGGCGCGCGGGTCGCGCAGCTGGGCCTCCAGGTGGCGGATCAGGGCGCCCTCGCCTTGCAGGCCCTGGCTGGCCTGCTGCAGCAGGTCGCCCAGGTGCAGCAGGTTGGTCAGGCGGCGCTCGCCTTGCGGGCCTTCCGGTGAGGCCTCGGCCAGGGTCGGGTCCATGAGGCGGCGCGGCACCTGCAGCTCGTGCAGGCAGCGGTGCAGCAGGGGCAGCACGCCCTGCTGCTGCCACACCTTCTGCCAGGCGTGCAGCTGGTCGATCAGCGCGTCCCAGGCGTCTTCGTCCTGCAGCAAGGCCTCCAGGGCCGACCAGGACAGGCCCCACAGCCGCGTCAGCAAGGCCGCCTTGACCGCGCTGACCGAGCGCGGCTGGGCCACCGCACGCATGATGCGCCACAGCTCGTGCGCCTCGGGGGTGGCGTAGACGCTGTCGCGGTCGGACAGGTAGACACTGCGCACGCCGCGCCGCGCCAGCTCAGAGCGGATGGCCTGCGCCTCGTGGCCGCTGCGCACCAGCACCGCCATGTCGCCGGGCTGGGCCACGCCCTGCTGCAACAGCCGCACCATCTGGCTGGCAAACAGGGCCGCCATGTCGCTCAGCAGGGCCGACTTGGTGGCCGGCTCGGCGCGCTGCTGCCACCACACGGTGAGGGCCGGCTGGGCCTGCCCGGCGCACTGCAGGGGCTGCACCTGGGGGTTGCGCGCCTCCACGCAGTCGAAGGGCACGGCGCCAAAGGGCGCCTGCAGGCGCGAGAAGATGTGGTTGACCGCCGCCACCACGCCCCGGGTGGAGCGGAAGTTGCCCGACAGAGTGTGGATGGCCTGGGCCTGGGCGCGGGCCTGCAGGTAGGTGGCCAGGTCGGCCCCGCGGAAGCTGTAGATGGCCTGCTTGGGGTCGCCGATCATGACCAGGCCGGTGCCCAGCGCCCGGGCCTCGGGCCCCTGGTAGATGCGCGCCAGTGCGCCGTACTGCCAGGGGTCGGTGTCCTGGAACTCGTCCACCAGGGCCACCGGGAACTGCTGGCGGATGGCGGTGGCCAGGCGGCCGTCAGGCGCCTGCAGCGCGTGGTACAGGCGCTGCAGCAGGTCGGAGAAATCAAACTGCGCCTGCTGCGCCTTGGCGGCCTGGTAGGCGGCGCCGATCTCGCGGGCGGCATGGGCCAGCCAGTCGGGGCCGATGTCGGGTTCGGCCTGCAGGTGCCCGCACAGGGCGTCGATGTCGGCCAGGGCCGCGTGCGCCTCGGCCTGGGCCCAGCCCTTGTCGATCAGGCGCGGCAGCGCAAAGCGCTCCAGCACATCGAGCTTGATGCCTTCGCCCTGCACCCAGGCCGCCATCTGGGTCAGCCAGCCGGCCAGCCAATCGGGGCGGTAGTTCTTGAGCTGCTTGGCTGCGGCGGCATCGCTCACGGCCTGCACCAGCTCGGGCGTCCAGCCTGCACGGGCGCGGGCCTCCAGGGGTTCGCGCCGGGCCTGCCACTCGGCCCAGCGGGCCACCAGGGCATCGGGCTCGGGGCCGGCATAGGACGCCTGTCCCGGGGCCCGTTCGGCCAGCGACCACAGCGGCTGCAGGCGCTCCAGCAAGGCCTGGGGCGTGCCGCCCAAGGGGGCGATGGCGCCGATCTGGCTCAGCGCCAGCGGGTAGCACCAGCGCCGCCAGTAGTCTTGCGCGGCGGCCAGGCGCAGGGCGTCGCCGTCTTCCACCCGCTGCTGCTCGAACAGGCTGGCGCTGTCAAAGGCGTGCTGGCGCAGCATGCGGCTGCTCCAGCCGTGGATGGTGAAGATGGCGGCGTCGTCCATCCACTGGGCCGCGATGTCCAGCCGGGCCGCGCAGGCCGGCCACTCGGCCTCGGGCACCTGCTCGCGCAGGCTGAGCAGAAAGGCGTCGGCCTCGGCCCGCCCGCCATCGGTGCCGGTGCCGGTGTCGGCAAAGCAGCGCGCCGCCTGGGCCAGGCGCTCGCGCACCCGACCGCGCAGCTCGGCGGTGGCGGCGTCGGTGAAGGTCATCACCAGGATCTGCGGTGGGAACAACGCGCGCTCGGGGTTCAGCCCGGCCTCGGTGTGGCCCAGCACCAGGCGCACATACAGGGCGGCCACGGTCCAGGTCTTGCCGGTGCCGGCCGAGGCCTCGATCACCTGCAGGCCCTGCAGCGGCATGGTCAGCGGGTCCAGGCGCTGCAGCGCGGGGGCCGGGCTCATGTCGATGGCCGTGCTCATTCAGCGTCTCCGATCGGGCCCAGGTGCAGTTGGCGGGCCAGCTCGCCATACAGGGCTTCGCCCCAGCGGGGCAATTCGGCCTGCAGCTCGGCATAGCCCTGGAAGCAGCGTTGCAGGTAGGGCGAGCGCGCGGCCTCGCCCTCGCGCTGGAAGTCGCCCTCGTAGGCGGCGCGGGCCAGCTCATGGGCCTGGGCCTCGTCCTTGCCACGGCGCAGGGCCTGGCCATAGGCCCAGGCACTGAGGCAGGCCACCGGCAGGGGTTGGGCCCAGGCGGCGCGGTAGACCTGCACCAGGCCGCTCAGCACCGCCAGCGCCTGTGCGGGCGCCAGCGGGCGCAGCACGATCTGCCCGTCCAGCCCCAGCACGGTGCTGGTGAGCGCCAGGCCCTGGGCGCAGCCGGCCAGGTGGTTGACCCAGACCGCCGCCACCACCTCCACCCGGGCGCCCTGCTCCTTGCCCTTGCCTTGCAGCACCGCGCCCGGGCGCATCACCCGCTGCAGACAGGGGCCGCGCCACAGGCTGTCGTCCCCCTCTGCCGGGGCCGGCGCGTCCGCCGACCCGAACAGGCCGACCAGCGAATCTTGCAGCCGCAGGCCATCCACCACCAAGTCGATGGCCTGTGCGGGCAGGGCCTGGGGGTAGCGCTCGGCCCAGGGTGCCAGGCGCTCCTGCACCACGGCGACGCGGCCCTGCAGCTCGTGCAGATCGCGCTGGCCGAAGGCGGCCAGGGGCAGCAGGCCGCGCAAGGGCAGCTCGGCCAGGGCCTGCACGGGGTCGGCCGCCTCCAGCACCGACTGGCCGGCCAGGTACTTGTCCAGCCCATCGAGGGCAAAGGGCTCGGTGTCTTCGCCGGCTTCGTCCAGCTCGCTCAGCACCACGCCCAGGCGGGCCTTGAAAAACACCTCGACCGGCTGGCGCAGCAGCTGGCGCAGCGCGTGCAGGCTCAAGGGGTCGGGCACGGGCACGGGCACGAGCACGGGCACCGGGGAGGCTGGGGGCGGCAACGCGGCCTCGGCCCCCCCCGTGCTCTGGTGCGCCTGGGCCCAGTCACTGTCGTAGGTGCGAAAGCCCGAGCCGGCGCGAAAGTAGGCCTCGGAAAACGGCTGCAAGGGCTGCTGCTGAACGGGCCGCGCCGGGCGCCAGCCGCTGTGCAGGTGCTCGATCAGCTGCGCCACCAGCACCGAGGGCGGGCGCTCGGCGTTGTCGGTGGCGCGGTGGCCCTGCCAGCTCAGGTACAGGCGGTCGCGGGCCGACAACAAGGCCTCCAGGAACAGGTAGCGGTCGTCTTCTCGCCGCGAGCGGTCGCCCGCGCGCCAGCTGCTGGCCATCAGGTCGAAGTCGCGCGGCGCGGTCTGGCGCGGGTAGTCGCCATCGTTCATGCCCAGCAGGCACACAGCCTTGAAGGGGATGGAGCGCATGGGCATCAGGGTGCCGAACTGCACGCCGCCGCCCAGAAAGCGCTGCTGCAGGCCGCTGTCCTGCAACTGGGACAGCCAGTGCTCGCGCGCCACCTCCAGCGGCAGCGGGCTGTCCAGGCCGGCCTGCTCGCAGGCCTGCAGCCAGGCGTCCAGGGGCGCCAGCAAGGCCTCGATCTGGCGCGCCTCCAGCTCGTCGGCGGCCTCGAAGAAGCGCTCGACCACGCCGCGGAACACCTGGCCCCATTCGGCGGGGGGGCGCTCGCACGCCAGCGCCTGCAGCGTTTCAGTGACCCCATCGACCCAGTCGAGCAAGGCGTCGGCCACGGTGGCATCCAGGCCGCTGAGCGCGGGCTGGGCCAGGGTGTCGGCCCAGACCTGGCCGTCGCCCTGAGCGCCCCCCTCGCCCAGGGCATAGCCCAGCAGCAGGCGGCGTAAACCGAAGGCCCAGGTGTTGTGCCCGGCACCGGCCACCCCCACCGGCAGGCCCCAGCGGCGGCGGTGCGGCTCGTCCAGGCCCCAGCGCACGCCGGCCTGCTGCAGCCAGGTGTGCAGCTCGTCCACCTCGACCTCGCCCAGGCCGAAGCGCTGGCGCAGCGCCCGCACCTCGAACAGGCCCAGCCAGTCCGACAGCGTGAGGCGCGACTGCGGCAGCGACAGCAGGGCTTGCAGCGCCTGCACGATGGGCGACTGGCGCGGCGAGCGGTCGGCCACCGAGTAGGGGATGTGGCGCGGCTGGCCCGGGGCAAAGCGGCCGAACACGGCCTGGATGTGCGGCGCGAAGACGGCAATGTCGGGCACCATGACCATCACATCACGCGGGCGCAGGGCCGGGTCGGCGTCGAACCAGGCCAGCAATTGGTCGTGCAGCACCTCGACCTCGCGCTGCGCCGAGTGGCAGGTGACCAGGGTGATGGAATGATCGTCGGGCGGCAGCGGCCAGGGCTCGGCGGGCGTCTGCAGGTGCAGCATGCCCGACTGCAGCTGGGCCAGTTGGCTGGGCTGGGCCAGGCCGGCCAGCGGATCGACAAAGGCATCGACGCGCACAAAGCGGTGGCGGTAGCCCTCCACGTTGTCGAACTCATCAAGCATGTGCAGGTAGTCGCGCCCCTGCTTGCCCCAGGAGGCCAGCAGCGGGTGCCCCGGGCGCGCGGCCTGGGCCGCCTCCAGCTGGGCCGGTTTGACGCGCTGGCGCCGCCGCAGCACCTGGCGCAGCTGGGCGTGGCCCTCGACCAGATCGCCCCAGTAGTACTGGCTGGGGTTGTGCACCAGCATCAGCACCTGGCTCAGCTGGCCCAGCGCGGCCAGGGCTTCGACCGCCTGGTGCGACATGGACGAGATGCCGAACACCACGATGCGCTCGGGCAGGCCGACCGGGCGTTCGCCCCCCGCGGCCAGTTGCTGCAGGCGTGCCATGAAGCGGGCGTGCACGGCTGCGCGCGAGGCCTCGGCCAGCGCCTCGCCCACATCGGTGCGCAGATCGCGCCACAGGGCTGGCTGCCAGGCCTGGGCCGGGTCCAGCGGCAGATCGGGGCCTTGCGGCTGGCTCAGCACATCGCGGCCCTGGGCCCAGGCGGCCAGCCAGTCGGCGCGGTAGCTCTGGTAGCCATCGAACACATCGGCCAGTTGCAAGGCCAGCTGGTAGAGCTTGCGCCCGTCCGGCGCCTCGCTGAGGTAGCGCTGCAGCGGCTGGTACACCGGACGCTGCTCGATCAGCGCCGGCAGCAGGCGCATCAGCCGCCACACCAGGCTGGACTTGTCGAAGGGCATGTGGGTGGGCACCTGCTCGGCGCCCAGCACCTGGCGGTACACCTGCCACAGAAAGCCGCTGGGCAGCTCCATGCGGGTGGCGGCAAAAATGCCCAGCGCCGTGTCGTCGGCCAGCGACACCTCCAGCCAGTGCTTCATGCCGGCGCTCTGCACCAGCAGCACCTCGGGCGCCAGAGGCGCCAGCGGCTGGGCCCGCAGAAACTGCACCAGCAGATCGCGTAGGTCTTCCAGGCGATTGCCGTGCAGCACCATGAAGCCGGGCGGGTGCGAAGGCCGGGAAAGGGTCGACATGAGCAGAGACGGCGCAGTGGAGGAAAAACCAGGGTCGGCCGCGGCGCGGGCCACGGCGCCGGCAGTATGACATGCGGGGGCGGGCCGACCAGCCACCGGCACCCCCAACAGACCCACCGTGGGCTGCGTCAGGTACCCAGTCAGGCACTCAACCAGGCGGCAGCGCTTTGGGGCGAGCGGAAATCCTCCAGCGCACGCACCGGAATGGCCGGAAACTGACGCGACCACATGGCGCTCAGCGCGCGGCCGGGGCCGATCTCGATCACGCGATCGACCTGGCGCTCGGCCAGGGTTTCCAGGCAGGCGGACCACTGCACCGTGTGGTCGATCTGCTGGCTCAGGGCGGGCCGCATCTGCTCGCCCCGGCGCAGGGCACTGCCGGTGGCATTGGCGGCCACCGCGCAGCGCAGGGGCTGCCAGGTGATGCCGGCCAGGGTGTGGGCAAAGGACTCGGCGGCCGCGCGCAGGGCCGACGAATGCGAGGCGATGCGGATGGGCAGCGGCTTGCAGTGGCCGCCAGCGGCCGCCAGCAAAGCCTCGGCCTGCTGCAGCGCCCCCGTGCCGCCCGCCAGGATGAGGTGGTCCGGGCCGATGCGGATGGCGACCTCGAGGGGCCAGCCCGCCAGCTGGCGGGCGATGCTGTCCTGGTGCAGGCCCAACACCGACAACAGCCCGCCGGGCACGCCGCCGGCGGCGGCGTCCATGGCCTGGGCCCGTTGCGCGGCCAGGGCCACGGCGACGGCCGGGTCGAATGCGCCGGCACAGGCCACGGCCGCCAGTTCGCCAACGCTGTAGCCCGCCACGATGGTGGGCCCCTCGGCCAGGTGGGCCGAGACGGCGCCCCAGGCGGCCAGCGACACGCCGATGATCAGCACCTGCGCAAAGCGGTTGCGAGACAGCTCATCGGGCTCGCCCAGCCGGGCCCGCCAATCGGCGCCCAGGTGCTGGGCCATGGCCTGCAGCGGTGCGGCCACGCTGACGTCGACCCGGGCCTCGACCTCCAGCCACGGCAGCATGTCGGGGTGCTGGCTGCCCTGGCCCGGAAACAGAACGGCGTAGCTCATGACCCGGTTTCCAGCACCGGGGAAGGCATCGGCTCGCCCAGCGGGCAGGCTGTCACGGCATCCAGCCAGCAGGCCGCGCCCAGCAGGTCGGCCGAGCCGCCGGGGGAGAGGCGGCGCGCCACGAATTGGGCATGGATGGCCCGCGCACGCTCGGGCCAATCGGGCCCCTGGGCGCCGCCTTGGTTCAGAAAGCCGCAGGCCTGTTGGCGCGCGAAGTGCAGGCCCTCGATGCCCCCGCGGTGGACCAGGTTGGTGTCGTCCAGCACCGCCAGGGTGGCAAACAAGGCCTGCACCCGGGCCCGGCGGTCGGGCCAGCCCGCACGGCGGGCCTGGCGCAGCACCGGCAGGCTGTGCTCGAACAGCACCGGAAAGCCCAGCGCGGCCTCGTCGCCTGCGCTGCGCAGCCCGTGCTCACGGGCGGCTCGTTGGCC
>Ga0208888_100697_pt1 | contig 14232 bp, 12 predicted proteins | sample LakWasM115_HOW13_2_FD_183929 | JGI IMG/M metagenome (GOLD analysis project Ga0208888, IMG submission 183929) | Freshwater sediment methanotrophic microbial communities from Lake Washington under simulated oxygen tension - Sediment Metagenome... | ecosystem: Environmental > Aquatic > Freshwater >...
CCCAGAACAGGCCCATGGCGATCTCGGCCGGGTCGGCATCGGGCAGCACGATGGCGGCGTCGTTGCCACCCAGCTCCAGGGTGCAGGCGCTCAGGCGCTCGCCGGCCAGGGCGGCGATGCGCCGACCCGTGGCGGTGGAGCCGGTGAACAAGATCTTGCGCACCGCAGGCTGGGCGATCAAGGTCGCGCCCACGTCGCCCGCGCCGGTGACCGTGTTGAGCACGCCCGGGGGCAGGGCGGCGCTGATCAGGCGCACCATCTCCAGGGTGCCGATCGAGGTGTACTCGGAGGGCTTGATCACCACCGTGTTGCCGGCGCGCAGCGCCGGGATGATCTGCCAGATGGCGATCATCAGCGGCCAGTTCCAGGGCGCGATGGCTGCCACCACACCGTAGGGCTGGCGGTGCACCTCGTCGCGGCGGGTGTCGTCTTCAAAGGCCACCTCGACCGGCAGCGCCAGGCTGGCGGGCACACGGGTCCAGACCTCGCAGGCATAGGCCTCGAAGCGGGCACCGGGCACCTGGTCGGGGCCCACGCCGCCCAGCGGCTTGCCTTGCTCGCGGGTGATCCACCCGGCCAGGTGCTCTTGCTGGGCGTGCAGGATGTCAGCCACCCGCAGCAGGGCGGCCTGGCGCTCGGCATCGGGCAGTGCCGCCCAGGCGGGCTGGGCCGCCTGGGCGGCGGCCACGGCCTGGGCCACCTGCTCGGGGCTGCTCTGCGGCACCCGACCCAGCAGCTCGCCGGTGGCCGGGTTGCGCGATTCGAAAGTGGTGGCCGACAGCACAGGCTGGCCGGCGACGATGTTGGGGTAGGTGGTCATGAGGAGGGCTTCGTCGTGAAGGAGATGGTCGGGCCTCAGTATCGGCAAAGGGGTTCGCGTTGGCATCGCGAAGGTTCGCACCTGGGTTAACCCCTGGAGGGGCCGCCGCTCGGCCTGCGGGATGACCCCAATTGCCAAGCTGATGAGCCCCTTTAGATTGGCGGCCATGACCGATTTGCTGCTCTTGAATGAGCAACGCCACTGGCGCCTGAAGTTGTTGGAAGGCCCGCAGGCCCTGCGCTGGCGCCCGGCGCGTGAGCTGGCGGCCCAATTGCTGCTTTACCTCGATGACCCGGCGGCCTGTTGGCGCCTCACCACCGACTGGATGCTCAACACCCTGGGTGCCGACCGGGTGGATGCCGGGCTGGGTGGTTATGCGCTGGCCAGCGCGGGCCCGCGCGACTACGTGGTGCTGGCCGAGACCCGGCGCCCCGGCCGCGACATGGCCTCGATGCTGGGCCAGCGCTTTGGCGCGGGCGAGCAAGGGGTGCGCGAGGTGTGGCAGCGCCGCATCGGGCTGGCCGTGCCCAGCGTGGCCCGCGAGCGCAGCATGGCCGAGCCCTTGCGCGAGCGCCTGCTGCGCTCGGGTGCTGCGGCCAAGATGGCGCTGCCCTTGCGCGCCGCCGGGCCGGTAGGCCTGATCTGTGCCGATTGGCAGCACGAGTCGCCGCCGTGGCCGGGCGAGGTCTGCGACCAGTTGCCGACGCTGGCGGGCCAGGTGATCGGCCCCTTGCTGGCCTTGGCCACCGAAGCCCATGACGGCACCGAGGCTGACCGGGCACCCTCCGGGCCGGTGGAAGCCACGCCTCACCCTGTGCTGGCCTTGCTGACACCGGCCGAGCGGCGGGTGGCCGAGCTGGTGGCCATGGGCCTGAGCTACAAGGAGGTGGCGCGGCGCCTGGGGCGCTCGCTGTCCACCATCGACCACCAGCTGCGCAGCATCCGCGGCAAGACCGGGGTGGCCTCGACGGCGCGCCTGGTCAGTCTGTTGAACGCCCCTGCGGGTGCGCTCGGGCGGGCTCAATAGGGCAGCTTGAACCCGTTGCGCCCGGCGTTGATGCGGGTGGCGGTAGGCTCGCCCGCCTGCCACTGGGCGCTCAGCGAGACGCTGGCCCCGGGCACCAGCAGGCTGCGGTCGGCGGGCTTGAACGTGACCACCGGGGTGCCGTCAGGCACCTGCAGGGTTTTCTGCCCGCCCGCATAGCGCAACTGCAGGGTGCGCCTGGCGGGGGCGCTCACCACATCGGCCACCGTGGCATTGGTCATGGTGCTGTCGGCCTGCAGGTCGAAGGGGCGGTGGCCCTCCCCCAGCCCGCGCGCGGCTTCTGGGAACACGGTGAGGGCAATGGCCTGCAGGCTGCCATCGGCCTGGGGCAGGGCGGCCGTGCCGATGAAGCTGCCGGCCTGCACCTCGGCCAGGGTGATGGGGTAGACCTCGGCCACGGTGAGTTGCGGGCTCAGTGCCAGCGTCACGGTGTCGCCCTCGCGGGTCAGCAGGGTGATGTGGTCTGGCGTCACCTTTTGCAAGGTGCCGCGCAGACGCCGAACTTCGGCAGGGTGCGTCTGGGCCAGCGCATGCTGTGCCAGGAGTGGCCAGGCGGCCAGCCCCCAAAGAAGCTGCCGCCGTTGCACGGAGGCAGGGTGTGCGAGTGGGGCGGGCGAGGGCGTTGGCTTGTGCATGGCTTTCCTGGCGACGGAGGTCAACGCAGTTTAGGGGCGTGCACCAACCGGGTCAGAAGCAGGGTTTTGGGGCGCCGCGTGCGTGCTGCCTTGGCCCTCTTGCAAAGCGCTGGCCCATCCCCAATTGCAAGAACATGAACACCTTGCGAACCGACTTCACTCCGCTGGCCGTCCTGGCACAAATGCTGGACCGGCTCGACACATCCCCCAAGGCGGCTGACCCGCTGCAGTACCGCCTGCTGGCCCAGCGCGCCACGCAGATGCTGCACGACCTCAGCGACCGTGCCGAAACCCAGGAGGGCCTGCAGGCCTTGCTGCGCAAAAGCCCGGCCCTGACGCTGCTGTACGAAAACCTGCACTACGGCGAAGCCGGCCTGTGCCGCGCCCCGCTGGCGCAGGCGGTCGAGGCCGAGGTGGCAACGCGTCAATTGCTGGGTCGTCTGGGGCGTCTGGGCAACCTGGGGCAGGAAGGCCGCCCAGCTGCCAGCCGCGAGCCCGGGGCCCCCGCATGAACGCCAGCGCGACAGCGGCCACGGCGCTGCACGTGGTCTGCCCGCATTGCCACACCACCAACCGGGTGCAGCAGGCCCAACTGGGGCAAGCCCCTGACTGCGGGCAGTGCAAGCAGCCCTTGTTCAGCGGCCACTCGCTGGCCCTGGACGATGTGGCCTTGTTCGAGCGCCACATCGGCCGCAGCCAGGTGCCGGTGCTGGTCGACTTCTGGGCCCCTTGGTGTGGCCCCTGCCGCATGATGGCGCCCGCCTTTGAACAGGCGGCGCAGCAGCTGGAGCCGCAATTCCGCCTGGCCAAGGTCAACACCGAGGCGGTGCCGGCCCTGGGCCAGCGCTTTCAGATCCGCAGCATCCCTACTCTGGCCCTGTTTGTGGGCGGCCGCGAGGTGGCCCGCCAGCCCGGCGCCCTGGGGGCCGCCGACATCGTGCGCTGGGCGCGCCAGCATCACCCCGTCTGACGCGGTTCAGCGCACCGCCGGGGCGGCTGGTAGCCCCCTGAAGGCCGCCGTGCCCAGCAGCAGCATGGCCATGATGGTGCTGTTGACGGCCACAAAGGTCTCAACCTGGTGCAACTGGGCCCAGGCCGCCACCGCGCCGGTCACCCACTGCATGAGGGCAATGCCCAGGAACATGGCCATGGTGTAGACCGCCAGGGCCCGCCCCGTGAGTTCGGGCGGGTACGAGGCGCGCACATCGGCGTACTGCAAGATGATGAAGCCGCAACCAAAGCCGATCACCAGGCTGGCCAGCACGCTCAGCCAGGCCAGGGGCGACCAGGCCAGCAGGCCGAACAACAAGGCCAGCGTGATGCTGAAGCCGACGATCCAGCGCCGGCGCCGGGCCCCCTGCAGCTGCAGCCGCCCGAACAACGGCGGCCCGAACAAGCCCACCACCGACACGGCCAGCGCCACGTTGCCGCACTGCACCAGGCTGAGGCCATGGCGCTGCAGCAGCATCGGGCCCAGCCACAGCCCGCGCAAGCTGATGAACGAGGCGTAGGTGACCGAGGCCAGCGCCAGAATGCCCCAGGTGTGGGGCAGGGCCAGCAGGCGCGCCGCGCTGCGCAGGGCCTGCGGCACCGACTCGGTTGGAGCGGCCTTGGCGGCCTCAGCGATGTTGGGCGCCTCGGGCTCACGCACGCCCACCCAGGCGCAACACCAGGCCAGGGCCGTGCCCCCACCCAGCACTGCAAAGCCCGCGCGCCACGAGCTGAGCTCGATCAGCCAGGCCAGGGGCGTGCCCGTGATCAGCAGGCCCAGGCCCCCCAGGCCCATGACCAGGCCCGACACCGCCGCAAAACGTTCCACCGGAAAGCGGCGCGCGATGTACACCGTGCAGACCAGAAACGCCGGCGCACAACCGGCCCCGATCAGCGCCTGGCCCAGCAACAGGGTGCCCAGGCCCGGGGCCAGCGCCGACACGATGGAGCCGAGCACGGTGAGCGGCATGGCCAGCAGGATGGTGCGGCGGATGCCGTACAGATCGATGCTGATGCCCATGAAGATCTGCAGCGCCCCGAAGGCGAAATGGAAAATGCCCGCGAACAGCCCCAACTGGCTGGCCGACAAGGTGAACTCGGCCTGCAGCGGCGCGGCCATCATCGCGGCCACCGTGCGGTAGGCCTGGCTGAGCGTGAAGCCCAGGCACAGGGTCAGCAGCATCACCCAGAGCTGGCGCTGCCGACCCGCCAGGGCCGCGGGGCTGGGATGCGCGTGGGTGGGCTGTGGGGCGGGTGGGGGCGGCGCGGGCATCGCGCCATTCTGGCGGCAGAGCGACAGCCCCACTGTCACCCGGGTTCAACGCGGGCCCGGGCGACTGAGCGCCCGGTTCAACCCTGGCGGCTGAGTTCGAGCAGGCGGTCCAGGCCGCCCTGGTTGATGGCCACCATGGCCTCGGCGCGCACGCGCGGCTTGGCGTGGTAGGCCACCGACAGGCCGGCCACGCCCATCATGGGCAGGTCGTTGGCGCCGTCGCCCATGGCGATGGTCTGGCTGGCGGGGATGCCCATGAGGGTGCTCACCTCGAGCAGGGTGCGGCGCTTTTCGGCACCGTCGCAGATGTCGCCCCAGGGCTGGTCGACCATGCGGCCCGTCAGCACGCCGTCTTGCACCTCGAGCACATTGGAGCGCGCAAAGTCGATGCCCAGGCGGGCCCGGATGCGGTCGGTGAAGAAGGTGAAGCCGCCGCTGACCAGCAGCACCTTGAGGCCGGCGGCCTTGCAGGCCGCGACCAGCTCGGCGGCCCCGGGGTTGAGTTGCAGGCGCTGCTCGTACACCTGCAGCATGTGGGCCTCGGTCACGCCCTTGAGCAGGGCCACGCGCTGGCGCAGGCTGTCTTTGTAGTCGGTGATCTCGCCGCGCATGGCGGCTTCGGTGATGGCGGCCACCTCGGCCTTGCGGCCGGCGGCGTCGGCGATCTCGTCCACGCACTCGATGTTGATCAGGGTCGAGTCCATGTCGAAGGCGATCAGCTTGTAGCTGCTGAGGTCAAACGGGGGCGTGAAGCCCTGGATCACGAGGCCGGGGGCGAATTCTTGGGTGCTCATGGGTGCCATGCGGAGTTGGTGTGTTCTGCGAAATAGAGTGTGATTTTGCCTGCTCAGCTCAGAGGGTCAGACCGCCCTTCAAGGGCGCTTGAGGTACAGCCCATCCGACCAGGTGGCCAGCCATTGCGGGCGGAAGGCCACAAAGATGGCGGCCAGCATGCCGGTCATGAAGCCGTCGGCCCAGGCCATGAGCCAGTGGGCGATCAGGGAGAGATCGCTGTCCACACCGGGCAGCTCGTGGCCCAGCCACTGGCCCAGCAGGGTGGCGGCGAAGTTGCACAGCACAGTGCCCAGAAAGGCCCGGCCCAGGGTGTAGACGAAGAGGTGGGGCCCGATCCAGCGTCGGATCGCGGCGCCCAGCAGCAGGGCCAGCGTGGCGGGCAGCACGCCTTGCCAGAAGGCCATGTCGATCACGGCAGAGGCCCCGAGGCCTGCCAGCAGGCCGGCCAGGATGGCGACCAGGGTGAGCACCGGCACCGCCAGCGGCCAGCCCAGCATCAGCAGGGCCAGGCAGGCGCCCGACCACTGCAGTTGCAGCGGCATGGCGTGCAGCGAGGGCAGGGCCCACAGGCCCGGCAGCAGCACCAGGCAGCCCAGCACCGGCGACAGCAGGGCACTGCCGGCCATCAGGCGCCAGGGCCGCAGCCACAGGGCCAGCAGCAAGGCGGCGGCGAGCAGACCGGTTTCCAGGTCCAGCAGCCAGGGCAGGGCGGTGTCCATGGCAGGCCCGGGGTATCAGGCCACGGCCAGGGGCTGGCCCAGCTGGCGCAGGATGTCGCGCACGGCCTGGGCGCGGTCCTTGGGGTCTTTCACCTCGCGCTCGATGCGCAGCTTTTCGTTGCCCGCGAGCTTGATGTGGCGGTGCTTCTGGATCAGCTCGATGATGCGCATCGGGTCGAGCGGCGGGCTGGGCTTGAAGGTGATGGTGATGACGCCGGGGGCGGCATCGACCTTGACCACGCCGTAGGGCGCGCTCAGCACGCGCAGGCGGTGCACGTCGATCAGGGTCTGGGCCTGGGCGGGCAGCTTGCCGAAGCGGTCGACGATCTCTTCGAGCAGGGTGTCGATCTGGTCGGGCGTGCGGGCCGTGGCCAGCTTTTTGTAGAAGGACAGGCGCAGGTGCACGTCGCCGCAGTAGTCGTCGGGCAGCAGGGCCGGCGCGTGCAGGTTGATGTCGGTGGTGACCGACAGCGGGGCCAGCAGGTCGGGCTCTTTGCCGGCCTTCAGGCTGCGCACGGCTTCGGACAGCATCTCGTTGTAGAGCTGGAAGCCGACCTCGAGCATGTTGCCGCTCTGGTTTTCGCCCAGCACCTCGCCGGCGCCGCGGATCTCCAGGTCGTGCATGGCCAGGTAAAAGCCGCTGCCCAGTTCTTCCATGGCCTGGATGGCCTCCAGGCGCTGGGCGGCGTGCTTGGTCAGGCCCTCGATGTCGGGCACCATCAGGTAGGCATAGGCCTGGTGGTGGCTGCGCCCCACGCGGCCGCGCAGCTGGTGCAGCTGGGCCAGGCCGAACTTGTCGGCGCGGCTCATCACGATGGTGTTGGCGCTGGGCACGTCGATGCCGGTCTCGATGATGGTGGAGCACAGCAGCAGGTTGAAGCGCTGGGCCACGAAGTCGCGCATCACGCGCTCCAGCTCGCGCTCGGGCATCTGGCCGTGGGCGATGGCGATGCGGGCCTCGGGCAGGATCTCTTCGAGCTTCTGGCGCCGGTTCTCGATGGTCTCGACCTCGTTGTGCAAAAAGTAGACCTGGCCGCCGCGCTTGAGCTCGCGCAGCACGGCTTCGCGGATCACGCCGGTGCCTTCGTTGCGCACAAAGGTCTTGATGGCCAGGCGGCGTTGCGGTGCGGTGGCGATCACGCTGAGGTCGCGCAGGCCTTCCAGGGCCATGCCCAGGGTGCGGGGGATGGGGGTGGCAGTGAGGGTGAGCACGTCCACCTCGGCGCGCAGGGCCTTCATGGCCTCTTTGTGGCGCACGCCAAAGCGGTGTTCCTCATCGATGATCAGCAGGCCCAGGTTCTTGAACTTGACGCTTTCGCTGAGCAGCTTGTGGGTGCCCACCACGATGTCGACCGTGCCTTCGGCAATGCCCTTGGCGGCGGCGCTGATCTCCTTGGCCGAGCGGAAGCGGCTCATCTCGGCGATCTTCACGGGCCATTTGGCAAAGCGGTCGACCAGGGTCTGGTAGTGCTGCTCGGCCAGCAGGGTGGTGGGGGCCAGAAAGGCCACCTGGCGCCCGCCGGTGACGGCCACGAAGGCCGCACGCAGGGCCACCTCGGTCTTGCCGAAGCCCACGTCGCCGCAGACCAGGCGGTCCATGGGGCGGGGGCTGATCATGTCCTGCACCACGGCGTGGATGGCGGCGCGCTGGTCGGCGGTCTCTTCAAAGCCGAAGTCGTTGGCGAACACCTCGTAGTCTTGCGGCGAGTAGCGGAAGGCATGGCCCTCGCGCGCGGCGCGGCGGGCGTAGATGTTGAGCAGCTCGGCCGCCGCATCGCGCACCTGTTCGGCGGCGCGGCGCTTGGCCTTGTCCCATTGGCCGCTGCCCAGCTTGTGCAGCGGGGCCTCGTCGGCGCTGACGCCGGTGTAGCGGCTGATCTGCTGCAGCTGGCTGACGGGCACATAGAGCACGGCCTTGTCGGCGTACTCCAGGTGCAAAAACTCTTGCATGGCGGGCGTGCCGTCGGGGTTCTTGCCCTGGCCCAGGTCCATGTTGACCAGGCCGCGGTAGCGCCCGATGCCGTGCTGGGCGTGCACCACGGGGTCGCCCACGTTGAGCTCGGCCAGGTCCTTGATCAGGGCTTCGACGTCGCTGACCTGCTCCTGCTTTTTGCGCCGGCGGGTGGTGGCGCCGGCGGCGAACAGCTCGGTCTCGGTGACGAAATCGATGCCGGGGGCGAGCCAGCGAAAGCCCACGGTGAGGGCCGCGGTGGCAATGCCCAGGGGCTCGGTGGTCTCGGCCTCGAACTCGGCCAGCGAGTCGAAGGCCGGTGGGTTGACACCCCCGGCGCGCAGGAAGTCGAGCAGGCTTTCACGCCGGCCATCGCTTTCGGCCAGCAGCAGCACGCGCTGCGTGTCCGGGCTGCTCAGGTGGGCCTTGAGGCGGGCCAGCGGGTCTTCGGTGCCGCGCAGCACCGACAGGTCGCCCAGCTTTTGCACGCTGGCGCTGTCGTCGAGGTCGGCCTTGTCAGGGCTTTGGGGGCTTTCAGGGCGGATGGAGAGCTGGGCGTGTTCGTTGGCGCGGCCATAGAACTGCTCCATGCTCAGGAACAGGGCCTCGGGCGGCAGGGCGGGCCGGTCGGGGTCGCCCTGGATCAGGCGGAAGCGGTCTCGTGTGTCTTGCCAGAAGCGCTGGAAGGCGGGCTCCAGGTCGCCATGCAGCACCACGGTGGCGTCGGTGCCCAGGTAGTCGAACACGGTGGCCGTGTCGTCGAAGAACAGCGGCAGGTAGTACTCAATGCCGGCCGTGGCCACGCCGTTGCCCATGTCCTTGTAGACGCGGCTCTTGGTGGGGTCGCCCTCCAGCAGCTCGCGCCAGCGGCTGCGGAATTTGGCGCGGGCCGCGTCGTCCATGGGGAACTCGCGCCCGGGCAGCAGGCGCACCTCGGGCACGGGGTAGAGGCTGCGCTGGCTGTCGGGGTCGAAGGTGCGGATGGAGTCGATCTCGTCGTCGAACAGGTCCACCCGGAAGGGCATGGCCGAGCCCATGGGGAAGAGGTCGATCAGGCCGCCGCGCACGGCGTACTCGCCCGGGCTGACCACCTGCGTGACGTGGCTGTAGCCGGCCAGGGTGAGCTGGCTCTTGAGCTTGGCCTCGTCGAGCTTCTGCTTGACCTTGAAATGGAAGGTGTAGCCCGCCAGGAAAGAGGGCGGTGCCACCCGGTACAGCGCGGTGGTGGCCGGCACGATGACCACGTCGGCCCCGGTGTCCTTGTCGCGCTGCTGGATGCGCCACAGCGTGGCCAGGCGCTCGGAGATCAGGTCCTGGTGGGGTGAGAAGGTGTCGTAGGGCAGGGTTTCCCAGTCGGGAAACAGCGCGCAGCGCAGGCCGGGGGCGAAGAAGGCGATCTCGTCGATCAGGCGCTGGGCATCGCTGGCGTCGGCGGTGACGATGGCGGTGGGCCGGCCGGCGGCTTTTTCGCGCAAGCCCAGGCGGGCCAGCAACAAGGCATCGGCGGAGCCCACGGGTCGGGGCAGGGTGAAACGTTTTCCGGGCGAGAGTTTGGGCAGTTCCATGGCGTCCAGCAATGGCAAACACCCCCCGTGGCAAATGACGGGGGGTGTGCAGGCAAGGATTTTAGAATGGGCGACCTGATATGACCGATCTCACACCTCAAAACCCCCCCTCGCCTCTGGCCTCATCCCCAGCCACGCCCCCGACTTCACCCCGCTGCTGGGTGCTCATCCCCTGTGCGGGCTCGGGCTCGCGGGCCGGTTCGGCCGGCCCCAAGCAATACCAGCCGCTGGTCGGGCAGCTCCTGGTGGCCCATACCCTGGCGGCTTTTGCGGCCACGCCCGGCCTGGCCGGTGTGCTGGTGGTGGTGGCCTCAGGCGACAACACCCTGGAGCAGGCCGGCCTGGCCGAGGGCTGCCATGTGGCCGATGGCGGGGGCGCTTCACGCGCCGAAAGCGTGTTGAATGGCCTGGGGGTGCTCAGCACCCTGGGCGCGGTGGCCGATGACTGGGTGCTGGTGCATGACGCCGCGCGCTGCCTGATCACCCCGACCCAGGTGCGGGCCCTGATCGAGGCCTGCTGGAACGACCCCGTGGGCGGGCTGCTGGCCCAGCCGCTGGCGGACACGCTCAAAAGCGGTGCTGCGGGCCGGGTGGCCGCCACGCTGGACCGGCAGGACAAATGGCTGGCGCAGACGCCGCAGATGTTCCGCCTGGGCCTGTTGCAGCAGGCGCTGAACGCCAGCGGACTGGCCGTGACGGATGAGGCGGCCGCGGTCGAGGCGCTGGGCTTTTCGCCCTTGCTGGTGCCGGCGGCCGGAGTCAATTTCAAGGTGACCTACCCCGATGACTTCGCCCTGGCGGCGGCCGTGTTGCAGGCCCGCCAGGCGGCGCCGGAGGCCAAGCCATGAAGCTGCGTGTGGGCGAGGGCTGGGATGTGCATGCGCTGGTGCCCGGGCGCAAGCTGATTCTGGGCGGGGTGGAGGTGCCCCACACCTTGGGCCTGCTGGGCCACTCCGACGCCGATGTGCTCTTGCACGCCATCACCGATGCCTTGCTGGGGGCTGCCGGGCTGGGCGACATCGGCCGGCATTTTCCGGACACGGATGCGCGTTTCAAGGGCGCTGATTCGACGGTGCTGCTGGCCGAGGCGGCGCGCCGTGTGCAGGCCCAGGGCTGGCGCATCAACAACATCGACAGCACGGTGATCGCACAGGCGCCCAAGCTGATGCCCCACATCCCGGCCATGTGCGAGCGCATTGCCGCGGTGCTGGGCCTGGAGGTGTCGCAGGTGAACGTGAAGGCCAAGACGGCCGAGAAGCTGGGCCCGGTGGGGCAAGGCCTGAGCATGGAAGCTCGGGCCGTGGTGCTGTTGCTGGGCTGAGCAGGCCCTTTCTTCAACAGGCCGCCAATCAGGCCCGCTGCAGCTTGATATGGGCCGCCAGGCCCCCGCTGCTGCTGTTGGCCAGCACAAACATGCCGCCCATGCGCTGGATGGTCTTGTTGACGATGGACAGGCCCAGGCCCGCGCCGGTGGCGTGGGTGCGGGCGGCGTCGCCACGGAAGAAGGGTTTGACCAGGTCGGCCAGGATGTCCGGGGGCACGCCGGGGCCGTGATCCCGAACCTTGAGCAGCACCCATTCCTCGCGGGCGCGGGCTGCGATTTCGATCACCGACACGGGGGTGCCGGGCGTCTTGCCGTAACGGCGGGCATTCTCGATCAGGTTGGACAGCACCCGGGCCAGTTCGACCTCATCGGCCAGCACGTGGGGGTCATCCTGCAGCGAGACATGGATCTTCAGTTCGGGGTCGTCTTGCACCCCATACAGACACGAGTCGACCACATCGGCCAGCCGCACTGTCTTGAGCTCCACGTGATCGGGGCGTGCGTAATCCAGAAACTTGTCGATGATGGCGTCGAGCTGCACGATGTCGGCCACCATGTGGTTGCGCGCATCGGTATCGGCCACGCTCATTTCGGTTTCCAGCCGCAGACGGGCCAGGGGGGTGCGCAGGTCGTGGGAGATGCCAGCCAGCATGATGGCCCGGTCCTGCTCCACCTTGGCCAGCTTCTCGGCCATGCGGTTGAAGCCGATGTTGACCTCGCGGATCTCGCTGGTGGCCACCTGCTCGTCCAGATGGCTGGCGTCAAAGTCGCCGTCGCGCACCCGGTTGGCCGCAAATGACAGTTGTTGCAGCGGCTTGTTGATCAGCCGGGCGATGGCCGCTGCACCTGCCAGGGACAGCACCGCGGCCGTGATCATCCAGATCAGCCAGGTGCGACCGCTGGCCGGGCTGAAGCGGGCACGGTCCATCAGCAGCCAGTTGGAGTCGCCATTGATCTCGAAGCCCACCCACAGGCCCGGCTCGTGGTTGACGCGTTGCGCCACCACCGTGCCGGGGCCCAGGCGTTCGATCACCTCGGCCGTCACGCGCTGGCCCAGGGCGTTGTCGGCTTCGAACATTTCGAATTGGTCGTTGGGCTCGCGCGGCAGGATGCGCAGGCCCTCCTGATCGGCCATGGTCTTGATCAGGGACAGCCTGGCAATGCCATCGGCGTGCAGCAGGGCGGCGCGGCTGAGGTTGACCAAGGAGGCGATCTGCTGGGCTGTGTGCAGGGCTCGGGGTTCCAGCTCCAGGGCCCGCAGGGTCTGCAACCAGGCCAGGATGCTGCCGATGAGCAAAATGGCCAGCAGGAAGAAGGTGCGCCAGAACAGGTTCAGGCTGACTCGGGCACGTGCACCGCGCGCCTGCTGGGTCATCTCCAGGGGGGCCGGACTGGTGGCGTCAACCTGATTCATCGGCGCATGGGTATTCTTTTTTCTCACGTCGTGGTCTTCTTGGACTCGGTCGTTCTGTTTGGCGGCACCATGAAAAACGGCGCCCAGGGCGCCGTCGATTTGCCTGGGGCAGCTCAATTACCGCCGTCCGGCACAAACACGTAACCGACTCCCCACACGGTTTGAATATACCGCGGAGCGGCAGCATCAATTTCAATCAACTTGCGAAGACGTGACACTTGCACATCCAGGCTGCGATCAAAAGGCTCGAATTCGCGGCCTCTGGCCAGCAGGGCCAGTTTTTCGCGCGACAGAGGTTGACGCGGATGGCGCACCAGTGCCTTGAGCATGGCGAATTCGCCGGTGGTCAGTGGCAGCTCTTCGCCGTTGCGGTGCAGGGCACGGGTGCCCAGGTCAAAGGTGAAGGGGCCGAAGGTGACCTGCTCGTTGTCGCCTGAGGGGGCACCCGGGGCCTCCTGGGGCGGGCGGCGGCGCAGCACCGCGTGGATGCGTGCCAGCAACTCACGTGGATTGAAGGGCTTGCCCAGGTAGTCGTCTGCACCCACCTCCAAGCCGACGATGCGGTCCACGTCCTCGCCCTTGGCGGTGAGCATGATGATCGGGGTGCGGTCGTTGGCGGCGCGCAAGCGGCGGCAGATGGACAGACCGTCTTCGCCGGGCATCATCAAGTCGAGGACGATGAGGTCGACCGATTCGCGCAGCAGGATGCGGTTGAGCGCCTTGCCATCTTCGGCCACCATGACTTCAAAGCCTTCTTGGCTCAGGTAGCGTCTGAGCAGGTCGCGGATGCGGGCATCGTCATCGACGACCAGAATCTTGTCTGTGCGGGTATTGGAAGTGTTCATGGCATTGACCTGATTTGTAACAAGTGCGATTTTGAGACTTGTAACAACCAAAAGGCCAGCGTTTTGGGATCGATATCACATACTGTTACAGCGCTTTCCTTGGTTAGCCGCCCGTGTCCTACATGATGTTCAGTGCTTGACGTTCGTCTTGTAGGAAATTGGTTTATTCAGGCCGTTTTGGCCGTGATTCGCCCGATACCAGAGGTGTTTACCCTGGTTTCCTGGTGTGTCAATGATCAGGAGTTTTCACGTGTCTCGATCTTCTTTGCTGCGAGGGCTGGTCTTGGCCGGTGGGGTGTGGGCGATGGTGCCCTGGTGTGCGCTGGCGCAGAGCGTGCCCGTGCCCGTACCGCATAACGTGCTGCAGTTGCAGAGTTCGGGCTCGGTGGAGGTGGTGCAGGATTGGCTGAGCCTGACGCTGGGCGTGGTCCGGGAGGGCTCTGATGCCGCCCAGGTGCAGGCGCAGCTGCGTGCTGTGCTGGAGCCGGCCATGAACGAGGCCAGAAGGCAGGCCAAACCCGGTCAGGTCGAGGTGCGCAGCGGCAGTTTTTCTGTCTTTCCCCGCTACGGGCGTGAGGGAAAGATCAATGGCTGGCAAGGCTCGGCCGAGGTGATTCTGGAAGGGCGGGACATTCCGGCCTTGACCGCGGCGGCCTCGCGGATCTCGGGGCTGAACGTCACTCAGCTGAATTTCTCGCTCAGCCGGGAACAGCGCCAGCAACTGGAGGCCGAGGCGCAGAGCCGTGCGATCCAGAGCTTCAAGGCCCGGGCCGCTGATCTGACGCGGCAGTTCGGCTTTGCCGGCTACTCGCTGCGCGAGGTGAATGTGAGCTCGTCCGATGGCGGGTATTCGCCG
>Ga0208888_100701_pt1 | contig 14204 bp, 14 predicted proteins | sample LakWasM115_HOW13_2_FD_183929 | JGI IMG/M metagenome (GOLD analysis project Ga0208888, IMG submission 183929) | Freshwater sediment methanotrophic microbial communities from Lake Washington under simulated oxygen tension - Sediment Metagenome... | ecosystem: Environmental > Aquatic > Freshwater >...
GTTGAAGCAAGCCATTGTTCAACGCATGGGGGATGCGTCCAAGGTCCTGTTCGAGTCCGGGGTGGTGAGTTTCAAGCGGTCCAAGGACGGCTTGGCTTTAGATGAGGAGCGTCTGGGTGCTGCTCACCCTGAACTGCTGGCTCAGTACCAAGCGACCAAACCGGGAAGCCGTCGCTTCCTGATCAGCTCTAACACCTGAATCACTTCAACCGCCGAGAACCGTCCAGTTGCCTGCTGCGGGAGATTCCTGCAGGACAGACAGATCGTGGGCGGTCTCGTTTCAATTCATACGATAGGGAAATAATCATGCTCAAAGGTTTAGCTTTGACGCCCCCGGTGCTGGGGCGTGTCTCCATCGGGCGGGTGGTGGAGAAGTCGGGCAAGCGCGTGCCCGAGAAGGATGATGAGTTCACCATCACCTCCCAGGTTCAGACCCGGGGGAGCTGGGTGAACCATCCGGTGGATGCGGAACTGCGCAAATCAGTTGAACCGGCGAACGGAAACGCCAGTTCCACCGCTCACGCCAAGATGCGCAGCATTCCGGTGCGGTTGCTGTTTGATGATCCGGGTCTGAATCTGAGGACGAACTACAGCTTGTTTGATCGCAAGACCGGTCGGCCGCTTTGCGTTGGCAATGGAGAGACCTGCCGGCGCTCTACCTCGGCAGGCATCCAGACACTGGAATGCGCGTCACCTGAGGGGTGCCAGTTGGGTCTTGACCAGGGGTGCAAGCCCTATGGGCGGCTCAATGTGCGCATCGACGTGGACTGCGACGACCAGACCGATGAACTGGGCAGCTTTGTGTTCCGGACCACTGGGTTCAACAGCATCCGGACGCTGGCGGCGCGGCTTCAGTACTTCCAGGCGATCACGGGGGGCAAATTGTCGGCCATGCCTCTGGAGCTTCGGCTTCGAGGCAAGTCGACGACGCAATCGCACCGGGCGGCGATTTTCTACGTGGATCTCACGGTTCGCAGCGGGATGACGCTGCTGGAGGCCATTGCCCAAGCCAAGGCGACTTGGGCAGAGCGGGAGGAAGCTGGGTTTGACCAGGCAGCGCTCGATGCGGCGGCAAAGGCTGGACTGGCGCTTGGGGCGTTTGAGGAATCGGCTGAAGACGGGGCCGCGGTGGTGGAGGAGTTTTACCCAGTGACAGGGGGTGAAACGATTTCGCCGACGGAGCCTGACCAGGTCGATCCGGGCAGGCAGCAAGGCCAACCCCGGCCCAAGCTGGGCAGCAAGCTGGAAGCGAAAGCTGCGCTGTTGCGGCACTGAGCCTGAACGGCCAACGACGACAGGTGCAAGGCCTGCGTCAAACCACAGGGAGCGCTTCGCGGTTGTGAGGCCGCCTTTTTCTTTTTTTACCCTCATTTTTTCGATCTCCGGTATGGCGGCTGGCATCGCTCTTGGCGAGGCGCAGCCGTGTCCGGAAGGCAGATCTGTGGGGGATCAACTTTGAAACAACTGGATGGGAATGAACATGGATATTGAGATCAACGATGCGGCCCGACATCAGGCCGCGGGCTCGACAAACCATCAGCGAGGGCGCTCCAATGAAGCGCCCTTGTTTGCTTTGGGAAGGATTGTTGCGACACCGGCGGCCATGGACCTGCTGCAGGTGTTTCGGTTCTCGCCGCTACGGCTGTTGGCCCGGCACGTGCGCGGAGATTGGGGCGATGTCGACGGGGATGACGCAGAGATGAATCGACGCGCGCTGATTCTTCAAATGCGCATCCTGTCGGTCTACACACTCAGGCGCGTGGTCGACGGGCAGCCCAGGTCCGAGAAGGTGTGGGTGATCACGGAGGCAGACCGGTCGGTGACGACGGTGCTGCTACCAGATGATTACTGACACCGACCCCAAGCCACCTCAGATCGAGCACCTGTTTGTTCGGGGGCTGCGGTTTGAGGGGGAGTTGCAGTACATGGCCAAGGCCTCGGAAAAGGGAAAGGCGAGGTTTCGGGAGATCAGGGCGCCGAAGGTTGGGCTTGATGGGGGGCTGGGCTGGTGTTCGGTCGTGGCCGGTGGCATTTTGGGGGTTTGGCCGCTCACGGAGCATGCCCAGAGCCATGACGGGTGGAAATCCACGGATGCCGGTACCATCGATCAACTGATCCGACAAGGTGGACTGGTGATGGTCCAGTTGGGTGATGGGTACTCGAAATGGTGGGCGCTGGCCACAGGGGTGGAAAGGGACCGAAGCCTGGACATCGCTACCGCCCTACTGCTGTTGGATGTCACGCAGCCCTTGCCTTGGGGGACGGCTTACAACGTTCGGATGGGTGACACTGAGACATTGATGGACGGGTCGTTGAAATGGCACGGCCTCGATGGCGGCGACGTTACTGTGCGCGTTTCACGGTGGATTGGGCTGAATGGTCCTCGCGACGCATGACGGCATATTCCCCGACCTGGCTGCGGCTGGGTCGGGGATAAGCTGGAATTTTTTTGTACCTGATCGACTCGCCTTCGTGTTCTTGTTGTGCGATGCATGGTGCCATGTTCATGCTCTTGAGTGAGCAAAAGTTTCCATGCGAACATTGAGCAAGTCGTTGGCAAACCCTCGAACCATCAAAGCCTCCAGATCGTTAATCATTCCATCATCAACGTGGTAGGCGCTGAAATAGCACGCTAGGTCGAACAGCTCCAGCTGGGTATCTTTGGGTTGTCGCAGTTTTTCGTAGCCGGGCTTGAACACTTGTTTGCGTTCAGGGTGATTTACTAAAGCAATCGTCTGCACATCGCGCTTACGGTTAAAAGCGAGATTCATCTCTTTCCAGATAGTCTGCTCCCGCGCCTTGCCGACGTATAGAGCATGCCCGCGAGAGTCATAGAAAATGTAAATACCGTAGCAGGCGTTCAGCTCGTCCCGAAGCCCTTGCGCATAAAGGATGGCGTCGGCTCCGCCGTCGAAGACCTGCCAACCCGCTTCGCGCCTGGTCGGGCACTTGTTAATTCGATAAAACTCGACGATTGGTTGAATTGATTCAATTTGCGCCTTTTTAACAGCCGCCAACCGGGACTTTGCCAATGCTGATGCAACCTGCGACGGGCTGAGGTTCTCATCGCGATTCTTCCAATTTGTCAAAGTGGCCACCGAAATACCAAGGACACCGGCCAATTCTGCTTGAGAGTTGGTTTGCAGCTTCTTGGCCAAGGCATCAATCAAATCCGTAGCCTTCATAAAACCACCTTACCTTTCAGCCAGTTCCCGTTTCGCATGACGTCGGCAAGCCTCCTTTCCGCGTCGCTGCGCCGGTCTAGGCGACTTGATCGCGTCACCTGCGTCAGCGCCGCTCGGAGTTAGAAAATCCCAGCTTTCAATCACTCCCCAGTACTGGATCTAGAAGCTTCCGAGGGTCGACCTGAAGCGCCTCAGCAATTCGTTGAATGTTGCGGATGCTGAGGTTACGCCGTTTGCGCTCGATGCCAGAGATGTAGGTCCGATCCAGGTCACAGAGGTCAGCCAGCGCCTCTTGGGACAACTCTCGGCTTTTGCGAATGGTTCGCATGTTGTCCGCGAACAACCGAAGCAGTTGATCCGGATCAGAGCTTGACGATGAGACTGAAGATCCACGCCCCCGTGGACTCAAAGGCGCCGCTAGCGCTGCTTTCACTTGTGCACCCCGCCCCACAGCACCGGCTTTGGGTTGCGTTGTTGGTGACGTTTTTGCCACGGTTGGAGCTTTTAAGGGAGGCTTGACCACCCCGGAATGCTCAATAATGGAGGACTATGAGACCACGGACTATGAGTATCATTTTGTTTTCAAGAGCACAGAAGCCTTCCCCATCGCAGCCCTGATCAAAGTCGGCTGCGACGGGGAAGTTATGCCTTCTCTTTTTTTGCGCCACATGTGACTCATAGTCAACAAATTAGCAACGTGTTTTCGACAGGAGGTTTCGATGGTGTTTTGCAGGGGGTGCGGCAAGCAGCTGCACGAAACAGCTTTGACATGCCCGAGTTGTGGTGCACCGCAAAAGGATGAACCACAAGCTTCGCCGGTAGAGGATGGCCCGCTGTGGCGCCCGATCCTCACGTTGGTGATCGGGATTTTGGCGGTCTGTCCGTTCGTAGATGGCCCCCACCTGGACCATGACACGACGGTGGGCGTGGCGATGTTCGGTGTCGGGGATCTGATTTTTGGAGGATGGACCTTGAGCCAACAAAAGCACGGCCGATGGCTGGCTATTGGGGGTGTGGCCTTGTCCGTGATCGCGTTGTTGGCCCTGCTGGGCCGTTGATGACAAAAGAAAGAGAGCAGCGATGTCTTCAATTTTCTGCCGCGGTTGCGGTCAACCAGTGTCGGCCACCGTGTCGACTTGCCCCAACTGTGGCGCACCTCAATCGGCTGGGCAATCACGCCCCACCAAAGAGGACACCAGCACCAATGCGAAATGGCAGCGCCGTTTTGCCTTGATCGAGAAGGCCGGTGGCCCCAAGCTGAGCTCACTTGGCAAGTTGCCCATGTCCGAGCGCCTGGCCGTGAAGTTCAACGTGTGGGGGTTCTTCTTCGGACCGTTCTATTACGCATTCCTGGGCATGTGGAAGCGCGCCCTCAGCCTGTTGGGTGTGGGCATTGTGATCATTCTGATCGGGCAGGTGATTTTGAACGCCATCGGCGCCAATCAAGCCCTGGCCTCGTTCTTTGTCGCTGGCTTCTATGCAGGCAAGGTGAATGTTGACTACTTCAAGAAGCAGGTCCTCAACGACAACGGCTGGTGGTGAAACGAATGAACCCCACCATCAAATCCCTCAAACTCATCGCTGGTGTGTGCGCCCTCCTCTCACTGCAGGGTTGCTTCAACAGCGAGATCAAGGCCGCCAAGAATCATCAGGAACGAAATTTTGATCGGCTGGGCGATGTGCTTGATAGTCGGCCCTACTGCTCAGATCAGAAGTGGACGACCCGAGATGCACCAGACAAGTCGGTGATCGTGACCAACACCTGCTTGGTCAAAGTTGATCCAGGTCTGTTCCAAGTGCAGGAGGCACACATTCGCAAGACCATGGACGAACAGGTCGTGAAGTACCAGAACCGACTGCGCGAAGGGCTTGAGAACGCGCAGCAGGCCGTGGCAGAAACCGAGAAGCAGATTTCAGAGATCGATCTCAACGCACCCCCTCCAAAAGGCTACATGCGCGACATTGTGTCGAGCCCTGCCGAACTGTTGGCTGAGGGCAAGGAACGACTGGCCAAGCAACAAGCAACGCTGAAGGCCTGGCAAGACGTTCAGCAATCAGGCCTGGCCAGGATCAACGAGTGCCACGAGCAGGATCTCAAAGTTCTGGAAGAGCGGCTCAAGTCGGTGAAGGAAGACCGCCGGGAGGAAATTGTTGAAGTCACCGTCACGGACAACAAGACGAAATTCCACGCCTTTGACATGCGCTACGGTGGACGGCAGTCCACCATCGGGCCCTATGAGCAGTTTCAGTACCTGTTCAATCTGATGTTGCCCCGCAAGTGGGACAACATCATGGCCGAGTGGGAGTCTCGCGTCGACGTTCAGTTGGCGCAGAACCTTCCACAGAACTGCGAGTTGAAGTCCTCCCAGTAAGTTCACATCCCCATCATCGAATGCCTGCGGCCTGCCACCTTTGGGGGCGAGTTGCAGGCATTCGATGCCGTTGGGACACACCAACGGACTGATGTTCGCGGATCAAAGTTGATAGCAACGGAAATGGGTACGCACATGCCCCATCCCCAGCAGCAGCATCAAGAGCGTCAACATGGCAACTCCCCATTCCGACAACGACGGGACCGCCGTCGTCAATGCTGCCGCCGAGGGAACGCCGGGACCACCCGGGTCCAAGATCGCTCCGTCGGGTGCACCGTCATCGTCGCCCACACCACCGTCTGTCAGCATGAAGGTCACCGAATTGTTCGTGTAGTTGAACACGGCGCTGTTCAGCACCGACCAGGTGGCGGTGTTCGGGTTGTATTTGTAATAGACCGAGTTGGCCGGTATCGCGGAAGCGTAGGCCATCGTCACGGTGGCCTGGGTACCGGGGGTCCCTCCGCTCAAGCTCAAGGAGGCCAAACCGAACGGGAAGGTCGTTCCGGCAGGCACCACAGAATTGGCAATGGAGGGCGCCGCCACAAAACTCGCGCTTTGAAGGGTCCAGCCGTTGCTGCCGGCAGCCGTCACGGCGCCGCTGTTGGTGTTGCCTGGCGTGGCCTTCAAAGGTGCCGAGCAAGCTGCTTGTGACAGAGTGCCCGCGCAGGTCCACGACCAGTTGGAAGAGTTCAATGCCACGGCCGAAGCATTGCCTACAGCGCAGAGGTTGGCTGCCGGTTTCAGAATGGCGGCAACGCCTGCTGCGGCGCCACAGGCTCCAGCGCTTTGGTAGGTGAACTGGTCACCGGCGTTGGTGCTGCTGGTGCCTCCCGCCGTGGTCACCGTGACATGCACCGTGCCGACCGAACCCGCTGGTGCCGTGGCGGTGATCTGCGTTGCGCTGTTGACCGTGTAGCCGGTGGCATTGCTGCTGCCAAACTGGACGGCAGTGGCCCCCGTGAAGTTGGTGCCGTTGATGACCACCGAAGTGCCACCCGCGGCCGGGCCTGAAGAGGTTCCCAGGCTGGTGACGGTGGGCGCTGCCACATAGGTGAACTGGTCACCGGCGTGGGTGGCGCTCGTGCCCCCCGCCGTGGTCACCGTGACATGCACCGCACCAACCGAGCCCGCAGGTGCCGTGGCGGTGATCTGTGTTGTGCTATTGACCGTGTAGCCGGTGGCATTGGTGCTGCCAAACAGGACGGCGGTGGCCCCCGTGAAGTTCGTGCCGGTGATCAGCACTGAGGTGCCGCCCGCAGTGGGCCCGGAACGGGTTCCCAGGCTGGTGACGATGGGCGCCGGCACATAGCTGAACTGATCGGCCGTCACTGTCGCGCTGGTTGAGCCTGCGGAGGTCACCGTGATATCCACCGCCCCGGCACTGCCGGCTGGCGCCACGGCCGTGATCTGCGTGTCGCTGTCGACCGTGAAACTGGCCGCCGCCGTACCGCCAAAGTAGACCGCCGTGGTGCTGGTAAAGCCCGTGCCTGTGATGGCAACGCTGATTCCGCCGGCGCTGGGGCCGCTGCTTGGCGCAACAGACCAGACAGCCAGAGGCGTTAGTTGGAACAGTTGAGACAAGCTGGGAATCGCGTTCACAAACATCGTCAGCCTGTATGCCCCCAGGGCCAAGCCGTTGAGCGCGGCGCTGGTGTAAGCGGTATCAGAGCGTGCCGACGTCGGAGTGAGCCAACTCACCTGTTCATTGTCGAGGCGACGCAACTGCACCAGCGGGTAGTTGGTGGCGCTGCTGTTGGTGCTGCCACCCGAGGCCTCGCTCCAGCCATTGTTGCTGCCATTGAAGCCTGTCCCTCCGATCTGCAAGGTTTGGCCCGGTTGCAAAGCGCTGGCCAAACTGCTGATCACGGGCCGGCTGCTGTCTGCGAATCCCAGGCTGTGAGTGTACAGATCGACGCTGGCTGTGGTTCCACCGCTGCCATACCCCCCCACAACCAGCACCTGGCCTGAGGGCAGCAGGGTCGCGGTGTGCTGAAACCGAGTCGTGCTCATGCTGTTCGCAGATCCCCAGGTCTGGGTTGCTGGGTCGTACAGTTCGGCACTGGCAAGTTTGCCACTGTTGCCGTCTCCCCCCGCGACCAGCACCAGGCCCGAGGGCAGCAGGGTCGCGGTGTGCTGATACCGAGCCGTGCTCAGGCTGCCCGCAGATCTCGAGGTTTCGGTTGCTGGGTCGTACAGGTCGGCGCTGGCTGTGGCTGTAAAGTTGCGATCCGCGCCTCCCACGACCAGCACCTGGCCTGAGGGCAGCAGGGTTGCTGTGTGCACGTAACGCGGCGTACTCAGGCTGCCCGCCGCACGCCAGGTCTGGGTACTGATGTCGTACAGTTCGGCGCTGGCAATGACACTACCGTTGTCAATCCCCCCCAAGACCAGTACCTGGCCTGAGGGCAGCAGAGTGGCTGTGTGCATATAACGCCGCGTGCTCAGGCTGCCCGCCGCACGCCAGGTCTGGGTCGCCGGGTCGTACAGCTCGGCGCTGGCGAGAATTCCATTGTTGCTGTCAAGCCCCCCCGCGACCAGCACCAGGCCCGAGGGCAGCAGGGTCGCTGTGTGCTGATACCGAGCCGTGCTCAGGCTGCCCGCAGCGCGCCAGGTCTGGGTCGCCGGGTCGTACAGCTCGGCGCTGGCTGTAGCGCCACTGTTGTTAAATCCCCCCACGACCAGCACCTGGCCTGAGGGTAGCAGGGTCGCTGTGTGCTGAAACCGAGCCGCGCTCAGGCTGCCCGCAGCACGCCAGGTCTGGGTGCCCGGGTTGTACAGCTCGGCGCTGGCTATCAGTCCAATGTTGTTGTCCATCCCCCCCACGGCCAGCACCTGGCCTGAGGGCAACAGAGTCGCTGTGTGTAAATAACGCCGTGTGCTCAGATTGCCCGCCGCACTCCAGGCCTGGGTGGCCGAGTCATACAGCTCGGCGCCGGCTGTGGCTGTAAAGTTGCGCGCCCCCCCCGCGACCAGCACCTGGCCCGAGGGCAACAAGGTCGCTGTCCGCGAGTACTGCGCCGCACTCATGTTGCCCGCCGCACGCCAGGTTTGAGTCGCCGGGTCGTACAGCTCGGCGCTGGCAAGAGTTCCACTGTTTTTGTACCCCCCCACCACCAGTAACTGGCCTGATGGCAGCAGGGTCGCGGTGTGGTTGGCCCGCGCCGTGCTCAGGCTGCTCGCAGCAGTCCAGGTCTGGGTGGCCGGGTCGTACAGCTCGGCGCTGGCTGTGGTTGTGAAGTTGAGATCCAAGCCCCCCGTGACCAACACCAAGCCTGAGGGCAGCAGGGTCGCCGTGTGCTGATACCGAGCCGTGCCCAGACTGCCCACAGCAGTCCAGGTCTGGGTGGCCGGGTCATACAGCTCAGCGCTGGCTGTGACCACACCGATGCGATCTCCCCCCGCAACCAGAACCTGCCCTGAGGGCAGTAGGGTCGCTGTATGGTAACCCCGAGCCGTGCTCGTGCTACCCGCAGCAGTCCAGGTCTGGGTGGCCGGGTCGTACAGCTCAGCGCTGGTTGTGGCTCCACCGCTGTCATCCCCCCCAACAACCAGCACCTGGCCTGAGGGCAGCAAGGTCGCGGTGTGGTTGGCCCGAGCCGTGCTCATGCTGCCCGTAGCAGTCCAGGTATGGCTTGCCGGGTCGTACAGCTCGGCGCTGGCTGTGTATCGACCGCTGTCATAACCCCCCACAACCAGAACCTGCCCTGTAGGCAGCAGGGTCGCGGTATGGTAGGCCCGAGCTGTGCTCATGCTGCCGACAGTACCCCAGGTCTGGGTGGCCGGGTCATACAGCTCAGCGCTGGCTGTGACCAAACCGATGCGATCTCCCCCCGCAACCAGAACCTGCCCTGAGGGCAGCAGGGTCGCGGTGTGGTAGACCCGAACCGTGCCCATGCTGCCCGCAGCACTCCAGGTATAGGTCTGCGCGTTTGCGGGACACACGATGCCGAGGAAGACCCCCAGCGCAAGGACTGCGATCGATAAATATTGGGCATATTGCTTTGAACGAAAAAAAATGCTCGCAGCCAGGCCTGTTGGGGTTTTCATGCTGCTTCCTCCCTATTGATGGATTATTGGTTTTTATTTAATTGCCGAATAAATTCTCAAATGCGAAATAAATCCAATGGCTCTCGTTGATTTTTTTAGTTTGGCATACGGAGAACCGATGCATAGATTTATGCAAGTCGACCGCACCCCCAAAAGAACTGTGCCGAACATCTGAAAGTCACCTTGGAAGAAGCATCATTAAAATGATGCTCTGCTGCCAAATAATCTTGTGTACAGCAAGAGCAAAACCCCAAATGAGCCTAGGCCACCGCAGTCATTGACGCTGGCGCATCTCGCGATGTTAATTTTTTGGGCAGTTCTTTTTTGCAGCCTCTTCTTTTATTTTGTCATGCCGTCAATCTGCGGGCGTCCGCGAGACATTTTGTAAATGAGCATGCAATGCGTCATAAAAAATGTGCGCGATCCAATTATGGAAAATTGTGAACCACAGCACCATAGATTTCTTGAAGCAATTGGCCAAGTGGTTGCCTTACCTAAAAATAGAGTTTTATGCGAGGTGACCACGCCGACCAACTATGTTTTGCGCAGACTTATGCCCTCTGCTTTAGACTTGATTGGACTTGAATTTTCGAAATTTTCCTGGTTATTTTTCGGATTTTCTGTCCCCAGTATTGGGGACAGACAACTGGTATCGCTTGCTGCTATTATGGAAACTGATCTAGTTAGTTCTGGGGTCTAGCCACCCTCATGATTAACGAACCGACCATCGACGCTCAATTGACCCTGTTATAGTGGCAATCTGAAAGACTGGCCCTATACAGATCAAGTACTTACGTCAGTTGGTGTCGAACTCGGGGGCACCTCAAAGAGGACCACGACATGCGACGATGTTGGCTCAAAGGCGAGACGGGAGACGCGCTCAACGCGGTGCTGGCGGCGGCGGGGTTCAATATCAGATGGCTGATGCGCGCCATTGTGGCAAAAGGCATCAGGCCCTTGCGGCTGCTTTTTTTGCGCCTGTTTGGACTGGCCGCCATGGCCTGTGCGCAGCCCAGTCACGGCGATCAGCGCATGAAGCGCGGGATTCGGTGTTCGCCAGGGTTGCGTTGAGCTGCACCGATCAGGTTTGGAGGACTACGGACAGGGGATTTGAATTTTTCAACACCGACAACTAATTCTCCTGCACGGTAGCACCCACTCTGGTCATTTGAGGTGCCAGGAAGATCCACTACCGAGGAAAAGCGCTCCATGTGGGTCTGCGCAGCGCTTGAAAACGGAGGCCATTCTGGCTTCGATCTGACTGGTGATTTCCATCTGGAAGTGACCCACTAACCCCCAAATCAACAATCTGCCCTCAGAGAATGCAGATGGTGAGGACGGCCAGAGCGTCATGCCGGTCGATCAAGACATCTGACCAAACAAGTTGGAAATAGAGGCCACTTACAACATTCACGCCCGCGCTACGGCAATAGGCAACAGCAACTTAAATTGCGTTCCCTCAGGCCCAGATACCCATTGAACGCTCCCATTGATCGCTTGGGCCCGGCGCATTTGATTGCTCAAGCCACGACCTTTGGGGCTCAAGCGGACAGCCTCATAATCAAACCCTGCCCCATTGTCTTGAATCGAAACCACCACATGCGGCCACTGCAGCCCTGTGCGTACATGGACCTCGGTGGCACGAGTGTGTTTGAGAATGTTTGCAAACGCCTCTTGAAAGATGCGCAGGATATGTAAACCGCTGCGTGGATTCAACCATGACAACCTGGGTATCTCCTGAACCTCCCAATTGAGCTGTACACCCGCCGCTTTGAGCCTTGGGCCCAAGCGAAATCGAAAGGTTGCCAGTAGCAAGAGAAGGTCTGCTTCGACGGGCTCCATCGAATCAATCGTCAGTTTCAAATCGTCGATGCATGCTTTGAGGATGTCGCCGAGCAGGGCCTGCGTCATGCCTCCACCCTCCACCGCACGCAACGCTGTGACCAACGAAGAGCCCAGTCCATCATGCATGTCTTGTGTCAGGCGCTGACGTTCCTCGCTGAGCATCTGGATTTTCTCGATATCGCGCAAACGCGCATGGCTAGCGGTCAACTCCGCTTCTCGAATCGACAGACGCTGAGCCAGGTGCAGATTGGCTTTTTCTATATTCTCCATGGCGCCAACATAACGGCCATACATGATGTACATGGCGATACCAAACACACCCACGATGGCATACGGATTGGTGTAGATCCCCTCTGGACTCACCCAATTGGTTTGCAACAATAAATCGTAGATGCAACACAGCGTCGCGAATAACAACCAGCCCGCCACAAGCCATGTTTCATGTGAGCTCTGACGAAACCCCTTGCGCAGCGCATCATAGAAAATGAGTGCAGCAATGGGGACCATCAAGATGTTGACGACGGGTGTTAGCAGTGTCAGCGTTGGCAGGATGCCCAGTCCGGGAGTAGAAACACCGCTCCAAAGCAAAGCGCTCCAAACCAGGAATCGAGTCATGTTACGCATGGGATTCTGGTGAAGGCGCTCCATCATGCAATGACAAAAAATCACCAACCAAATCAGAGAACAGGTCTTAATCCATTCAATCCACTCATCAGAGAGAAGCAGGAATCCGCCCCCCACGTGGTAGTGCAGCATGCGCAAAAACGCCATCACGGATGTTGCAAAGAAAATCAAATACAGCGAATCGCGACGCATTTTGATCCAGATGGCCAATGCAAAAAAACCTACCGCCAAAAAAGCACCGCTACCGATGAATGGCAATTGGGTCTGCACCAGTTGGCGCATCTGGTAGCGCCAGGCCAGAGCCTCCACCGAGCCGACCCAGACCGTGGAAAGAGCGCTGCCGGTGTTTCGCAAATGGTCTATGCGCAACGTGACTGTCTTGGGCGGTGCTTCGTCAACAGCAGCATTGAGCGGTATCAGAAGTGGATGGTTATAGCCATTCAGCGTCATGCTGCCCTGAGACGCATACAGCAGGCGGTTATCCGAATAGACCGCCAACTGGCCAATGGTCTTCCAACGCGGGATGTAGAGGTATTGGGGCCCTTGATTTGCATTGAAATGACTCAAATCCAGTCGATACCAGTCGGTCAGGGTTTGCCCAACTTGTTCCGCAGGGGGCAGCACTTCGCGCTTGAAAGTACTGGGCAGCGAAACGCTTTTCCAGTCTTTCTGGGTCAAAAACTCAGGTGCCAGTTGCGCAGGGGGCCGGCTGTAGCCTCGACCAGGCACCGACAGGAATTGCGCCTCATGCCATTGAGTCGCCTGTGCCTCACTGACGGTTTGCTCGCATCCCGCCAGCATGAGAATCCAGGCCAATGCACAGAGCACGGCAATCAGTCGGCGGCCCAGGGATCCCAAACTGTCGTTGCGGCCGTGCCACCTGGAGCGATGCGCCTGAGTCATGGGCATCAAGGCGTGGTCATACCAAGCCCTGGTATCGGGCTTCGTAGATGGCTTCAGCCTTGGAGTTGACCTTCAGCTTGGCATAAATGCGGCGCACATAGGTTTGTACCGTGTGCGTGGACACCTGCATGACCTTTGCGATCTCATCGGCCGTGAACCCTTTGGTGATCAACTCCAACACCTCCGTTTCGCGCGCGGAAAGTACCGAGTGCGTGGGGTCTGGGCGGAGCATGGGCTCGTGCGCTTTGACAGCGGGCTGCGTGCGAAAGTGCGTCAAGATCTTGCGGGCGATCAATGGGTTGATGGGGCTACCGCCCGCATGGAGGCTCCGGATTTCACGCAGCATATCGCCCGCCTCTCCGTCTTTGAGCAAATAGCCTGAGGCGCCGGCCTCCAGCGACTTCATGACATGGGCTTCGTCGGCAAAGGTGGTGCACACCATCACGGCGCAGGAGGGCCACAAGTGTCGGGCGGCCTCAATCACGTCCAGGCCCGATCCATCGGGCAGTCCCAAGTCCACCAGCAAGACATCTGCGGCACGACCTTGCAAGGCATGCAACCCTTCAGTTCGGGTGCTGGCAATGCTGACCATGAGCAGGTCGACTGAGGCCTCAACGGCCCTCACGATGGCGTTTTGAACTTCGACATCGTCCTCAACAAGGGCAACCCGAATTTGGGCAGAAGGCGGTGGGGTTGGCATGGTGGCAATGGTAGGAGCCGGGGGAATCAGCATGGCAGATGCACAAATAGAGTTGCCAAGGCCCAGCAGGGGTATTTTTCTCTATCGCACCGTAGCGTCAGGATTATCAACCCGCCTGCGCTCAGACACCGTCCCCAAAATTGGGGACAGCAGGGTACACCGCAGTGTCATGAGCCAGCACGCTGGGGTGTCCGGACTGGCCGTCGGCCTCCTACAGGCGAGGAAACAAGCTGGACATCTTGATCAAGGCTTGGTTGGCCCTCGCACGAAAGCCGCAGCGGGTGGGATGCGAAACCGGCACTATGAATCGCCATCGGGGCGATTCAGGCCAAACAGGCTGGCAAGAACCGCTACCAGATGTTCGATGTGGCCAACGATGCCGCAATCCAGTCACAGCGTCAGAACCTAGAACAAATACAACGGGCCATAGACCAAAACGAGTTCGTTCTTCATTACCAACCGAAGGTGAACATGACGACCGGGACCGCCATCGGCGCAGAGGCTTTGATTCGATGGCAGCACCCTGCA